>VAPG01027136.1_pt1 | contig 17510 bp, 17 predicted proteins | sample 3393851 | NCBI WGS metagenome assembly VAPG01 (sample SAMN08290438, study PRJNA428436) | hydrothermal vent metagenome | isolation source: Deep-sea hydrothermal vent chimney | place: Atlantic Ocean: South-mid Altantic Ridge | depth 2194 m m
GAAGGATATTGAGAAGAGGTTAGAAGCGGCTTCTTCTGGAGATTTTGTGATAATACTTTATAATCCGAAGAGCGCTAAAAGAAGGAACGGACTTACGGTTGCAAAGGACATACTGCTTGGCAATATTATCAAAAGCAGGCCTATCGCTATTGTTAAGTCTGTTACAAGGGTTGACGAGGAGATTGTCATTACAACATTAGAAGACATGGATAAGTTTGATATCGTGAACATGAATACTACAATTATAATCGGAAACAGTAGTAGTTATGTAAAAGATTTTTTTATGATAACGAGAAGGGGTTACAGCAATAAATATGATTTGAGTAAGATTTAAAAAACATAATGGGAGGGAATATGAGAGTTCTTATTACGGGCGGCGCAGGTTTTGTTGGTTCCAACCTATGCCAAAGACTGTTGGGCATAGGCCATGAAGTGCTATGTATGGATAATTTTTTTACTGGTTCTAAGGATAATGTTATTGAATTTTCAGATAATAAAAACTTTGAGATGATAAGGCATGATATCAGTGAACCCTTTATTATTGAAACAGATTTTATAATAAATTTAGCCTGCCCCGCATCCGTTCCCTTTTATCAAAAAAATCCTCTTAAAACAATGAAAGATAATGTTTACGGGATATTTAACGTAATGGAAAATGCAAGAAGGCTCAAAATTCCCGTATTACACACATCAACGTCGGAGGTTTATGGTTCTCCAAGCGTTCATCCTCAACCGGAAAGTTACAACGGCAATGTTAATCCTATTTCCATAAGATCCTGCTACGACGAGGGCAAAAGGGCAGCCGAGACCATAATGTTTGATTATCACAGACAACATGGTGTAGATATAAAGATAATAAGGGTTTTTAATACCTATGGACCAAGAATGCTTAAAGATGACGGCAGGGTTGTTTCAAACTTTATTGTTCAGGCGTTAATGGGGGAGGACATAACCGTTTACGGAGATGGGGCGCAGACAAGGTCTTTTTGCTATATTTCAGATTTAATAGATGGTATTATACTTTTTATTAACAGTAAGAACGGGTTTACCGGACCCGTCAATTTAGGCAATAATTTTGAATTTACGGTCATAGATTTTGCAAAGTTGGTCATATTACTTACAAATTCAAAGTCAAAGATAAAGTTTATGGAATTGCCAAAAGATGATCCTATTCAGAGAAACCCTGATTTAACTTTGGCAAAAAAGATTTTAGGATATAATCCTAAGGTTGACATAGAAGAGGGGCTCAAAAAAACAATATCTTATTTTAATGAGATTCTAAAAAATTAAATATTTGACTTATTATATTTTATGCAATACAATATCAGAGAATGAGGTTTTATGTTTTTATCTTAACTCCTCAGCAGCAATGTCCTCCTAACCTGTCGGATAACAAATTATTTCCGACAGGTTTTTTGTCCTTAAATTCCCAAGAAAGCTATTGACAGCAGGTCAAATTTCGAGTATACTGCTAAGCATTGAGAGTTTTGTCCAATAGGATGTATTTTTCGATAATGCCTATATTCCCCGATAGCTCAGTTGGCAGAGCAAGTGGCTGTTAACCACTGGGTCGGCGGTTCGAGTCCGTCTCGGGGAGCCAACTTTCTATGTTCAGTGTTCGCTATATTGACACCTGGCCAATATCTTCAGAATCCGCAAGCGTATTTTCCTTTAAAAAAGTTCTGGTTTTGTTTTAAATATGGAATCGGAAAGTATTCGAATCTAAAGTAATGGGAGTAATAGGTTGGGTTTAATAGACTTAAAACAAGCATCAGCGTAACCAAAATGGGTTTATCTGAGCATTTATTTTCGCCAAATCTACGCTAATTTAGATATTACTTGTTCATATTCTTTCAACATCTCTTTTATTTCCTTTTTTATATCTTAGAATTTAGTTTTTATATTTGCATGTACCATGGCATTTCTTGTATGTGCCATTAAATGAATCAATGTATTTTGCTTAGTTGAAAAGTATTGAGGAAATGACTGCTTAAGTGTATTAAATTCACGTTCATTTAAGGGGATAGGTTTACTTTTGGTGCTAGGATTATTATCCCAACCTTGTTTAAATTTGTCATATATAATATTATCTTTAAATATAATAAAAAAATAGCCTATTTTATATAAATTTAATGCCATAATATCATTTGAAAAGTTAGTTAAAATAAAACTAATATTTGCTAAATAAATAATTTCATATACGCCCTTTCTTTTTTCTTGGTGGACTATGTTTAATCATTTCTTTAGCAAAATAGATATGCTTAATCTCATTTGTAGATTGAAAGTTTTATATAATTAATCCAATAATCATTAAAAGAGGTAGCATATTAAAATACTCTTTTTTTATTGTTAGTGTTATTTTCAAAGTAATATGTAGCCTTATCTTTCAACTTTGGCGTTTCTCTGCCTTGAATACCTAAAATGGTCACAACTGCTAATTTTTTACCATCGTTAACTGTTTTAATTTTTAATGCCATTTTTTTCAACAATCATTTAACATCCCAATAATTTTTTGAGTTCTTTTGTAAGCATCTTTTTTCGCTGGCTTGTTCCACGTATTTTCCTTAATCATCTGCTCCTTAACATAGCCTACTGCCTCACATTTAAAATTATCCATTAAACCTTCTTTTAACGCTTGAAATACAATTACAGAATTACGAGCATTTTTATCCGGATGAACTTTCCTTAGGTCTTCAACCTTCAATTCAAACGGGCTCATTTTAGAAAGTTGATCTTGCCTTAATCGCTGAGCTTCCTTTTTGGCTTTTTCTTCAGCCTCTTGCTCTTGCTGTTTTTTTAGCGCAGCGTTTCTTTTGCTCTCTTTGTCTTGTTGTATTTGATCCTTGATTTTCTTTTGTTTCTCTCTTGTTTTACGCACAAAATCTTCTTCATAAGATTTAAATTCACTAAATAGCCTATTATATTCATTATCATCTATAAATTCACATAATAGCCACCCAAACGAATCACCGTTACTTTCTGGAAATTTCCAAACTGTAGTTTCTTGAGTTAAAATTGCATTTATTGTGAATCTATCTTTCTTTTTAACTAGACATTCTAATTTGGCCGGATCTTCTATGAAGTGTGTTGCATTTTCAAAATCTATTTTTTCTTTATCGCTTAGTAGTTTTTCATCTGCAAACAAGGATTTGATTTTATTGGGCTCAAAAAAACTTTTTTTACGAAGTCTTTCTATCCTTGCATCTGCATTATCATCCTCATTTCCTTTATTTTGGATTTGAGCTAACTTAACCAGTATCTTTCTCAGTCCATCAATAGTTACGGCCCTTGCTCCGCTATGCTTACCTACACTAAGTAAGAATTGATTCTTTTGTAGATTGATTCCTTTTTCTTTGTCTTCATAGATTATCTTATAATGACTATTACAAGCATCAATTATCTTTTGTTTTGTTATTTTATCATTAAACTCTTGCTTGTTATCATCTAGATAGTCTCTGATACTCAATGTTGTCAAATAGTAACTATCTTTTAAATTCACCTCAATCATTGTAGAAATATCTGCATCGCCATCTTCAAATAACTCTTGATTTATTGCAAGTGATATTTCTGAAGTGGCCTTCTGGGCTAAGGTGTCGGATATCACAAGATTTTTAAACGGCTTTGTGTCTTCGAACTCTTTAAGCTTTAGTTTTCCGCCGGTCTTAAAATACATTTCTTGATATGCTGTTGAAATTGATCCTTTTAAGCTGGAACCTGCAATAAATGTCGTAACTTTATTTGCTTCTCTCTGAGTTTTTTGAATTTCAAATTTATTAAATATACTGGTATTATTTTTACCCTCAATTTGTACTTTTCTGGCAATATCTCTTTTATATTTATTTTCAAAATAATTTGAAACCCTCACTTTATTTATGGATACATCTATCGCGTACTCTTTATTTTGTAATATAAAAGCATGTATTTTTTCAAATAATTCATTGCCATAACTACTTTGTAGGTTTGATAATTCTATAAATTTATTTTTTCCCCCTGAAGGTAAATGTTTCAGGAATAGCGTTTCATCAAATTCGTATAAATATCCGTTGTCTATTACATAATTTGTAGGTTCATAAACCTCACCGGTACCAATATGCACAGGACTCAGTGTAGTAATTTTTAGCTTATAATTGTTCATTAATCAAACTCCTTAATAGGCACTACAATAGAATACCCTTGATGCACTACATCTTTATAGGTAGATATATTTTTAATAGCCTTTCCTAAATATTGTATGTTTTGCGTTTCTTGAAATTGTATCACAGCGCCACTATCCGCTAATACTATAGGTTTTTTAAATGGATTAGTGCTGACTCTACTTGCTCCAATTTTTCCAAATCTGGTAAATGGTTCATAAAAAATATCCTTACATTGTAAATCATTAGGGGTAAAAGGGCTTAATGCCATATATGTTGTTGAATTGGTATTTAGATCTATTTTTTCTAATGCGGAAAAGCGGAACCTGCCTTTACCAATAGTTGCATCCTTGCCATAACCCATTTCTGACACTATCTGTAAAGTGCGTGTCAAATCATCTGTTGTAAAATTATCCCCTATTAAAAAATAAATATCTTTCTTGGAAAAACTAAATTCAATTTCACCATATGGATCGAATCCATCGGAACCGGTTGTTGATGTTTTGTAATTGATACTATTTCTAATAACGGTTTCATTTTCATCTTGATTTACGGCATCCTTATCACTCTTTGCATTATTGAATTGACCGTTGATTAATTGTTCTAAGGTAAGCCATATTTTTTTACGATTTTCTTTTTTTAAAGATATATCTTCATTCAAATGGATACTAGGCGCTGTTGGTTTGGGTAGATATCCAACCGCAAAAGGATCAGATACAATCAAAAAAGGATTTGTTTCATAATCACTTAATAATGCCTCTAGTTTATCTTTATTTGAGGCAAAAACAATTGCCCAACACATTTGTCCGAATAGAGTATCGCCTTTAAGCGGTGTCGCAAAATTTGATGTTGGAGTAATTGTGGTTTTGTATAGTCTCATAATTGACCCCAAATTCTATTTATAAACTTAACCCTTCCATAGCCGCGGCTTCCACTTCCGCCTAAGTAGTCATTTTCTACCAGATTCAATCCATTTTCTACCATATCCCTTAGTTCTTTTTCCGTATCTTCATCTAAAATTTTTACCCTTATATCAAAGTCAAATTTCACACCTGCCGGCACTCTCTCTGTCTGCCTGGGATTTGAAGCCGTTCCTTTTTGCCTGTCTATAACATTTTCATATTTAGCTTCTGAAAGCTTTAAATCATCGTCTATTGTCTCTTGAGATAAGGTGCAATCACCTACACTAATCCTTGTGATTGGGGTAATTTCATCAAACTTATCATCACTCTTTCCATTTCCAAAAAGTTTTATAAGCGTTAACGCTTCGTCTCTTTTGATTTTAGTGCTAAAAATTGGATTATTTAAAAGTTTTGAATGAAAAGGACTTCCGTCGCCAATACCAACAACACCTATATGCCATTCCAATAAGCTTCTCATTTTACCCTTAAGAGAACTGCCGGGTATATATGGCTTATCTGTGTTGACGTCTTTAATGACGCCATTGTCTATGCCGCCTATTTGCATAGTGTCGTCACCGCCGCCGATGTTTAATCCGCTTAATAATTCTATCTGACCTTTAATATTTACAATTTTCATCTTGATTGCCTCCCCTCTAAGCTTTTATGAAATCCAATTACCGCCTCAAAAAATAACTTGAATGTGCTTAAATCATTTTTTTTATCAATTTTATTAATGCAACTGCTCATCATATTTACAAATTCTTGATTTATAAGTTTTCCATTTGCAGAATTTCTACTACTGGCATAAGCTACTTTTGAATTGAGCATTTTTACAAATGGTAATACTTCACCATTAAAGTCATCACTATGTTTTGCTTTATTATTTAAGTCTAATACTTGATTGAAAAATTTTCTTATTTGAGTATTTTGTACGCCACCTTTTCCAACGTTAATGCGGTTAGCCCATTTTTCTGCTGTTTTGTTAAGTAGTTCCGGGTCCTTTTTATAGTCTAATTCTATCGTATCCATCATGACTCTCTCCTTTCATATATAAATTCACTTAAGAACATTTTCGTCTCTTTTGGGTTATTTCCTATCTCTTCATTTAATACCCTAAGCAATTCTTCATACTTTTTGTCCATATTTCTATAAAAACTATAACTTAATTTGGACCTCCAGATTGTTGATTCTACATTACCTTCATATTTTACCTTTTTAGACATATCAACTATCTCTAAGAGTCTGTATAAAAATGCTGTTTTTATATCAGCGGTTTTTAAGATCTGAAAACTTGTTGACAACTTATCAAAAGTTTTCAGATAAGCTTCCCACTTAACCGTTTCGTTAAATAATGTGATTGCATTTTTATCTTTATCGATAAACTTAGCTTGTTTTAATAAATGCTCCGTATAATCCGCTAAATGACTAATAGGATGAGAAGGCTTTACCAATGCTATGCCAAAAGATATACTTAATTTTCCTTTTATAAATATTCTAAATGCTTCTTGGATAGTTCTTGAAAGCTTTAGGATATCATTCCAAGCCCCTATTAGGAATAGATCATCGCCACCGGCAAATACAGTATATGTGTTTTGATATTTTTTCCGCATAAGTTTCGGAATATACAAAGAAAAGAAGTTATCTAAAGTTCTTGAAAAAGTATCAAAATTTTCAAAGCTATCCGTGATGTCACTTTCTTGTAAAAATTGCCCCATACTGTCAACATCTGCTTTTAAAACTGCCAATGCTCTAATACTGTTCTCTGGATTTTCGCAACTATGCTGCGCTAAATATTCAAAAGAAGCAGGTGCATTTTTATCCATCAACACATAAGATCTAAGTTGCTCGTTTATTGCAATATTTACTTTAAAGTCATCAAAAAAATTTGCTGTATATTTCGTTAATTTATTTCCTGCTAATTTTTCACCTAGCATCACAAATTTGTTACACATACCACAATTATCATCTTTTTTTATAACCTTCCTAAGATTACATATCTTGCATAGATTTTGGTTGTTGATATCCTTATCGTAGTTCAATACAAAACTTCTTTCATTGACAAGATCGAATTTTTTGAATTTTTTCTTTTCAATTTTTAGCGTAATATTGTTTCTCAATGCCTTATATCTTTTAGAGTTATTAAAATCATCTTTCTTGCATTCAATATAAATAATACTAACACCAGTAAGTCCAAAGAAGTTTTTTAAAAAATATTCATCTACTTTTTTTTGAATATTTTTTAAAAAACTTGCATCTTTATTGGGGGATATAATTTCAAATTTTCCAGCATTCAGCGATAATATATTATCTTCACCTATAGATAGTTGTTGACAAATATATCTAGCAAGATACGAAGTATATATTTGTATAAAGGCGGATTTAGCTCTGATAACCTTACTTGCATTTTTGGTTGACAACCCTTCAAATATAAATTTTTGAATTCCATAGAAGTCACCACTAATGAATAATATATCATCCGATAGTAATGATGTTATACCTTTTTTTTCTACCTTAGTATGCTCATAGTAAGAAATATCAAAATACTTTTCATATATATTCAATTAGGTTTCCTCATTTAGAATGTTAATGTTTCTTATTATTTACCTCTTGAAACTAATTTTCTAATCCAAATGTTTTCTTATTTTACCGCTTTTGACAATCCTACCTCTTTCGGTGTTATATTGCAACCCTTTATTAGAGGTGTACCTAAAAATAAGACTTGATTTAGACAATAATAAGATTAATAATAAATCTTATTGAATTCCTTTAAGTGAAGCTTGAATTATAATAAATGGAGAAACATTTCAGTTTACAGGAAAGTGGATTGTATGGATAAGCATATATTTGACTCGGAGTTCGAACAAAGGTATTAGTATGTACAAAAAAAACAATATGATACTTCTAGAGTTATAGGATTAAACCTGTTAAAATATTGTTTGGAACGGCAATAACATTAGTCGCTGTTCCCATGGTGTTCTATAAAAATGTGAGTGCTTTATTCCCTAGAAAATCAATTTGTTGAATGTATTTTCCTGGGTGCTTGTTCTATCATCAATTTCGTTAGAATCCTTGGCATATTTTTTGTTTTTGAAGGGTATCGTAGTCAAACAAATGGTTTGATAGATCTCATCGGACGGGGATTGGTTCGGCTGTTACATTTATGTTTTCTTTGTTATGTGTAGTTATCCCTATTTTTCTTAAAATTATTGATTTGATAAGACAGCAAACCCTGATATGTTTAAAAAGCAAACAGCAACTTACATGGGCCACCGGCAGAGGATAAAAGATAAATATAAGAGATCGGGGATAGATGGCTGGTTAGATTATGAGGTTATGGAGTTGGTTCTTTCTTATGCTATTGTGAGGAAAGATACAAAGCCGATTGCCAAGGATCTAATGGCTAGGTTTAAAACGATCAGCGGAGTGTTAGATGCTGACAGTAAAGAGCTAGAATCTGTGTCCGGCATTTCGGAACATACAAGCCTTTTCTTGAAGTTACTAAAGGATATAACCGTTATTTACTTTGAAAATAACCTATATAATAAAGATTTGCTTTCCTCACCAGAGGCTGTTTTTAACTATTTGAAAGCATCCCTAAAGGGGTGCGCGGATGAAGAATTTAAGGTTATATTTTTGGATAATAAAAATCAGCTTATAAATATTGAAGTGCTTCAAACGGGAACGGTTAATGAATCGGTGGTATATCCAAGAAAAGTTGTGAAGAGGGCGCTGCATCACCATGCCGCGGGTGTTATTGTTGCGCATAACCATCCTGCAGGCACATTGAAACCATCAAAGGAAGATTGTATAGTGCCGCAATCTATTAAAAATGCTCTTCAAACGGTCGAGATTCGTTTATTGGACCATGTAATAATAAGTAGGAATGATTATTTTAGTCTTCAGGACAAAGGGCTCTTATAGTTAGTGCTTAATAACCAATAATAATATATTACCTATTATGGAATGTGCTATTTTGCGCGGCATCTCTGATGCAGGCATAATTCCTTGCAAGTCAAAGCGTATTGACACATTAATGAATATCATGATAGTGTATAAGCGTGCACATTGCATAGGTTATCCGTTTGCTAAAATAAAAGAATAATCAAACTAAAACATTTAGGGAGCTATTATGAAAACATCAAAGTTGTTACAAATTTTCTCAATAAGTGTTATTGCTTTCGGAATGATTCTCGCAGGATTCGCTTTTATCGGGACATCTTATGGAGCAGGGGTTCAAACTGCACATAGCATCATCGCTAAAAAAAATGCGGAGTTAGTGAAGTTATACGTAAAGATACTTAACAAGGTTGGCCATAGCAGCAAGGCCGCTATGGAAGTTGAAAAGAGGTTTGATATGAGTCCGGCACAGGTTAAGTTATATGCCGAAAAGGGTATGGGGCTAGGAGATGCTGTTTTTATAAAAATGGTCAAAGAAAATGCTGAAAATAATATGAATACCAAGGCCTTTACCAGGGCATACTTAATGCAAGGTGATGCCATTTCGCAACTTAAGAATGGTGAAGTAAGGATGAAAAATATTATTACAGAGATGGGCAATGCGGTTAAATTAAAAGTAGTGAACGAGGCTTACAAGACTGAAACTGGCGTTAGCGTCGATCACGTATTATCTCTATCCGTTAACGGTCCTAATGTTAAATTAGAAAATTACGCAACTAATAAGGGTAGCATTAACATGACAAATCCTATGCAGAATAAAACAATGAGAATGAATGCAGCGCAGAGACAGATAAATCAAGTAGACAATACCCAAAGACAGATGAAACAGATGTCTAATATTCAGCACCAAATTCAACAGAACAATAACTTGATGTGGCAAACAACAGGTAGGTAATTGGTTGGATTTCACAAATTTAAAATCAATATAGAGAGGTGTTATGGACATTAGAAAGAGTAAGATGTTTTATGTAATTTTTTTAGTTCTTGTTTCTTTAATGATTTCAGTAAACGTAAGTGTATCAAGGTCATTTGGTGCTTCAAAGTTCCAGGTAGGGACAGGATTTAATGAAACTTGGGGTAAATATGGCACAAATTATTCTACGTCGTCAATCTATGTTCCGCTTAATATAAATTATTATCCTAATAAAAGTTTTAATTTTCAGGTCACTATACCGTACATGCATGTTCATAAACAATCGTCAACTGTGTTGGTAAACAATATACCGGTGCAGCAGAAAGGCACGTCTACTTCGGTTACAGAGAGCGGTTTAGGGGACATTGTATTAACCGGAAATTATAATATTATTAACCAGTCGGCAAATCCATCCTTGCCAACGTTGACGGCAACGGCATTCGTTGATTTACCGACGGCAAGCAAGTCTAAAGGTTTAGGGACGGGTAAGGCAAATTACGGTTTCCAGCTTGGCATAACACAACTGGTAAGTTCATACTTTTATTTTATAAATGGGGGTTATACGGTCATAGGTAAGCCTTCAGGTGTTAGCACTCTCATTAATCCGTTTTCTATGTATGCCGGCGCAGGCAAATTGATCTCTAAAGATTTATCTGTCGCCGTCTCTGGTTCATGGTCACAAGCAATTGTGTCGGGAACGCACAATACCGTAACAGGAGAACTATCAGTGATATATACGGCGGTAAAGAATAATACCGTAAGCGCCACTTATATAAAAGGTTTTACGAACGAAAGTCCGGCTCAGGGGATGATGTTAAGTTATTCGCTCATGTTCTGATGCGTAGTGTTTTTAGACCCATCTTCTTACTAGGAAGATGGGTCTAATTTGTATCCGTGCATTTAGATATATAAGAGACCTTTCTGCTATGGCCCTAAGCCTAAATATCGTTACCACGGATCATCTTAATATATATGCCTTGTAAAAATGTCTGCTATTTTTCTAATAAAGATAGGCGTATCACTGTAGTCATTAAGGTAAAAGTTAGCTAAAGACTGTTTTTTACCTATAACGCAGTTTATTAAATTGATGTGCATGGCGGTTTTATTCACTACAATAGAAGAGTCTTGTGAAAACATTGTTTCATCCGTGACGTCATCGCCGATATTGACGCGTAAAATATTTAATTTTAATGAATCGCTTTTTGGCAATGCTTTGACGATATAATCGCAAGCGGAGCCCTTATTCCAAGCGATACGCGGCCTTATCTCTAATATTTTTTTTCCTTTCGTTATATGTAAAAATTTTTTAAAATCAGGATTTTGACTCATTATTTCCTTGACGCTTTGTTTTAGAAAATTAGTTTCATCGTCACTTAATAGCCGGTAATGTAAGCTTATTGAAAATTTCTTATTTTCAATAATTAGATTGTTTATATCTATTTTCTTAACCTGTATCAATGCTTTTTCTAATAAAGGTATATATTTATCTGCATTTTCTACTAAAAAATCTAGTTTAAAATCCTCATAATAACTCTTAATTTCAAACCCGTGATTCCCGGAATAGATTATATTCTTTCTTATATTTATTCTACTTTCTATATCGGTTAATTCCCTTCCTGTTACAATACATAAAAAGGTGTTTTTCATCTCACCAATTTCAACCAAAAAATCATACAACTGAGATGATACAGTTACGCCGTAGGGACTTTTGCATATTTTAACCAATGTGCCGTCAAAATCGATGCAAAAAACCAATATGTCCGGGTTAGTAACATGGATAATTTTTTGTATTTCATTAATTTTTTCAATTCCGTCATATAACATGTTACCTGTAATTATAGTATGTAATATAAAATGTTACAAGATTGAAAAAATAGTAAAAATAGTATAGAATGAACGAGATGTGATCATTACCATGTAAATATTATTTATTGAATCTGCATAAAAATTAACAATATGGAAAAAGAAAGATTTAATAATTTAATAAGAGAGAAGTTGGGCGATATTAACTTGATTATCGTTTCCAATAGGGAACCAATTGCCCACGAATATGCCGGAAAAAAGATTAAGGCAGTAAAGTCTGTGGGGGGACTCACGATTGCCCTTGAGCCCATAATGCGAAATCTCCATGGGACTTGGATTGCCTACGGAAGCGGAGGCGCGGATAAATCTGTCGTAGATGATAAGGGAAAGATAAAGTTACCGGAAGGGGAGGAGTCTTATACTCTCAAAAGGATTTTTCTTACAAAAGACGACTTAAACCAATATTACTACGGATATGCAAACTCCATTTTATGGCCGCTATGCCATGCTGTATATATTAAGCCCGTTTTTGATTCGAATCAGTTTTTATCGTACGACGAGGTAAATAAAAAGTTTGCAGACTCGATAATAGAAGAGATTAACGGGTCCGATATTGCCGACGGTGTCAAAAATGTTGTATGGCTTCAAGATTATCACCTTGCGCGGTGTGCTATATATCTCAAAGAGTACAATGAGCACATTAAAACCGCTATATTTTGGCATATTCCATGGCCAAATCCGGAGATATTTTCAATATGTCCGGAAAAAGTAGAATTACTTGAGGGTTTACTCGCAAACGATTTAATTGGTTTTCAAATAACTTATCATTGCCAAAACTTTTTAAAGGCATGTGAATGGGAGCTTGAGGCTCAAATTAACTGGGCGGACTATTCTGTTACATATAAGGGTCATAAAACAAAAGTCATGTCATTTCCAATTAGCGTGGATGCTGTTCACTTAAACGATATTGCTAAATCCGAAGAGGTTGACAAAATAATTTATAATATTCAAAAAAATGACGATATTACTGAATCGTTAGGGGAGTTTCTCGCTATTTCCGTAGATAGATTGGACTATACTAAGGGAATTACAGAAAAGTTAATGGCAATAGACCGCTTATTGGAAAAACATCCAGAGCTTCAAGGTAAGTTTGTTTTTGTGCAGTTTGGTGTGCCGTCAAGGGTGCATATAGAAGCTTATAAGAAATTTAATGATGAAATTTCCAGGCTTTCGGATGATATAAATTGGAAGTATGGGACATCAGATTGGCACCCGATTGTGAGATATTTTAAACAGTTAGATCTGGAGGTTTACTTGGCGTATTATAGATTATGCAACATTATGATAGTAAGCCCTCTACACGACGGTATGAACCTTGTAGCTAAAGAGTATATTATGTCTGATATTGATGCTCACGGGATGCTGATGTTATCGCGCTTCACGGGGGCATCAAAGGAGCTGTACGATGCTATCTTAGTTAACCCATATGATACAGAATGTTTTGCTGACAAAATATATGAAGGAATAGTTATGAGCAAAGAAGAAAAAGAGAAAAGAATATCTAAAATGCAAAACATCATTATGGAGAATGATATTTACAAGTGGGCATATAACTTCCTTACATCCCTTTATTTAATCTAGATTTTAAAAACCTTAATCATATTAGATAGTTCTATAGCCATGCGAGAAAGTTCTTCGGATGATGTTAATACTTGTTTTGAGCTACTTGATGCCGCATCTTGCGCCTCAATTATCTCTTCCGATGACACAGATATCTCTTCGCTGACCTGAGACTGTTCTTCTGATGCTGTTGCTATCTGAGTAATCATCTCCTTAAGCTTAGACATCAAACTATTTATATTTTGTATCGCATCGGCGGATTTCTGTGCCTGAACCGCTCCCTTGGAAACCTCCTTCTTTCCTCTTTGCATTGATGTCACGGCTTCCTTTGTATTTCTCTGAATGCTCAATATCATAGACTCTATTTCTTTTGTAGCCTTAGTGGTTCTTTCTGCTAGTTTTCTAACCTCATCCGCAACCACCGCAAAACCGCGGCCTTGTTCACCGGCACGCGCGGCCTCTATTGCCGCGTTTAGGGCAAGAAGATTTGTTTGATCGGCAATATCGTTTATTACTCCGATAATTTCTCCTATCTTATCGGATGAAGCACCAAGTTCACCTATAGTATTAGAAACTGCGGAGACCGTATTCTCTATATTTTTCATCTCATTTGCAACATCATGAACCGATTTTGTGCCGTATTCTACTACGCGCTCGGTTTCAACGGCTTTTGCAGCTGAAGAATTTGAATTTTTTGCTACCTCAATAATTGCTATGGACATTTGTTTGATTGATTCTATAATCCTTAAAGCCTTCTCTCTCATCTGCCCTATCATCTTTTCAAATTCTTTTGACGACATGGACAATTCCTCTGATTGAGAGCTTAACTGCGCAGAGGTATTACTTATGCCGTTTATATTATTCGAAAGAGAATCAACCAGATTGTTGACATTGGCGATGACCATTCCTATCTCGCTTTCTTCGTGAACATTAAGGTTTAATTTTGATGTTAAGTCTCCATTGGCAATCTGCTTTATCTTTCTAGCAGCCGCATCTAAAACCTCAACCACGGTTTTTTTAAAGTAAAGCACGATAAAAATAAGCATAGATAAAAACACTATAGGGAAAAGAATAGTTATATATTCCAAGAGTGCGATTTCGTTATAATAAAGATTTTTTAATCCGCGTTCTATTACCGTCATATGCTTAATAATTAAGCCTAGATGATTATCAAAATATAGAGGACTCATAGCTTTGCCGACCAATAAGGGATATTTTAAAAGGCGCGTTGCTATGGGACTGAATATATAGTATTCCTCGGACAGTTTTTTTATATCTAAAGCAGTTTTTTTGTTGGTAAACTTATGTAAGGACGTTTTTTTAATGCCGAAAACATAATCCGGTTTAATTTTTTGAAACCCAGATGTAAATCCCTTCAATGCTAATTTTATATTTTCAAATTTGGGCTTTGCGATTCGTGCTATGCTCAATATTTTTGTGTCATAGGCTTTTTCTATGCTGGATTTCGCTACACCTGTCTTATGCATCTTCTTGTACATCTTGTACATCTCTTTTTCTTGAGACAGAAAAATTATTTGCAGTAAATTTCCCTTCAGGCTTCTAATTGCTTCTGATGTTCTGCTTACAGTATTCATGTTGGTCACATCATTCCTTAGTGCTTTAGCGTAAAGAAGAAAAAGAATACTGGCCGCTGTGATAAGGACAAAAGCAAAGACGGAAATAAAGTAAAGCTTAGATTTTAACGTTTTCAATAATAATCCTCCGTTATTTTTATGCACCTTTTACGAATACTATCATAATACTGCGCAATAGTCAATAAAAAATAAAAAGCAACCTCAGCGAAACCCCCTCCATTATTTTCATATTTCTTACATTTAAGGCAAAAAAGTTGATAAAATAATCAGGAACAATTATAATTCTCATGTGGTTTGCGGTTGAAATGATTTGTATCATTAATAATATGATAGGAGAGTAATAACATGCCGTTCGTATCCATTAAAATGCTTGAAGGAAGAACAAAGGAGCAAAAGAAAGGACTTATTGAGTCTGTCAGTAGATGTGTGGCAGAGAGTTTAAATATAGATGAACAACACGTGTGGGTGGTTATAGAAGATTTTCCGAAAGATGAGTGGGGATTGGGCGGTAAATTAGCTTCGGAAAGAGATTGAAAGCCAGTCATTAACGATCCAAATTTAAAAAGGGAGCAATTATGCCGGAAGTGTGTTTATCTGTCGGGAGAGCGTTGTTGGACGATATATTCCGTGATATTGATTACGCGAACGACAAAGGCGCCGAATTTGTTGAGATAAGATTTGACCTTCTAAACGAAGCCGGAGACGGACAGTTGCAAGACATTACTGATGCCTCTTTTGTACGCAAAATTACTGACTTGACGACCTATGCAAGGCATAGAAATATAAAGTTAATAGCTACAAAGAGGGCAAAATGCCGTAGTTCGGATAAAAGCCAAAACTTAAATGCAATAAAAATAAAATTCTTAAAATCTCTCATAAAAATGGGTTTTTCCGTAGCCGATATTGAGCTTGACGTTATCGAAAGACATTTAATAAAGGATTTTATCGATTTTGCCCATTCCATGGAATCAAAGGTTATCTTGTCCGTCCACAATTTTAATGAATCCATAGATATCCAAACGACGATCCAATACTATTTAGATTCAAGCTATTTTGGCGCTGATTACTTTAAAATGGCAGATATGGCAAATTCTAGTGAGGATATGATAAATATTATTGAGAAAAACCAGAAACTTGCAGATATCAAAGCATCGGATTCATCTGTTTTTCCTGATTTTGTTGTTTTCGGAATGGGAGATAAGGCTAAGATAACAAGGATACTGTCATTATTTTACGGTTCTTCATTTACCTATTGTTCATCGCCGTCCGGGTGCACAGCTGCAGGCCAATTTGATTTAGATGAATTTAAAGACGAATATTTGAGAATTTCCAAGATATATAAATTTTAACCGCACAATAAAGATGTATATGGGCATTTATCATGGGCTTATTGGTCAACAGTTTATCTAAAACTAAAAAACTCGGCGAGATTCTGATCGATGCGAAGCTCTTGAATCCGACGCAGCTTGAAACTGCTCTGTCTGAAGCAAAAAAAAGACATTTAAGGCTTGGAGCGGCATTGATAGCTATCGGGATTCTTTCGGAAGACGATATCTTGGATGCCTTGTCCTCGCAACTGAATGTAAAAAAAATAGACCTATCTAAAATAATTATAGATCCCGCAGTAGGAAAAATCATCCCCGAAGGGCTTTCAAAACAGTTTAAAATGGTGAGCATCAGTCTTTCAGATAATATCCTGACTGTTGCCTTATCCGATCCGTTAAATGTTTTTGCAACGGATTCGTTAAAAAGGTATGTTGATTACGATATAGAGATAGTTTTAGCCAAAGAACGCGAAATAACTAAATCATTGGATTTTGTCTGGACGACTAAAAATACATCAAAGGACTCTTTAGTAAAAGATAATATGAATTTCACCTCTAATTTTAGTACTTCAGGGGCAACGCAGGACCAACAATCACATTTTTCCTCCCCGCAAACATCTTCTGCAGTAGTTAAGGAGGTTTTAGATTCTGAAGATATAAATATTATAAAGCTTGTAAATGACATTATTTTTTCTGCTTCAAAAAATAGAGCTTCTGATGTTCACATAGAGCCTTTGACCGATGAAGTTATTATAAGGGAAAGAATAGACGGGGAACTTTTCGAAGCGAAGAGAATACCCCTCCAGTTTTTAAATCCTGTTATTGCAAGAATAAAAATAATGGCCAATATGGACATTGCGGAAAAAAGAAATCCTCAAGATTCTAGATTTGGAATCAATGTAGGTGATAAAAATCTTGATATAAGGGTTTCTATTATTCCCACCATAAACGGAGAAAAAGCAGTTCTTAGAATATTAGATAAAGGCTACAAGGTACTGAAAATTTCGGAATTGTCGATAGATAAGAACGAAAAAGAGACAATTTTAAAGACGGTCTATAAAAAATACGGATTGTTCATTATAACGGGTCCCACAGGTTCGGGAAAAACTACGACGGCATATTCCGTAATAGCGGAACTTAATAACTTAGATAAAAACATTATCACGGTTGAGGATCCTGTTGAATATAAGATAAGATATATCAATCAGATTGAAGCTAATAGGATGGGTGGATTTACCTTTGCTACCGCATTGAGGGCAGTA
>VAPG01023112.1_pt1 | contig 17447 bp, 16 predicted proteins | sample 3393851 | NCBI WGS metagenome assembly VAPG01 (sample SAMN08290438, study PRJNA428436) | hydrothermal vent metagenome | isolation source: Deep-sea hydrothermal vent chimney | place: Atlantic Ocean: South-mid Altantic Ridge | depth 2194 m m
GCCTATTCATCATAACCTCCGGTTATGCCTCGTAATGAAATAATATGGGGGTCTTGTCTTATTCCAACCTACATTTGCCGCCAAAATAAAAAGAAAGAATATTCCTTTCATTAATAAATTGTCAGAATATGCATCAGGAAATAAAAGAAGTCCATCCGGTTTCGGCTTATGCTAAAATTCAAAAAGGCGCTTTGTTGCTGGACATTCGTGAAGAGGAAGAGATAGAAATGATGGCTTTCGATGTGGAAGAGCAACTATTCATTCCTCATAGTGAGTTTGATGCCCGCTTTAGCGAAATTCCCCGCGACAGGGAGGTTATCGTAGGTTGCCATAGCGGTAACAGAAGTCAAAGTGCCATACTGTTTTTGCAAAAAGAAAAGTATGGTAATGTGTATAACCTGAAAGGAGGTATTGAGGAATGGCTTGACCGTGATTTACCTGTAAAGTGGGATAACCACAAAGTCGAAAGTGCCACGCCTGTTCACAAAATTTAGTATTATCTTAGTCCTTTAAAATAAAATAATCCATGACTTTAACCTATTTTTTTGCTTTAATCAGCGGTCTTTTTTCTGGTGGTGCCCTGGGATTGACAGGCGGAGGTGGTTCTATTCTCGCCGTTCCTTTGCTGGTGTATCTTGTGGGCGAAAATATCCATCTCGCCATAGGTACATCCCTCGTTGCCGTGGGCGTTACCTCGCTGATTTCCTCTGTCAGCTACATGCGGCAGTCGCTGGTGAAATTTAAAATTGCCTTCTTTATGGCTGCGCCCGGATTGGTAAGCACCTACCTCGGTGCCTTGATGAATAAGCAGATAAAAGGCCCTGTTTTGCTGTTGGTTTTTGCTTTGTTGATGATTTACATCGGCTATCTGATGGCTTCGAGAAAAACGCCTGAAAAGAAAGAACAATCCGGTAACGGAAGAATCAACTACCCGCGCATATTAACACTCGGATTTATTACAGGGCTTGCCAGCGGGTTTTTTGGTATTGGCGGAGGTTTTTTGCTGGTACCTGCACTTTTTCTCGGTGCAAATCTTAAAATGAAAGAAGCCATAGCCACCTCTTTGTTTATCATCTTCCTTTTCGGGATGTTCGGGCTGGGCAGCTACCTGATACAAGGGCGCGAAATCAATTTAGTTATCAGCACGGTGTTTGTAGCAGGCGGTTCTGTGGGAGGAATTTTGGGTGCTTATTATGCCAAACGCCTCGACCAGATTTTGCTGCGTCGAATATTTTCCATTTTTATTATTTTGATTGGCCTCGCTGTTTTTATTGAAAACCTGATCATACTCTTATAGATCATTGCATTATATGCCTAAGTAGAGCCTGTCCATAAAGTCAGATGTTTGGCTCGGAATTCTATGGGAAACGAAACCATTCTCTTACATACAAAGCCATATATTTCACAGTACCAATTACTTTGTCTTAATCATCCCTTCAAACTCTTCTTCAGAGATAATTGGAATGCCGAAGTTTTCGGCTTTTTGCTTCTTGGCGGGACCCATGTTGGCACCGGCGAGGACGTAATCGGTTTTAGAAGAGATGGAGCTAACATTTTTTCCTCCAAAGCGTTCGATCAACGCCTTGATTTCGTCGCGTGAATGACGTTCGAACACGCCGCTCACCACAAAAGATTTGCCGCTGAGTAACTGTGGTGCTGAAGTAGCTGTTTCGGTAAGTTTCATTTGTACACCATGCTGCCGCAGTCGTTCCATAATTTCCAGGTGAACGGGTTTTTGGAAAAACAACAGCACCGACTCCGCAATTTTTTCTCCGATTTCTTCCACCGATATCAGTTCTTCAAACGAAGCCTGCATCAAGCTATCTATATCTTTAAAATGTGCCGTTAGTTTTTTGGCTACCGTTTCGCCCACATAGCGGATGCCCAGCGCATAAAGAACCCGCGGGAAAGGCACGTTTTTCGACTGTTCAATGCCTTTGATGATGTTTTCAGCCGTTTTTTCGCGAAAGCTGAGGCGCTTCTCTTTTTTGCCTTCTTCGGCAGAAATCACTTTCTCCAGCCCGAAAATATTATCGTAGGTCAGATCATACAAATCGGCTGCATTTTTCACCAGTCCGTGGTCGTATAGCATCTCTATTTTGCCTTCGCCGAGACTGTCGATGTTCATCGCCTTCCTTGAAATGAAATGCTCCAGTTTGCCTTTGATTTGTGGCGGACAGGTGTCTTCGTTGGGGCAGTAATGGGCGGCTTCGCCCTCTTTGCGTACCAGGGGTGTTCCACATTCCGGGCAACGGTTGATGAACTTCACCGGCTGTGCTCCTGCAGGACGTTTGTCGAGATGAACGCTAATAATTTTCGGGATGATTTCGCCGCCTTTTTCCACAAAAACCGTATCGCCGATACGCACATCCAATTGGGCAATGATATCAGCGTTGTGCAGGCTGGCGCGTTTCACGGTGGTTCCGGCCAGTTGCACCGGTTTCAGGTTGGCCACCGGGGTAATGGCACCTGTTCTTCCCACCTGGTAATCAATAGATTCCAAGAGTGTCTCCACCCGCTCGGCTTTAAATTTGTAAGCAATGGCCCAGCGCGGATTTTTGGCTGTGTAGCCGAGCTGTTGCTGTAAATCCAGATCATTCACCTTTATGACAATACCGTCGATGTCGTAGGGGAGGTGGCGGCGACCGGAATCCCAGTCGTTGATGTACTCCATAATCTGGTTCATGTTTTTACAGATAGCCATGTTATCGGAGACTTTCAATCCCATGGTTTTGGCTTGTTTCAGTGCATCATAATGGGTTTTAATGCCTTCCAGTGTATGGGGAATGTAATAAAGATAAGCATCGAGTTTGCGTTTGGCCACCTCTTTGGGGTCCTGCATTTTCAGTGACCCGGCGGCAGCATTGCGCGGATTGGCAAACGGGTTGTCACCAATCTCTTCCCGCTCGTCGTTCAGCCTTTCAAACTCTGCGCGTGGCATAACAATCTCACCGCGAATTTCCAACTCGGGCGGATAATTACCCCGTAAACGCAGCGGAATGCTCCGGATGGTCTTCACGTTGTTGGTTACATCGTCGCCCTGCACTCCGTCGCCACGTGTAACGGCTTGTGTCAGCAATCCGTTGGTGTAACTCAGGCTGATGGCGAGGCCATCGTATTTTAGTTCGCACACATATTCCACTTCACGGCCCACGGCTTTGCGAACGCGCGCATCAAATTCCTTGATTTCTTCCAGCGAGTAGCTGTTGGAAAGCGAAAACATGGGGTATTTGTGTTTCACCGAGGGAAAATCTTTTGTCGGCTCGCCGCCCACACGGAGAGTAGGGGAGTCGGGGCGGACAAATTCCGGGTAAGTTGTTTCCAGTGTCTCTAACTCTTTCAGCTTTTGGTCGAACTCGAAATCGCTGATGGAGGGTTGTGCCAGCACGTAATAGCGGTAGTTGTGTTCCTGCAGCGTTTCACACAGTTCGTCAATCCGTATTTTAGCTTCTTCTTTGGTCATGGCGTTTTTGCTTCGCTGTTATTTTATGGTCAATCAATTGTCAGGCAGTCGAGATTCATTGTGTTTACTTTTGTCTTTTACTTTTAACTTTTTCCTTTCATTACCATTCAACATCCTCTCTTGCCACGGGCATGGTCATACAGCGGGCGCCACCGCCACCGCGTGAAAGTTCATTACCTTTGATGGTTACGACAACTTTTTTATAGTCGTCCAAATGAACTTTCCCACTAACGACATCGGTTGCTTTGACAATTTCATAGCCATGGCGGTTCATATTTTCGATGGTGTGTATGTTGCGTTCGTAGCCTATCACTTTACCAGGCTCCAGTGCAAAAAAGTTGGCGCCGCTCTGCCATTGTTCTCTTTCCTGATTATAGACATGAGTATCACCACCACAGTTCACCGGTTCCATATCAATCCCCAGTTTTTTCAGTGCATGCAACAGACTTCTCTCTTCACGAATTTTAGTAACCTTGTCGTCCTCAATGGTGATATTAATACTCAGGTAACGTGAGGAGTTCAGTATCAGCGGTTCAAAAATCATGCACAGGTCTTTGTCGAGGAAGGTAAAGGTCATATCGAGGTGGATAAACGATTCCGGCTTGTAAGGAAGTTCCTGTACGAGAATATGTTTCACGCCGGGTTTTGTCTTCATGTATTCGATTATGCTGTCGATTCCCTGAGTGGAAGTCCGGTCACCTGTGCCGATAATGAGTATGTCATCACGGGCTATGAGTACGTCGCCACCTTCGATAGTTCCTCTTCCGCTATCGTCAAAATCCAAGACGGGATTGACGGCTGTCGTGTCAAACAGGGGATGGTGAGAAAAAATGGTTTCCATTATAAGTGCTTCCCGGTCGCGGACAGCGTTGGCCATTTTACTTATTATCACATGGTTTCCTATTGAGAAACTGGCATCACGGGTGAAAAAGAAATTCGGTAACGGACTTAACGAAAAACGTTCGTTATCAAGAAAGCTGGTGAGGTTGTTCTTTTGCATTTCCACCCCTTCGATAAGTTTTAATGCCAATTTTGACGCAGAGAGCGTATTGATATAGTTGCAAAGATTGTAACGTTTTTGTGAACGGCTCTCATGTTCGCAAACTTTCTCCAGCAGGCTTTCCCTGATGCTGTCGTTTTCCAGTACTGTTTGTAGCAAATCGACTGCCTCAAAAACCTTTGTCTGCGTTTTCAATACGCCCACAAACTCATTGTATTCGGGGATGGCTACACTCAGATTTAAAATATCACTATACAGCGCTCTCTCTGCATTTTCGGGCGTCATGTTCTCCACTTCGGCCCCCGGGGTGTGCACGATAACCCCTTTTATTTTGCCAATTTCAGAATTTACGTTTACTGCAAGTTTGTCCATTATTGTAAATATTAATTGTTTTCTGGTGTTGGGTTGATATACTCAAATCCATTGTGCTGTTCTTTTAAAAATTTCATTACATCCGAAAAAGAAATCACCACGCTGGCTGTGTTGTCGTTGGGATGGAAACTCACTTTTTCAGTCTTTTGCAACTGTTCGTCAAGAAAAACATAAACATGGTGCTCGCTGTCGTTGATCAATCCGAACAGGGAGACAGAACCCGGTTTCACCCCGAGGTATTTTGCCATCCGCTTTTCAGAGGCAAAACTCAGCTTTCCCTGATGTAACATTTTCTCCAGACTGTGAATATCAAACGGCGTGGTGTCTTTTATGATGACAAGATAATGCCGGTTTCCTTTGTGATTTCTGAAAAACAGATTTTTACAATGCGTGGCATCAATGTCTTTCCAGTATTTCAATGCAATTTCAATGGTGTCGAGAGGCGGATGCTCGAAAATCTCATACGAAATACCCAAACGTTCAAGATATTCCAAAACTTTTTTTCTGTTTTCTTCCCGGTTCATACTGGTGAATCGTTATTGGTTAATTGTTATTAATCATTCAGTGGTCGTTCGTTGTTATTCGATAATTCGAAAATTGGTCTATAGGCATTCTTTAGCTTTTGTCTTTATCCTTTCAATATTTTCCTTATCACGGTTTCCAGTCGGCGATAAACAAGTTTATACCATGCTGGTTACGGTTGTTGCGGCTGGAGGAGAAAATCAATTTTTTTCCATCGAACGAAAACATGGGAAAAGCATCAAAAGTGTTGTCGTAAGTAATTCTTTCGATATGTTTTCCATTGATGTCCACCATGTAAAGGTTAAAATCAAAGCCACGTGTGCCGGCATAGTTTGAGCTGAATATGATGTGTTTGCCGTCGGGAGTAAAAAAGGGAGCCCAGTTGGCTTTCCCCAGATGGGTAACCTGTTTCAGGTTGCTGCCATCCACGTTGCAGGTGTAAATTTCCATTTTTGTCGGCATGACAAGATGCTGTTTGAGCAGATCCTTGTATGTTTTGATAGCCTCGGGTGTTTTAGGACGTGAGGCTCGGAATACCAGCATCTTGCCGTTGGGTGAGAAAAATGCGCCGCCATCGTATCCCAACTGATGCGTTACCTGATGCACGTTGCTGCCATCGATGTTGCAGGTATATAGTTCCATATCGCCGGAGCGGTCAGAGGTAAACACAATTTTGTCACCTTGTGGCGAAACGGTAGCTTCGGCATCATAACCCGGGCCTTTTATCAAAGTGTCAATAATTTGTCCCTTCAGGTTGGCCACGTAGATGTCAAAATCTTCGTAAACGGGCCATACATATTTTCCATCGCTGCGTTTTTTAGGAACGGGAGGGCAGGCATTGCCACCGGCGCGTGTGGAAGCATAAAGAATTGTCGTGTCGCCGGGTAAAAAATAAGAACAGGTAGTTCTGCCAAGTCCGTTACTCAGAAGGGTTGGGATGGTGTCTTTCATATTGCCATCGGCAAGATGCCAATAGTAAATCTGGTCACAATGGGAACCCCAGGCTTTGTTAGTAGCCTGAAAGACAATCATTTTATCGTTAAAACTAAAATAGGCTTCGGCATTGTCTCCATTAAATGTAAGCTGCTTAACGTTGGCGAGATGCTTCTCCTGTGGATAATGTACGGTAGTGTCAGGCGTTAATGCCGATGTACTCTTTTGGTGTGGGTTAGTTACGTTGTTGCAAGCATTCAGGCTGAAGGCCAGAAAGAGTATCCCTGCGAAATAGTAAAAGGTTTTTTTCATGTTTTTGTAAATGTTGTTTTGATGATTTGTGAGGAACAAAAGTAAGCATTATTAGCGGGTAAGCATAAAAATTAAGGTGCTATATATAGTCCTGTGGGTAGCTTAAAAAAAACAAATCTCAAATAAGCACGGAATAATAACCGGAGAATCGTAAAATTTGTTTATCCGCACAAATTTGACTATATTTGTCAAGATAAAATTTATCTAAAATGCAAAATGTTGGTAATTTAATCCGGGAACTTAGAATAAAAGAGGGCTCTCCATTACGCAAAGTGGCGGCTTTTTTGGAAATGGACCAGGCGGTGCTGAGTAAAATTGAAAGAGGTTTGCGGAGACCCACCAAAGCTCATGTGCTGAAACTGGCGGAGTTTTTTCATTACGATAAAAAAAAGATGCTGGTTGCCTACCTGAGCGACCGGATAATTTATGAAATAGGCGATGAAGTTTATGCACAAGAGGCTTTGAAAGCTGCAGAAGAACAAATAGCCTACGCTGCCTTTCAGGCAGTTGATAGAAAATCAATTACAGAACAGATTGTCAGCAAGCTAAAGCAATTTGCAAAGGTTCGTCGCGCCTGGGTTTATGGTTCTTTTTCGCGTCAGGATGACAGACCGGACAGCGATATTGATTTGGCTGTGGAAACAGAGAAAGGTTTTAGTTATTTCAATTTGGCCGAGTTACAATATCAGTTGGAGAAAGTTGTGGATAGAAAGATTGATGTGGGTTTTGTTGATTCTTTTAAACCACATATTTTGAAAAATGTGAAGCCCGATTTGAAGCTGATTTATGAAAGATAGAAGAAGAGAAAGCTACGAGCGACTAACGCATATATTGGATGCGATTCTTGAAATTGAGTCGTTTACACACGATGTAACAAATGATGGTTTCGTTAATAATACATTGCTTGTCAGCGCTGTTCTGTTTCAGTTCAGCGTCATTGGGGAAGCAGTTGTTCATGTCGAACCGGCTTTATTAGAAAAGTATAACTACCGCTGGTATCAGGTCAGGGCTTTCCGAAACCTGATATCTCATGAATATTTTCAAATTAAAATGGAAGCTGTATGGGATATTATTTCCAATGACCTGCCCGGGTTGAAAAATGTTATCGGGGAAATTTTGGAAAAGGAATTTTGAGTTTTTATCTTCATGCGTGAACGCATGAAGCGATGGAGGATTTTCTGCAGAAAATCGCCAGGTTGCTGTTAGGAATTGCCAGACAATCGGAAGGCATTTCTAATGCAATTTTTCTCGTAGAAATTTACCCGTATAAGATTTTTCGCAATTCACAATTTCTTCCGGTGTTCCTTCAAAAATAATTTCGCCGCCGCGGTCGCCGCCTTCCGGACCCAGGTCGATAACCCAGTCGGCTGATTTGATGATTTCGGCGTTGTGTTCAATCACGATGATGCTATGGCCATTTTCAATCAGTGCACTAAATGCCCGAAGTAGTTTGCTGATGTCGTGAATATGTAACCCGGTAGTTGGTTCGTCAAAAATAAAGAGGGTGGGGGAGCTGCCGGCGCCTTTTGAAAGAAAGAAAGCCAGTTTGATGCGCTGGGCTTCACCACCACTGAGAGTGTTTGAACTTTGTCCGAGCCGCAGGTATCCAAGTCCCGTTTCCTGCAATGGTTTTATCTTTTCAGCGATTTTACGTTCCGTAGAACCTTTTGCACTTCCAAAAAAGTCGATGGCGTCGTCCACGGTGAGGTTTAGAATGTCAGCAATACTTTTATCACGGTATTTTATTTCCAGAACCTCCTCTTTAAAACGTTGGCCGTTGCAGGTATCGCATTTCAGATAAATGTCAGCCATAAACTGCATTTCTACTTTTATAACACCTTCCCCTTCACACTGTTCACAACGTCCACCGGGAATGTTGAAAGAAAAATAGCCAGGCTTGTAGGCGCGCAGTTTGGCCAGCGGCTGGCTGGCAAAAAGCTGGCGGATTTCATCGTAGGCTTTCAAATAGGTAGCAGGGTTGGAGCGTGAGGAGCGGCCAATGGGGTTCTGGTCGATATATTCCACCCGTGCAATACGGTTGACTTCTCCTTCGAGGAGGGTAAATTTCCTTTCAGAAGCAGCTTCCCCGTTGAGTCTTTTTTTCAGTGAGGAGAACAAAATATCGCGTACCAGTGTTGACTTGCCCGACCCGCTGACTCCCGTAACCACAGTCAGCACGTTGAGCGGGATTTTAACATGCAGATTTTTCAGGTTGTGTTCAAAAGCACCTTTTATCTCAATATAGTTATTCCAGTGTCTTCGGCGTGCCGGAATTTCGATATGCTTTCTTCCGGTCATATATAATGCGGTGTAGCTAACATTGTTGTCTTTCAGCTCGTCAAAAACGCCCTGAAAAACCAATTCTCCGCCATGCTCACCTGAATCGGGGCCGATGTCAATAATCTGGTCGGCAGCTTTGATAATGTCTTCTTCGTGTTCTACTACGATAACCGTGTTGCCAATGTCGCGCAGGCGTTTGAGGACTTTTATAAGGCGTTGTGTGTCACGCGGATGCAGGCCAATGCTGGGCTCGTCAAGGATATACATGGAGCCTACCAGCGAACTACCCAGTGAGGTAGCAAGATTGATGCGTTGCGACTCGCCTCCGGAAAGAGTGGCCGAAGGACGGTTCAGTGTCAGGTATCCCAGCCCCACATCATTCAGAAACTGAAGCCGGGTGGTAATTTCCAGCAGCAGACGCCGTGCAATTTTTTCATCCTGTTCGTTCAATGATATGTTTTTAAAAAAGTCATAACTCTTGTTGAGTTGCATCTGAACGATGTCGGAGATAGATTTTCCGGCGACTTTCACGTAGTTGGCGTCTTTGCGCAAACGGGTGCCTTTGCATTCGGGACAACCCGTTTTTCCACGGTAGCGTGAGAGCATAACACGATACTGGATTTTATACGCCTGTTCCTCCAGCGATTTAAAAAAGTCGTTTAGTCCGCCAAAGTATTGGTTTCCTGACCATAGCAGCTCTCTTTGCTCTTCGGAGAGTTGGTAGTAAGGTTTGTGGATGGGGAAATCGAACTTGTAAGCATTTTTTATGAGCTGCTCTTTCCAAAGCCCCATTTTTTCACCTTTCCAACTGGCGATGGCTCCATCGAAAACGGAAAGTGCCGGATTGGGTATCACCAGTTTTTCGTCGATGCCCATTATGTTACCAAAACCTTCGCAACGTTTGCAGGCACCATAGGGATTGTTAAAAGTAAAGAGGTTTATCGTAGGCTCCTCAAACTGAATCCCATCCCGCTCAAAGCGGTGGGAGAAATCCAAAGTTTGAGGTTTGCCATTTGCCTCATAAGAGATTTTCAGGTAACCATTGCCTTCGTAAAAAGCCGTTTGTACTGAGTCAGCTATGCGCGCTTCCAGCTCTTTTTCATCGTGGGAAACCCTGATGCGATCAATTACAAGGTAGCACTCCTTAGGTTTGGTTTTGTCTGTTATCTCGTCCAGTACTTCTTCCATTCTCCTTATTTTGCCCTGGTGCATTATTCTGCTAAACCCTTGCTGCAAAAGAATTTGCAGTTGTTGTTTCAGGTTGCGACTATCGTTGGTTTTTAGTGGGGCAAAAATCATGATATCACTATTGTCAGGCAACGTGAGGATAAAGCTGGTAACGTCGCTTACACGATGACGTTTTACCTGCCGGCCAGAAACCGGAGAGTAGGTTTTCCCTATGCGGGCAAACAGCAGCTTCAGGTACTCGTAAACCTCAGTGGAAGTACCCACGGTAGAGCGTGGATTGCGTGTTTTTACCTTTTGTTCGATGGCAATGGCGGGAGAAATACCCAGAATAGCGTCCACATCGGGTTTGTCCATGCGCCCGAGAAATTGTCGGGCATAAGAACTCAGGCTCTCCACATAGCGGCGCTGACCGTCGGCATACAGCGTATCGAAAGCCAGAGATGACTTTCCTGATCCTGATAAACCAGTGATAACCACTAGTTTGCGGCGCGGAATAGCAACGCTGAGATTCTTTAAATTGTTGACCCGCGACTTGACGACAACAATGTAATTTTTCGGATTTACCCGGCTTGTTTCGATAATCATAGAAGAAAATAAACGACAAAATTAAAAATTTATTTGCTTTTTTTCTTTTAACCTTTATATTTGCAATTCAAAACAAATGTTAAACGTACTTTTAAACACGAAGCCTATTGAGTAAAAGCTTACTATTTTTCTGAAACCAAAAGAAGTGGCATATGAAAATGGAAGCAAAGGATGAGCGTCTGCTCATTCGTGAATTTCTCGATGGTAAACCCGCCAGTTTACAGGAGCTTATTGAACGCCATCAAACGAGGCTTTACTCTTACATATTTGTGATGGTAAAAGATAAGCAACTGGCTGATGATTTGTTCCAGGATACTTTTGTAAAAGTGATAAATACCCTTAAATCAGGTAACTACAATGATGAAGGGAAGTTTATACAATGGATAATGCGTATTGCTCATAATCTGGTTATCGATCATTTCAGAAAACAGAAGAAGCTGAATTATGCAGAAGTAGCCAATGACAAGTATAACATGATGGATTCCCTTAGGGTAACGGATCCCAGCATAGAAGATGCCATGATAACCGAGCAGATTCATAAAGATGTCAGGTTGCTGATGGAGTACCTTCCGAATGAACAAAAAGAGGTACTTTACCTGCGGTGTTATGCCGGATTGAGCTTTAAAGATATTGCTGATCAGACCGAAGTGAGCATCAATACGGCGCTGGGCAGGATGCGTTATGCCTTAATTAATATGCGGAAGATAGTCAAAGAGAAGAATATTATTCTGACCCGTTAGTAATTTGTGTTTGTCCGTAAAGCCTGCTATCTGCGTTATGCGTACCCTCAGAATGGCTGTTTGCCAGAATGAACTTACTTTTTTCCCCTTCGAAAGCCTTGGTATCAAGCTTTCTTGAATCAAAAATTAATTTTAAGGACAGTCTTTACGGTATGTTGTGCGGTTTGGATACGCTCAGCTTATATTTTTTTCAGATGTGTAAAATATTTTCCAAACTTTGTCGTTACCTTTCTGACAAGAAGATAGTTTTCACCTATAATTTTTTGTGTATGCAACAATTTCTTACCTCAGACAAATTTCAGGATCTATTTAAGTGTACGACCCGACACACCAAAGAGGCGGATGTGCTTAGGCCATCGCCTGAAGTTATCAAAAGCCTTCTGGCGTATGCAGTTGCACTTCAAGTTTTTAAAACGAAAAGTGCAGGTAATCTGTATGTTCTGATGAACTAAATTTGTACGGTTTAAAATAGCGGAATCCTCCATTATATGTTTCGGATTCCGGTATTTTTCTCAAGGCAGTTCTTTCCAGTTCCGATAAGGATTTTTAGAAAGTTCGGCACTGTAAAAGGAGTGGTTTCCCGTGACTTCTTCACCCAGCCAATCCGGTTTCTCGAAAGAGGTGTCTGCCGATGGAAGTTCTATTTCAGCCATTAAAAGACCCTCATTGTCTCCGTGGAACTCATCTACTTCAAACACCAGACCATTTCCGGCAGGCACAATGTAACGTGTTTTTACTACCAACCCCGTCTCACGAAGCTCCATGAGGTCTTTTGCATCTTTTAGCAACATTTCCTGCTCCCATTCATAACGCATGATACCGGAAATTTTGGCTGGCCCTTTAATGTTAATGTAACCCTTCCCGTCCTGGATACGGATCCTTACGGTGCGTCCAGGCTGTATTGAAAGATAGGCCTGTGTGATTTCCATCTTTTTTGTTACAAATGGTTTAAAGGCGCCTTTAACCAAAAACTTGAATTCAATTTCCTGTGCCATGTTAAGTTGTTTTTTTTAGGTCGTTACAAAATTAATGATTTATTCCTTAGGGGAATTTTCCTGAACTGTTAAATAAAAATAAAAGGCCTGGATGTGGCTGTTTTTTAACTTTTTCCAGGAGAGAATTATCCGGTATGAAAGTTTTTCTCCACTTTTGTAAAAAATTATCCAATGACACGAAAAGAACGTTTCGAGAAAATTATTGAATATTTTAAAGTTCATCAGCCTTATGCCGAAACGGAGTTACATTACCATGATCCTTACCAGTTGCTGGTAGCGGTGATTTTGTCGGCACAGTGTACCGATAAAAGGGTAAATGTGATTTCACAGGAGTTTTTCAGACAATATCCTGATGTGGAGAGCCTCTCACGGGCAGAAGTACAGGATATCTTTGTACTCATCAAAAGTTGTTCCTATCCCAACAACAAAGCCAAACATTTGTCGGGGATGGCCAAAATGTTGCTGACGGAGTTTGGTGGCCAGGTACCTTCCGATGTCAACGAACTACAAAAAATGCCGGGTGTGGGGCGAAAAACTGCCAACGTTATTGCTTCCGTTGTATTTAACAAGCCTGTTATGGCTGTAGATACGCATGTTTTCAGGGTAGCCGCACGGTTGGGACTTACCATCGATGCCAAAACACCATTGGAAACGGAAAGGCAGTTGGTGAAATATATTCCCGATGAGTTGATTCCGTTGGCACACCACTGGCTTATTTTGCATGGCCGCTATGTCTGCCTTGCCCGCAAACCCAAATGTGACGAATGCGGTTTGAAAGCCTGGTGTATGTTTTATACAAAAAAGAGATAGGTTGCTCTTGCCCTGACTGAGCATGTCTCCTGTCTGCTTGCTGTAGTATAATGGCTGATAAAAGTGATTAACGGCTGGCTGATATGTTCATTATGGCTTCAGGGATATACCATTTTTAACGACTTTTTCCTCACTATTTCCCTCTTGAAAAAATATTTGTTAATAAATAGCTAACATTTGTCAGATGAATGGATTTTGCCTATATATTTGCACTGTTAAATGAATAACAAAATGGAAGACAGGTTTTATAAAAATATTCCCCACAAGACTATTGAGCGGCTGAGTCAGTATAGGCGTGCATTACAAATTTACTCCGAGAAGGGGAAAACTCATATTTTCTCACACGAGATTGCTGCTCTTTTACACATCACTGCTGTCCAGGTCAGGCGCGACCTTATGCTTATCGGTTATTCAGGGAGCCTTCGTAAAGGCTATGATATCAATGATTTGATAACGCTTATTGGCGAGCTCATCGATAGTCCGAAAGGCCAAAAAGTGGCCATTTTTGGCATGGGCGATCTGGGCAGAGCCATCATTAATTATTTCCGGGGTAAACGGGAAAAGCTACAGATTGTCGCTGGCTTTGACATTAGCCCTGAAAAGGTGAATCATGAGGTTGTCGGTATCAATTGCTATCCTGTGGAGAAAGCTGTGGAAATAATCGGTAAAGGAGGCATAAAAATAGGTATTCTCACTGTCCCCGGCGATCAGGCTGATGAGACTGTCCGAATTATGGTTGAAGCCGGTATCAAAGGTGTCCTGAATTACACGCCAACACCGGTTGAAGTCCCCGACGACGTCTATCTCGAAGAATACAACATGATATCATCGCTCGAAAAAATAGCATTTTATGTAAAAGAACACGAGTAAAAAGTACTCTTGATTTTCAAATAAAAAAAGCGCTTCCACGGAAGCGCTTTTTTTATTTTGCCAGCAGTTTTTAATCTTTACTAGCGGCAAGTGCAGCTTTAATCTTTGTCTCCAGTTCTTCCATCAAATCCGGATTGTCCGAAAGTATTTTCTTTACGGCCTCACGACCTTGTCCAAGCCTGGTCTCCCCATAGCTAAACCAGGATCCACTTTTCTTAATGATATCTTTCTCCACGCCAATGTCGATAATCTCCCCGATTTTAGAGATACCTTCGCCATACATAATGTCAAATTCAGCCTTGCGGAAAGGTGGCGCCACCTTATTTTTCACTACTTTCACCCGCACACGGTTACCGCGCACTTCGTCCGTATCTTTAATCTGGCTGATACGCCTGATATCCAGACGAATAGAAGAGTAAAATTTCAGTGCATTACCTCCGGTGGTTGTTTCCGGATTGCCAAACATGATACCAATCTTTTCGCGCAGTTGATTAATGAAAATACAGATGGTGTTGGTTTTACTAATATTGGCCGTCAGTTTACGCAAAGCCTGCGACATCAGACGCGCCTGTAAGCCCATTTTAGAGTCACCCATTTCACCTTCTATTTCACTTTTAGGCGTCAGTGCGGCCACCGAGTCAATCACGATAATATCAATAGCTCCCGAACGAATCAGATTATCCGTAATCTCCAGCGCCTGTTCTCCATTGTCCGGCTGCGAGATTAAAAGGTCTTCAAGGTTTATGCCCAGCTTGGCGGCATAGTAGCGATCAAATGCGTGCTCCGCATCAATAAAAGCAGCAATACCGCCCTTCTTCTGTGCTTCGGCAATCACATGCAACGCCAGCGTTGTCTTTCCCGACGATTCGGGACCGTAAATTTCGGTTACCCTGCCCTTGGGAATACCGTCAACACCCAGGGCAAAGTCCAGCCCGATGGAGCCTGTAGAGATAGATGGAATCTTTTCAATACTTGTAGATCCCAGACGCATGATGGCGCCTTTGCCATAGGATTTTTCCAATTTCACCAGCGTTGCCTCCAGGACTTTTAATTTATTTTGCCTCTCTTTATCGAGTTTTTGATTTTCTTTATCTGTTGTCATTTTATTCGAGATTTAGTTTTTTAACAATTTGCTCCGTATGTTCTTTTGTTTTTACTTTACTAAAGACTTCTTCTACTTTCCCCTCTTCGTCAACCACGAATGTCGAACGAATCAACCCTTCATATTCTCTGCCGTACAGCTTTTTATGTCCCCAGGCTCCGTAAGCTTTTATAATTGCTTTCTCCGGATCTGACAAGAGCGGAAACGGCAGGTCATATTTGGCAATAAACTTCTGGTGCGATGCCACACTGTCGGGACTCACGCCTACCACGGCATAACCTTTGGAAAGCCAGAAATTATAGTTGTCCCTGAAGTTGCAGGCTTCATTGGTACATCCCGGTGTATTGTCTTTGGGGTAAAAGTAAAGAATCAGCTTTTTGCCTTTGAAATCAGCTAGCGAGACGGATTCACCATCCTGGCTAACAGCCTTAAAACCAGGTGCTAAGTCGCCTTTATTAAGTTTTGTCATGGATTTTAATTTGGTAAACAAATATACAAATTTTCCTGAAGAAGAGAATGCCTGTTGGTTATAATTGGCTCTATGTCGAAATTAGCAGGTTCATCGATAAGTCTCCTTTGGTGCATGAATATATTTAGAAGTCAAGAATACAGGTTCGTCTTTACTGATACATGGTAGTGAAATAGATAAACGCCACATAAATTATCACAAGAAGTACGCCTTCAACGCGATTTAGTCTGTTTTTTGTTTTGCCAAGTTTGGCAAAAGCCAGCAGCAGCAGCCCCGATGCAAAGACAAGCCCTAGTTCAATATTCAGCTTTGGAGAGTAGGGGATAGGCTTTATCAGTGCCGTTACTCCCAAAACCATAAAGATATTTAAAATATTGGAACCCACAGCATTACCAAGTGCCATGTCGGCATTATTTTTCCGGGCGGCAATAATGGAGGTGGCCAGTTCGGGAAGAGAGGTAGCTCCGGCTACAAGTGTCAGTCCCATGACTGTTTGGCTGATACCCATAGCCGTAGCAATTTTTACAGCTCCACCCACAATCCATTCCCCGCCAAAATAGAGACCAAGACCTCCCACAACAATAAACAGTAACGAAAATCCCCAGGAGTATTGCTTCAGGTCTTCCTGCGCAGAAGCGGGCTTTTCACCCTGTTTGAAAAAGGCGAAATAGAGAAAGAAGCCGAGAAAAATCAGTAATATAATACCGTCAGAGCGACTGATTATATTTGGCCGGCCGAAAATAAAGTCGTTGGCCAGCAGGAAAAGCAAAGCGGGTGCAAAAAGGCTGAACGGAATGTCTCTTTTCAGCGTTTTCTGTTGAAAATGGATAGGAATAATGAGTGCTGTTACTCCCACCACGAGAAGAGTATTGGTGATGTTACTACCGAGGATATTTCCAATGGCGAGGTCGGTGTTCCCTTTTATTCCTGCAAAAATATTGACAATAAGTTCAGGAAGAGATGTGCCCAGGGCTACGATGGTAAGACCCATCACCATCTGTGAGATTTTCAACTTGATACCTATGCTGCTGGCTCCGTTTACCAGCATTTGTGCTCCGGCAATTAATATGGCAAAGCCTGAAAAGAAGGAAAGATAGGTGATAAACATAAAAAACGTGGCTAGCTTTTATTATTTAGAAAATGGGTATTGTGTAAAATTTTTTGCATCTCATCGACCTGTTCTTTTGTGCCGAGGACAAAAATCTTTGAATCGGGAGAAAGTTTGGTTTCCGGAGTGGGATTCAGGATATATTCACCGGCAGACGTTTTGTAACCTATGATGTTTGCTCCTGTTTTCTTCCTTATTTCCAGCTCTTTTATGGGCTTATTCAGAAGGTCTTTGGGTATATCGTTACATATAATTTCCATAAGTTGAACGGGAGAATTACCATGAATATTCAGATGTTCCATAAACTCCATTACATCGGGTTGTGCTACAAGAGTTGCCATGTGGGCACCACCAACGCGTTCGGGCATAACCACACTATTAACGCCAGCCATGCGTAATTTCTTTTCGGAGCTTTCGCTGGATGCCCGGCTAATGATATTGATGGCAGGATTTAAAGTCCGCGCTGTCAGTACTACAAAAAGGTTGTCTGCATCAAGTGGCAGTGTGGTTATCAACGACCGGGCTTTGTCGATACCTGCCTGCAACAGAACCTGATCTTCTGTGGAGTCACCCTCAATAAACTGAATAGGCTCGGTCATCTTACTCACCACCAGCTCATGGTCTTTGTCAATCACAATTACTTTTTCGCCGAAAGCCGTGAGTTCATGGACTACCTGATTTCCGTTTCGGCCATAGCC
>VAPG01014369.1_pt1 | contig 17360 bp, 13 predicted proteins | sample 3393851 | NCBI WGS metagenome assembly VAPG01 (sample SAMN08290438, study PRJNA428436) | hydrothermal vent metagenome | isolation source: Deep-sea hydrothermal vent chimney | place: Atlantic Ocean: South-mid Altantic Ridge | depth 2194 m m
CAGCAACGGGTCAGCACCTACGAGTCTTCGCAGACAGAGACCCATAACCGTTTTGTCTATCTGCTGGTGAATATCCTGGTCAGGATCGCCCAGGCGGACGGCCATTTCTCCAAGGCCGAACTCCGGACCATGCTGAATTTCTTCCAGTATAACCTGCGCTACAACCAGGACCAGATGTACTGGGTCAAACAGTTGATCAAGGACGCCCGTGACGAGAAGGTCAGCCTGGACGCGCTGCTTCGGGAATTTCGGGATACTTTTGCCTACGAGCCCCGCCTGATTCTGCTGGAATTGATCTACCAGATTCTCTACACCAAGGAGACCGTCTCGCCCTTGGAGCTGCAACAGGCTAGAAATATTGCCGACTTTCTGGAGATTTCAGTTTATGACCAGCGGACCATCGAGGCCAAATACATGTACCGGCAGCGCCAGGAAGCGGCAACAGCGTTCCAGGCCGAGGAACAGTATTACGCAGTGCTGGGACTGGAGCCGGGCGCGGATTTCGCCGTTATTAAAAAGGCCTATCGAAAGCTGAGTCTGCAGTACCATCCCGACAAGGTCAGCCATCTCGGCGAGGAATTTCAGCGGGTTGCCGAGGAAAAGATGAAGGAAATCAACGGGGCCTACGATTATTTCAAGAGAAAATATAATGAGACGTAGTCCGTCCTCCCCGTACCGGAGGTGGGCGGTCAGGTAGGTTGGCGTAGAGCGATTAGCCGCCGCCGGGTTTGTTGGGTTTCGCTCTGCTTGGTGGTATTCCCGACTTTCCGGTGAGGATATAGGCTGTTAGGCTGTAGGCTATTAGCCCTACCCTAACAGCCTACAGCCTAAACAACCTACTGGTTTACATAAATAAAACATGATCAATGTTCTTGTTTTTTATGACAGGAATTCAGGAGTAAGGTAATAACAGGATTGTCGAGCCGATGGAGAACCCATGACTGTTGCTGAAAAAATGCGGGATTTTGCGGAAAAGTCATCCTGGATTCGCAAGATGTTTGAAGCGGGCGCCAAAATGAAGGCCGAGTTCGGGGTTGAAAATGTATTTGATTTCAGCCTGGGCAATCCGGATGTCCCGCCGCCGCCGCAGTTCCGCGAAGTGCTGCGGGAGCTGGCCATGAATGACGGACCCGGCGTCCACGCCTATATGCCGAACGGCGGCTACCCCTATGTGCGGGAGGCGGTTGCGGCCACGCTCTCTGCCGAGCAGGAGGTGGCAATCGACCTGGGAGACGTGCTGATGACCTGCGGCGCCGCCGGGGCGCTTAACGTGGTGATGAAATCGCTGCTTGATCCGGGTGACGAGGTCGTGATCCTGGCGCCGTTTTTCGTGGAATATCATTTTTATGTGGATAACCACGGCGGCGTCACCAGGGTTGTGTCCACGGATGACGAGTTTAACCTCGATCTTGAGGCCATCGAAGAGGCCCTGACCGCGAAGACCAAGGCGGTGCTGATCAACAGCCCCAATAATCCCACGGGCCAGGTCTACTCCAGGGAGTCCCTGGCACGACTGGGACAACTGCTTGACCGGGCCGGGGATAAATTCTGCACCACCATTTACCTGGTGGCCGATGAACCCTATCGCAAGATCGTCTTTGACGGTTGCGAGGTGCCCCCGGTGATGACGGCAACCACGAATTCCATCGTGGTGTCGTCCTATTCCAAGGATCTGTCCCTGCCGGGCGAGCGGATCGGCTACCTGGCCGTGCATCCAGATATCAAGGACAAGGGGGCGCTGCTGGACGCCATGACCCTGGCCAACCGCATTCTCGGCTTTGTCAATGCGCCGGCCCTGATGCAGAGGGTGGTGGCGGAGCTGCAGGATGTAACCGTTGACGCCTCGATCTATCAACGCCGCCGGCAGCTGTTCTGTGACATTCTCGATGCAGCGGGTTTCGAGTATGTAAAACCCCGGGGGGCGTTCTACCTGTTTCCGAAAACGCCTATTGACGATGATGTGGAGTTCTGCGGCATCCTGCAGCAGGAAAAGATCCTCGGCGTACCCGGTCGGGGTTTCGGGGCGCCGGGATATTTCCGGCTGGCCTTCTGCGTGCAGGACGAGGTGATTGAACGCTCCGCCGAGGGTTTCAAGAATGCAATAGCAATGGCAAAGGCCGGAACCTAGTTATCTATCCGCCTGCCTGATGAAATCCCCCAGGTCCGTGGCAATGGTGGCGATTTCGTTTTCGTCCTCGCCCTCGGTCATGACCCGGATGACCGGCTCGGTGCCGGAGGGCCGCACCAGGATCCGGCCCCGGCTGCCTAGCTGCTCTGCCGCAGCGGCCAGGGCTGCGGGAAAACCCTTGATCCGTTCTGGTTCGATTTTTCTGGACATCCGCACGTTCTCCAGCACCTGCGGATAGCTGGACATGATGGACGCCAGCTCGGAGAGCGGCTTCTTCTTTTTGATCATAATGGCCAGCAGTTGCAGGGCCGCCAGGATGCCGTCGCCGGTGGTGTTTTGCTCGAGAAAAATCAGGTGGCCCGACTGCTCCCCGCCAAAGGAGTAGCCCCGGCTGCGCATGGTCTCAACCACGTAGCGATCCCCGACCCTGGTACGCACCAGGTGGCCGCCCATTTGGCGCATCGCTTGTTCCAGGCCCATGTTGCTCATCACCGTGGCAACCAGGGTCTTTTTTTTCAATTTCCGCCGGCGCAGCAATTCGGCGGCGCAGATGGCCATGATGTGATCACCGTCCACGATTTCCCCGTGTTCGTCGCAGACAATGAGCCGGTCGCCATCCCCGTCCAGGGCCAGGCCGATATCAGCCCCGGTCCGACGCACCTCGTCCGCTATCTTGTCGGGATGCAGCGCCCCGCACTGATGATTGATATTCTTGCCGTCCGGTGAGACGCCGAGAGTGGTGACCCGGGCGCCGAGTTCAGTGAAGACATGGGGCGCGACACTGTAGGTTGCGCCGTGCGCACAGTCCAGGACGATATGAAAGTCGTCCAGGGTGTATTTGCCGGGAAAGGTGTTTTTCAGAAAAACGATATACCGTCCCTTGGCGTCATCGATGCGCGAGGCCCTGCCGACTTCGTCAGCCACCGGCATGAGAGGGGCCATCTTCTGCGAGACAACCAGGTCTTCAATTTCGGCCTCCATCTCGTCCGGCAGTTTAAAGCCGTCACCGGAGAAAATTTTTATGCCGTTGTCCTGAAAGGGGTTGTGCGACGCGGAGATGACAACGCCGGCATCGGCGCGCATGGAGGTGGTGATAAAGGCAATGCCGGGGGTCGGCATCGGCCCCACTAACTGGACATTGACCCCCATGGAGCAGATGCCGGCGGCCAGGGCGTTTTCGATCATGTAACCGGACAGGCGGGTGTCTTTGCCGATGACGATATGATGGCCTTTCGCCCGTTTTTTTACCAGAAAGGCAATGGCGCGGCCGATCTGCATGGCGATTTCCGTGGTCATGGGATAGACGTTGGCTACCCCGCGTACGCCATCGGTGCCGAAAAGTTCACTCATGTTTATTTCCGTTGGTAAGTCGATCAGTCGGTTGCGAGGGTGGCGGTCCCGGTCGGATACCGACTACTTCGAGTTTTTTGTTTTGCCGGTTTTCTTCGGCCCTGGGTTGGCCTGCAGGGGGGTGACGATGACCTCCGCCGGCCGGACCGACAGAATTTTAATGGGATCATGGCCCGGGACATTGACTCCGCTGACAGTGACCGGCAACCGCTGGGGGGAATGGATATCCTTGGCCGAAACCGATGCCCGCAACAGCATGACCAGCTCCGGGGTGTCGCGAATCAGGTTTTTGGGTATACTGGCCGTAACCGTGACCGAATCGGGTTCTATGATTACAGGTACCCCGGCTTCCCGGACATTGATCGGAATTTTTTTGACCGTGCGCTTCTCCATCTTATCGTGCACTTCCAGTTTTGCCGTTACCACGGTTTCACCGATCAGATCAAGAAACTCCGGTTGGAGGTTGAGATGAATCTGCAGGGTGGTGGAACGGTCAAGGCCGTCCAGATTGATCAGATAGGTACTCAGGCTTGCCACCTGATCGAGGATGGTTTTCGGGCCGGAGATGACCAGGTGGTCCGGCGTCAGGTAGATTTTCTTCAGGACATAGCCTGGCGCCACCTCTCCTTCGGTGACCGGGACAATGGGGAAATCCTTTTGTATCAGTTTATCCAGCAGCAGGGTAATATTGGTCGGCTGCAGTCGCTGAATTTTAACGCCGCTGGGGAACGGGATCGAGTTTTCATCGTTGCGGATAACGATCGTCCCCGGTTTCGCATCGGAGAGGTCGACGGGCCGGGTAATATTCCGGTTGCGGAGGTCCTGGATTATGCTGCGGGAGCCGCGTACCGACACCTCGATATCTTTCTTGTATTGATTGGAGATAATCAGGTCCGACGGCAGATTCAGTATCTCGAGGGGCACCAGCACGTTCATGTCAACCTGTTCTTCGCCTACGACAAAGTACCAGAGCAAAACGCTCAGTGTCAGCGATATACACTTGAGCACCCAGTTCTTGGGACGTTTTTTGAAAATGTTGGTGATCTTCATGAGGCCTGTGATTTGCCGAGCCAGCTTTTCCATGTTGGACCGGAGACATCCTGATGAACGAATATCTCCCGCAGACTTTTTGTCAACGTTTCTTCATCGGGCATCGGGGTCATGCTGCCGTGCTGCACCAGGGATATTTTCTGGGTCTCTTCGGAGACGACGATAATGACGGCGTCGGTTTCCTCGGAAAGCCCGAGGGCGGCCCGATGCCTGGTCCCGTAACGTTTGTCGATGTATGGATTCCGCGATAGGGGCAGGACGCAGCCCGCTGAATGGATCCGGCCCTTGTAGATGATGACCCCGCCGTCATGAAGCGGGGAGGCGGTATGAAAAATCGAGAGCAGCATTTCACGGCTCAGCCGGGCGTCGACAAGCTGCCCGGATTCCACATAGTCCCGCAGCCCTGTTTCGCGCTCGATAACGATCAGGGCGCCGATTTTGCGGCGCGCCAGGCTGGTTACGGCCTTGATGATCTCGTTCAACTCGTTGACCGCCATATCATACTGCCGGTAAAATGGAGTCTTGCCCACCTGGGTCAGGGCGCGGCGGATATCGCGCTGAAAAACGATAATAACAATGAGGAATATGGAGTTGAGAAAGGTTCGCAGGAGCCAGTGCAGGGTAAGCAGGTCAAACTGTTTGGAAATAAAATAGAAAATAGTAATAATCACGATGCCGACCAGCATCTGAACCGCCCTGGTGCCCCGGATAAGCAGGATCAGTCGATAGATAATAATCGACACAAGCAGGATATCGACGATATCCCGCCATCTGACGGCATGGAGGACATTAAGCATCGGGTTTTACGATTTTCATTTATTTCTGTTCATGTAACTCTTCGGGCAGGAGCCGCCGGCTGTGATTTTTTTTACTGAACTGTAACTGTTAATATTCTTTATATATTTATCATGTTCAAGTTGAATTGCACAGGAAAATAAAAGGAACGCCAAAAAAATGCATTTCTGGTATAAAATTCGACGAATGATATTTATTGCCCATATGTAGTTTTTGCTTCCCGAAGCTCATGGTTTTATGAAAAAGCAGGACGAGTTATCTGACAGATTTGGCACCATTCAAATCAATCCCGGCCCTGAAAAAGAAGAGCCCGGGGCCGGTGACAATGATCGGCGGCAGGGGCGGAACGGACCTGCTGCGATTGCTCCCGCCGGTTCATCCTGCCATTCAACCGATTCTGACGGCCAGTCTGCCGACCGGCCGTCTCCGGCGCAGCGGCGAGGTCCGCCCGGCCGGCCCTGCCGTTTCCGGCCGGGCCGGGGTTCTTTCTGGATCATGCTGCCCTTCGCCCTTGCGGCCCTGTACGGGATTGCAAGTTTTTTCCTGGTCCCGCTCCTGGTCAAGGGTCCCCTGGCGAGCAACGTTTCGGCCCGCATCGACCGGCCGGTCCGGATCAGGCGGGTTCTCTTTTCCCCTTTTACCCTGCGGTTTTTTTGCAGCGGCATCTCCATCGGCGCCGTCGCCGGCGACCGTAACAGCCGGAAACTGCTCGACTGCGGCAGCCTGGAGTGCGATCTGAGCATTGCCTCGCTGTTCAGGCGGCAGCTTATCTTGCGGCAACTGGTTGTTGATCGTCTTGCCCTGAACTTGGTGCGGTTCCCTGATTCATCATATAACCTGTCAACGGCGTACCGGCTGCTTTTCCCGGAAACGGGCGTGCGGCGGCTGCCGGTCTGGCCGTCCTGGCTTGTTATAAACGGCATCAAGGTGACTGACAGCCGGATACTTTTTGCCGACCTGGTTTCCGGGGACCAGCATCGTATTGAAAAAATCAGCCTGTCCGTGCCCTCCCTGGCCGGGCTTGAAGGCCGGGGAGATGTGACGCCGCAACTCAGCGCGGTCATCAATGACAGCCCGGTCCGGATTAAAGGCGTAACCAGCAGGACCGCGGACGGTTCGCTTGAGGCCAGGGCCAGCCTCCACCTGGAGCGGGTCAACTTGAAGGATTATCTCAGTTACCTGCCGCGGATGCAGGGAAAAATTAAGCTCATCGACGGCCAGGCCGATATTGATCTGGAACTGGTCCTGCCGCAGGCCTCTGTCGGGCTGAAAGGTCTTTCCCTGCGTGGCGATGTCAGCTTCAGAGAGCTGCATCTGCAAAGCAGGGACGGGCTGGCAAACCTGAGAGTCCCCACGGCCGGGATGAGCGTCCGGGTCAAACCGCTGGCGCAGCAGTACCGCTTCAAGGACATCGTCCTGACCAGGCCGGCGCTGAGCTTGACTCTTAAACGGAAAAAAGGGGGGCAGGCGAAGGGCGGGGGACTGCAAGGGGATTTCGCGGATCTTGCCGGTCTGTTTCAGGAATCCGCCTTCGGCCTGAGGGTCGACCGGCTCCAGGTTGATCAGGGCCGGGTCAACCTGCGCCTTGACGCCGGGCCCGGGCACGATCTCTTATGGGACGATGTGCATCTGGCGCTCACCGGCCTGGTCTCGCCCGGTTACGGAGGACATTATAAAGACCGGCGGCCGGCGGCCTCCTATGTCCTGAGCGGCCGGAGTACGGCCGGGGGAGAAACAATGAAGGCCTCGGTGCAGGGCCGGGTCGGGGCCGGTTTCGGTATGGATGGCCGCGTCACCTTAAGCAATATCGACCTGGCCGTCTATCGCTCTCTTTTGCCGCAAGCCGCGGTCGGGCTGTCCAGGGGCCGAGTGGATCTGGACAGCGCCTTTACCTTCAGCCCCCGGCCCGGCCAAGGTCTCCGCCTGCATGACGGCAGTCTGCGGCTCAGGGATTTCTCGATGGCTGTCCAGGGCCGGAAACTACTTGCCGGGCAGGAGTTGTCCTGCCGCGGCCTACAGGCGGATTTCGCCGGCCGCCGCCTTTCCTGTCAACAGTTGCGTCTGTTAAGGGATGAGATTTTTCTCCGCCGCCTGGCCGGCCTCCCGGCAAACAGGGCCGCGGCCCGGGATGCCTGGCGGCTAGCCATTCAGAGTCTTGAGGTAAAGCGTTCCGTCCTGCATGCGGTCGTTCCCCGGCCGCTAAATCCCGGCCGGCCGGGTCTGCCGCTGATTCTTGCCGGCCTTTCCCTACAGGCCGACGGCCTGCAGATGAAGGATCATAAAAAGGACAATGTCTCGGCAACGGCCCGGATCGGCAAAAAAGGACGGATCAGGGTCAACGGCACCTACAGCCTGGTCAGCCGGCAAGGAAAATTGCAGGTGGCGATCAGTAACCTGGCACTGCGAACTCTCGCCCCCCTCGTCTCCTCGTGGTTTGTCCCCAAGATCCGGCAGGGGGTCGTTCATGCCCGGGGCATCGTCACCCTGCCGGCGCGTAATTTCGTCGGCCTGGTGTGGCTGGACGATGTCGCGGCCGGGCCGGTCAAGAAACCGCTGGTCAGCTGGCAGCAGGCCATGGCCTCCGGGGTGTCGCTGTCTCTTAGGCCCTTTCACCTGGCCGTGGATGAGATTACGGTTAAGAAACCGCTGGTCGCGGCCGGTGGGGACCCGGCACAAAACGGCACCGGCCGGTTTTTTCGCCGCCGGCGGCAGCAGGACCACGATGGTGCGGGGCGGATCTTTTCGATCAGCAGGATTCATCTCAGTGACGGCCGCTTTGTCTTGTCGCGGCCGGTGGTCCTGCCCGGCTACCGGCCGGAATTAAATGCAATCGACGGCACGCTCTCGTCCGTTCGGCCGGCCGGTCCCATGGATTTCAACCTTCACGGCAAAATCGGCGCCAAGGGCGACTTTGTCATCAATGGAACAACGGGATTTCAGCAGGTCGACAAATATACACTTAAGGTCAGCGGGCTGCCCCTGGCTCCCATGCAGGCGGAATTCCGCCGCCGGCTCCAGGCGGATGTCCGGGCCGCAACCGGGCAGTGGCAGCAGATCTTTACCCGGACGGCAACAGCAACAACAGTGGCCGACCGGGTGTTGATTCGCGGTCTGCGCCCGGACCCCGGTTCCGAATTTTCAGGAGTCCTTTCATTGCTCACGGATGAGAATGATACCATTGAGCTGCAAACGACCGGAGAACGTGCCCCGGGCTCGAAGCCGCCGTTACTCATGGAGTCGGTGTTCGAACGTTTGCGGTACGAGCGGGTTAAGGCGGCCCTTTCTCCGGAGCTTGTCGTGAAGGAGGTGCTGCCGCAACTCGATCTCCCGGTGCAGGTCTCCTTTGCTCCCGGCAAGGCCGAGTTGACCAAACCGGAAAGCCTGGCCGGTTACGCCATCTTGTTACAGAAGAGACCACATCTGCGTCTGGTCCTGACCGGCAGCTATGATCCGGTCCGGGACCTGGCCGTCCTGCGGAGTGTTCTGCAACAAGAGGCTGACCGGCGGCGCCGTGCGGAAAACAGGCGGCGGGCCGAACAACGGCGGAAAATAGCGGCCAGGGAAAAGGCGCGCCTGGCCGCTATTCCTGCCGGCTCGAACCGGGTGGTGAGCGAGAAGATCAGCCCCGGCGAGCTGGATGGAGACCTCCAACCCCTGCCGCCGGTGCAGGTCCGGGTGAGTCCGGCAATGCTGCAAAAACTCGCCCGGCAGCGGCTGGCCGCCGTTCGAGGGTACCTGCTCCGCAACCCGGTCCCGGCAAAACAAAAAATAACAGATGCGGAGAAGGTGCGCGCGGACGGAGCCCTGGTCACCATTACCCTGCAACCTGATTTCAACCGGAAAAAATAACAAAAGGTTGCCGTATGATACGTGAACTTATCGTCAAAACACGGACAATTCGTCGTTTTAAAGAAGATGAACGTCTTAATGAAACCGTTCTGCGCGAACTGATCGACCTGGCCCGGCTGGGTGGCTCGGCCCGCAACAGCCAGCCGCTCCGGTACATGATGGTGACGGACAGGCAGCTGTGCGCCCGTATTTTTCCCCATCTCGGCTGGGCCGGCTACCTGGCTGACTGGCCGGGACCGGCCGAGGGAGAGCGCCCCCCGGCCTACATCATCTGTCTGCTGGACCGCCTCTGCTGTAAAGACCATGAAGGCGAGGCCCTGGTCGACCTGGGGATTGCCACCCAGAATTTGCTGCTCGGGGCGGCCGAACGGGATATCCACGGCTGCCGTATCGGTTCATTCGCACCGGACATCAGCGGGTTGCTGCAGATTGACGGCAGCTACAAGCTGCTCCTTGTCCTTGCCCTGGGCAGGGGGGCGGAAGAGGTCGTCCTGGAAGAAACCGGACCGGACGGCGATATCCGTTATTGGCGCGACCGGCAGCAGGTACACCATGTGCCCAAGCGGGCCCTGGCCGACATTATCATCGCCCCCGGACCACGCGCAACAAATCCCTTGTGAGCAGTCTCAAGGCTTACACTTATTTCCTGGAGGGGCTTGGCATCCTGTCGCTCCTGACCTTTACCGGCAGCCTGATCGTTGTACCCTGGCTTATTGCCAGGTTGCCGGCGGATTATTTCATCAGGCACCGGCGCCTGGTCGAAGAACGGCACCGGCGTCATCCGCTCATGGCCCGGATTATATTTGTGCTGAGGAATGGAATCGGCACCGTTTTTCTGCTGGCCGGCGTGGCGATGCTCGTCCTGCCGGGGCAGGGGATCCTGACTATCCTGCTGGGTATTTCCCTGATGGACTTTCCCGGGAAACACCGGCTGCTGGAGTTCCTGATTCGCCGGCCCCGGGTAATCCGGAGTCTAAACTGGATCCGCAGACAGGTACGGAAACCGCCCTTTGTCTTTGAACCGGAGGGCGGCTTGCCGCATCAGAGCTGCTGATCAAATGTAAGCCGTCACAGGCACCCCATCTTCACGCGGTCGCTCCCGCCCGCATAGAGAGAGGGACTATCTGAGTCTCCCTTCGGTCGCTTACCTGCGAACGGAAGCGACTACGTAAATCCGTGGCACCTGTGGCGGCTTACAGGTTTACATGAAAATAGATAGTGTCCGTCCAGAAACGAGGATTTTTGTTCGAGGTCAAGGCATGTGAAAAAAAATAACCGCAGGTATATAGGTAATATTCCGAGGATTATTTTTTGAGCATAACGCCGAGGTCGGGCAAAAAGACCGTTTCTGGATGGGCACTAGATAATAACGCAGAGGCTGAGTGCCACACCCCGTGACCCGTTATGATCGGATCGATTCAGACAAACATCCCTTTTTCCGGCGGCAGCCGTTTCTCAATCAGGCCGGCCTCCGTCAGCACTTCGGCCAGTTTATAGAAATCATCGCTGTTCGGGTGTCCCTTGGCGGCCGGCGCGTCTTTGAGCCAGACCGGCTGCGGGTCCTTGTTGGCGGCACTTTCCAGAACCTTGGCCGATACTTCTCCGGGGCAGCCGAAACAGCCGACAATGTGAGCCCCCGCAGCCAGTTCGCGTGCCCGGTTCATACCGATTGTGGCACAATCGGAATCGGCTGCCGAGCCGTGGGTCGCAAAGAGGAAGAGCTTGCCGACGTTCGCGCATTTTTTCAGGTACTCCCGACTATCAGGATCAGGCTGACCCGCCTTTAACCAGAATCCAACCGCTACCACATCATAACCGGACGGATCAGGAGCCTCCGCGACCGATTTAATCTCTTTGTCTTCGGCAAGCCGGGAAAAAATAAATTCCGCCAGTTTTTTTGTGTTTCCACTCTGTGATGAGTACACAACGAGCTGTTTCATAAGTTTTCTCCTTTAGTTAAATAACAAAGTGTAATGAAATATGTTTTGATAAATTCCATTATAGAGTGGTATGAGATGTTGATGCGGGCAACACGAACATCCGCCTTGCCAGGCTGATTTAAAGATGGAAAATTTTTGCGGCCGCCGGGCCTGAGATTACATAACCATTTGTTTTAACTTATGTGTATTATTTTATAGTGTTTCTCTTCACACCTCAAGGCGTTTTTTGAGAATGATGATGACATTTTATTGGAGCGCCGCTAATAAAGGCACTGTGGCAACATGTTATTTTGATATTCAATCCTGGTGTTTGCATGGCAGCTGCACTATAATATGAGGACACGACAGGTCGTGTTCCCGGCTGCCGGGTTCCCGACGCCGTTCGAAGAATTATTTTTTATTAAGTGGCTCTGAACAAAACTCAGTTAATATAATCATGAATCCGTGACGGCTTGAGCTAATGATCCAGGCAATATGTGGAATTTATAGCATTATTACCGGGCAAGCGTATTTTATGTTCCTCACCGCGCCGCCCTGCGGGGCGCCCGATAACGGCGCATCTGCTGCGTAGGCAACAAGTTGATATCACACCAGGATAATCAACATCGTTGCCGCCTTGCATCGGCACCGTTCTCGAACGCTCACGGATCCGGGATAATGCGGTTTCTAAATACTCCGGATCCCCGCCTCCGCAGGAATGACAATAAAAACAAACAATCCGTCATCCCCGCGAAGGCGGGGATCCGGTTTGTCAAGCTGAGTGTGGTATAGCGGCATTTTTTATTATATATCGAGAGTATCCCTGGTAGATCGGTGCATATCATACTTTTCTCATTTGGCTTCAAATACGGTCCGCCCGAGGCGGACACGGTTTTTGATGTGCGTTTTCTGCCCAATCCGTATTGGGTGCCGGAGTTGAAACCGTTTACCGGCCGGCATCAGCCTGTTGCTCAATATGTTTTGCATAATGCCGCCGGTCAAGAATTTTTAATGTCGGTGGAAGTTTTTCTCGAATTTTTCCTTGCCGCTCATCAGCAGGCCGGCCGGAAAGAGATCCGCCTGGCCGTGGGCTGTACCGGCGGCAGGCACCGTTCCGTAGCCGTAACAGAGTCTTTGCGGCGGTTTTTAGAGGATCAACCGTTTACCGTGGATGTCTTTCACCGTGATATCGGCAAGGATTAATTTTTTATTTTTTGTAATTTTTCAGGTATATGCAAAATAGCAAAAAAAATAACCATCCGGGAAGGATGGAATAGTGACGCTTTAAATCGGCGGTCATGGTCGGTCATGTGGCCGGTCACCAATATCATGTTCAACCACGGAGGATTGTTATGAACGAATTGCTCAAGAATGTTCTATATCTAAGTGCAGGGGCCGTTTTTTTGACCAAGGACAAAATAGAAGCGTTGAAAGGCGAACTGATCGGCAAAGGCAAAATGACCCAGGAGGAGGGGAAACAGTTTGTCGACGAACTGGTCAAAAAATCCGAAGCCCTAAAGGAGCAACTCGAAGAACGAATCCAGCAGGTGGTTGCGGAGCAGCTCAAAAAGATGAATGTCGCCACTCACGATGATATCGCCGCCTTGAGCGCCCGGCTCGATGAACTGGCGAAGGCCGTTGAAAAAGGTCAATCCGAGGGATGAACTGACGTTCTGCCGGGGGAAACATGTTCAGTATCAGGAAACTTGGCGCCATAGGCCGCACATACCGGCATCTTAACCGGTACCGCCGGATTTTGCGTGTCCTGTTCAAGTACGGTTTTGCTGATCTGGTCGAGGGCCTGCATGTTGATCAGTACCTTGAAACCGGTTTGCAGATGATCAACCGGAAGCCGCGCGCACATATCGAAAAAAAATCCCGCCCCGAACGGCTGCGGATGGCCATGGAGGAACTGGGGCCGACTTTTATCAAGCTGGGCCAGCTGCTTTCAACCCGTCCTGATTTTGTCGCTCCCGCCTACCTGAGTGAGTTGGCCAAGCTGCAGGATGAGGTCGCGCCTTTTTCGGCAGAGGCGGTGGATGAGATTTTTTTCGCCGAGACCGGCAAAAAACCCGGCGACCTGTTTCAGAGTTTTGAAGAGCGGCCCATGGCCGCGGCCTCTATCGGCCAGGTACACCGGGCCACCCTGTTTGACGGGAGCGAGGTCGTGGTCAAGGTGCAGCGGCCGGACATTGAAAAAATCATCGCCGTCGACCTGGAAATTCTCGCGCACATTGCCTCGCTGATGGAGCAGTACCTGGAAGAGGTTCAGGGACATCGGCCGACGGTTATTGTCGAGGAATTTGCCCGCAGCCTGGCCCGGGAGATCGATTATACCGTCGAGTCCTTCAATATCCAGCGTTTTGCCCGGCAGTTCAAGGGCAATCCGGTCATCTATGTCCCGGCGATTTACAGCGACCTCTGTACCGAACGAATCCTGGTCATGGAATATGTCAATGGCGTCAAGGTCTCGCATCTCGAGACCCTGCGCCGGCAGGGCGCTGATCTGCGCCTGCTGGCCGAGCGGGGAGCCAACCTGATAATGGAACAGATTTTCGTCCATGGTTTTTTTCATGCCGACCCCCATCCCGGCAATATCACCATTCTGCCGGACAATGTGGTCTGTTTCCTGGATTTCGGAATGATGGGCCGCCTCGGCCGCAAGGACTGCGAGGATTTTACCGACCTGGTTTTCTATATTGTGGCCCGCCATGAACGGCGGGTGACGGATAGCGTCCTCAAGCTGACCATCCAGTATGATGAAGTGGACCGTGAAGCCCTGGCCCGCGATCTCTCGGAACTATTGGATCGTTATGTCTATCTGCCGCTGAAACAACTGGAGGCCGGAAAGATCCTGCAGGACCTCCTGCACCTGGTTGCCCGCCACAAGCTCTATTTTAAGCCCGATCTGTACCTGATGATGAAGGCGTTGGCTACGGTCGAGGGGGTGGGGCTGATGCTTGACCCGGACCTTGAACTGATCAGCCTCGCCGAACCGTTCATGAAAAAGGTCAAGTCAAACAGGATGCGGCCGGGCCGGCTGGCGGAAGAGACCGGCATTACCAGCTCTGCATACCTGGAGTTGATCCGGGGTTTTCCTGAAGAGTTGCGCTCGATCATGAGTCAACTGCGGGGGGGACGCCTGAAGATCGAGATTGAGCATAGCGGCCTTGACCTGCTTCGATCCGCCCTGGACCAGGTCTCCAATCGTATCGCCTTTGCCATTGTCCTGGCCTCGCTCATTATCGGTTCTTCCCTTATTGTTCTGTCCGGTATTCCGCCGAAATGGAACGGGATCCCGGTTATCGGCCTGTTCGGATTTCTCTTCGCCGGGATCATGGGGTTCTGGCTCCTGCTGTCCATTATCCGACATGGCCGCATGTAATTCTCCGGCTTTCTCCGTCAGCATCCCTCACCCTGCATAACTGCCTCCCCGCCATATTTGTTCCACGCCTGCGCCCGCATGATAATGACAACTCTCTGCTGAGCCGCTGTTGATATCCATGACCGGGTTGACAGGGAGGCATTAATACATATATTATGGAAATAACAATGATATTTGTTTGGTGTTCAGGGCTGTTGTTGGTTAGGCCATCATCTTCTGGCCAGGGGCGACATCGCCGGCCCCGGCAGTTTTATCGGGATCGTCAGTGGAGAAAACGGGAATGGTCAGGGGAAGCCTGTGGAAATCAGAACGGCGATGAATGAAGCAACGGAAGAGATTGACAGCCGGCCGGCCGTTGCCGGAAGCGGTTGCGTCGACATCGCCGGTTGGCTGCAATCGAATACCTTTCATTACAGCCAGTTCAGTGACCTGCCCGCCCTGATCAGGGAAAAGCGCAGACAGGGCTTGACCATCTCGCTCTGTATCCCGACGCTGAATGAAGAACAGACGATCGGCAGGGAGGTGACACTGTTTAAGTCCGAACTCCAGGACCGCTTCCCCCTGCTTGACGAAATCGCCGTGATTGATTCCGGCTCGACAGACCGGACCCTGGCAGCGGCGGCCGCCGCCGGAGCCGATGTCTACCTGGCCGCGGACATCCTCCCGGAAATGGGGCACAGGCAAGGCAAGGGTGAAAACCTGTGGAAGGCCGTCTATCAGCTCCAGGGCGATATCATTGTCTATGTCGATGCGGATATCAGGAATATCCGCCGCCGTTTTGTCTACGCTCTGGCGGCCCCCCTTATCTTCAGGCCTGAAATCAAATACGTCAAGGCCTTCTATGACAGACCGGCAGCCCCGGCAGCCGGCAGCCGGCCGCCTGGCGGGGGACGGGTGACCGAACTCCTTGTCCGGCCGCTTTTTTCACTCTTTTTTCCGGAATTGACCGCCATGATTCAGCCGTTGTCAGGGGAATATGCGGTTCGGCGGGAAGTCCTTGAACGGCTTTCCTTCCCTGTCGGCTACGGTGTCGAGACCTCGCATCTCATCGATGTCTATTCAGAGTATGGCCTGGCGGCCTTTGCCCAGACCGATCTGGTTGAACGGCTGCACCGCCATCAGGATCTGCGGGACCTGGGCAAGATGTCCTTCGGCATCCTGCGAACCTTTCTTGAACGGCTCAAGGCAAAGGGAATAATCAGCGGCCTGCCTGACCTGCCGGCCAGTCTCCGTCAGTTCGAGTCCCGGGGCCGACACTGTCACCAGGTCAGTCACGAAGTTCCTGCAGAAGAACGCCCCCCCATGATCGAAATCGAGGCCTACAGGAGAAAAATCAGCCTGACGCGCTGATTTTTTTATTTTATGCGGCTGGCCTTCATCCATTATCATCTGCAACCCGGCGGGGTCACCAGGGTTATTCAGCATGGACTGGAGGCCCTCCGGGGACATGATGCCGCAACGGTTGTCCTGACCGGTGAACCGCCCTGCGGGGACTGGCCGAGTGATTACCGGGTCATCCCCGGCCTTCGCTATGAAGAAGTCAGGCAGCGGATTTCGCCGGTCGAGCTGGCCGCGCAGCTGGAACAGTCGGCCAGGGAAGCGCTTGGCGGGTTGCCTGATATCTGGCATGTGCATAATCACAGCCTGGGCAAGAATCTGGCCCTGCCGCAAGCGCTTTGCCTGCTGGCGGCAAAGGGCTATCGCCTGCTTCTGCATATCCATGATTTCGCCGAGGACGGCCGGCCGGATAATTATCGCCGGATGCTCGACAAACTGGCCGGCGGCAAGCCGGAAACAATGTCCCGCCTGCTCTATCCGAGCGGGGGACATATTCATTATGCGGTTCTCACCGGCCGGGATTTCGGCTTCCTGCGCCGGGCCGGGGTCGAGCCCGCCTGCCTGCACCGGCTGCCGAATCTCGTCAAGCTGGCCGAGGTTCCGGCGCATGGCGACCATGCCCATGGGCACGGTAATATCTGGCTCTATCCGACCCGGGCCATCAGGAGAAAGAACATCGGCGAGTTCCTTTTCTGGTCGGCCGTATCGCCCGGGGAAAAACTCTTTGCCACAACCTCCGGTCCTTTGAATCCCAGGGAACGGCCCCGCTACGAGGCCTGGCGGCGTCTTGCCGCGCAGTTGAAACTGCCTGTCGAGTTCGAACTGGCCAACCGGCCGGGCTGCTGCTTTGAGGGCCTGCTCCGAGAGGCGCAGGTCATGCTCACAACGAGTATGGCCGAAGGGTTCGGCATGGCCTTCCTGGAGCCCTGGCTGGCCGGGCGGCCGGTCTGCGGCAGGGACCTGCCAGAGATTACAGGGGAGTTCAGAGAAGAGGGCCTTCGTTTACCGCATCTCTACGAACGGTTGAATATTCCGGTGCGGTGGCTGGGCCGGGAGAAAATCGCTGCCAAGGCGCGGGCCGGGCTGCAACGGAGTCTTGCCGCCTATGGCCGGCAGCCGGGCAGGGACGACCCGGACCGGGTCCTTGCCGCCTGGATCATTGCCGACTATGTGGATTTCGGCCGGCTTGATGAAGAGCTGCAGGAAATCGTGCTGCGCCGGGTTGTCGAGAGTCCGGACGAGGCCCGGGCGCTGGTGCCAAGGTCCCTGCCCGAGCCGGAGCGCTGTGCGGAAAATATTGAGCCGAACCGTCGAATACTCCGGGAGAAGTACGGCCTGCAGGCCTACGGCAGAAAGTTAATGAAGGTGTATGACAGCCTGCTGTCATCCCGGGTGTCCGCTATCGGCTGTCTCAACGGCGAAATCCTGCTCGATTTCTTCCTGGCCCCGGAAAGGTTGACCCTGTTGCGGGTGGATTAGGTCCGGCATGGAACGGGGAACAATGTGGCTGGTGCCTCATGCACCGCTGCCGGGCAAAAAGGTTTAA
>VAPG01023933.1_pt1 | contig 17315 bp, 14 predicted proteins | sample 3393851 | NCBI WGS metagenome assembly VAPG01 (sample SAMN08290438, study PRJNA428436) | hydrothermal vent metagenome | isolation source: Deep-sea hydrothermal vent chimney | place: Atlantic Ocean: South-mid Altantic Ridge | depth 2194 m m
ATTCCACTATAATGAAAAAGAAGTTGATGCCAAAATTAAAGAAAAAAGTTGGGTCTTTTCTGTCCAGCGAGGACGGTAAAATCACAAAAGAATCAGTATTAAAAACTGGTGCGCTACTCGGAACAATGGCGTTAATTCCGGCTTTAAGCAGCGTCGTGAGTGCACACGCAAATTCTGTAACTAAATGTTATACTGTAACCGATACTAGTGTCAGCGGGAGTTCTTCAAGCGCGGGACATGTAAATCACACTAGCCATGCAAGTCACGGCAGTCACGGCAGTCACGGCAGTCACGGCAGTCACAATAGTTGGTAAAAAATGGACAAAATTTATACTAATGAGACAAATAGAAAACCAAAGATAATTTTAATTACATTAGCATTGTTGTTGTTGATAATATCAGTTGGCTGGGTTACATTTACATATTCTAAACACAAATCACCAGCATCCAACTCTACCATTACGAATTGTGGAAATGGAATTTGTGGTAGTGGAGAATCAATAGCCAACTGTCCCATTGACTGTAAAACACTCAATACAAGCAAAGTAGATGGTTCCCTATCTCTATGCGAAAGTGGAGTTAAGGATACATGCTTAGCTATTAGTAAAAAAAATACCTCATATTGTTCTGAAACAACGAGCGATAGTTGCTTAACAAAGACAACCATTCTTTTTGACATATTCAAAAATAAAGATAAGAATAGTTGTGCAAAGGTCAAGGGAATGAAAGAGGAAGACTGTTTTAATCTAGTAGATTCCATAACATCCAATGATATTAACAAATGTAAGGATGGATTATGCAAGGATATATTCAGGATATATTCAGCTTATTCAAAAAAAGATATTAATCTATGCGATACAATAATAGACAGCGAAACCAAAAACTTATGTAAATTATACATAACATCTAACATGAACTATTGTGATTATACTAGTTGCACCGATGAGTATAATATTAAAATGCGAGAAGTATCAGGGAACATAAGTTATTGCAACAAGGTATTACAGCCAGAAGGAAAACAGGCATGCCTTGACTATAAGAAAGATTAATAAGCATATAACTTAAATCTTTAGTTATGAAGAAAATTTTGATAAGGACAGGTTATAGTTGTAATAATAATTGTGAGTTTTGCCACCTCGGCGTTAAAAATAATAAAAACCTAACAACTATGCAGATTAAAGAAAAGGTTATTTTCTCAAAAAAGGCAGGATATAGTTTCATTGTATTGTCTGGTGGAGAGCCAACGATAAGAAGGGACATACTGTCCATTTCCAATTTTACAAAAAAGAACGGAATGTTTCTTGGAATTCTAACTAATGGAAGAATGTTCTCATACTCTCCACTTTTGGAAAAGCTAGTTAAAAATAATTTAAGATATGTCTACATTTCCTTATTGGGAAGCACAGAAAAAATACATAATAATATAATAAAATCGCAGGGGTTTAATCAAACAATAAAGGGGATTAAAAATATTTTAAAATATAAAAATATAGAATGCAAAGTTAATGTCACGGTAGTTTCTAAAAATATTAATGATTTAAAAAATATTGTTGACTTAGCAGAAAGTATTGGAATCAGGAAACTTAAATTCTCGTCTGTTGATTGCAAGGGTAATGTGTATAATGATATCACGATGATTCCTAAACTATCAGAAACAGTCAGAAAAATAAAGGAGGCCATAGACTATGCATTGAACAAGAATGTGACAATTTATACAAGTGATTTGCCATTGTGCCTTATTAAAGGATATGAGCAATATATCGATAATCTAGAAACAAATGGTATCGTGGCGATGACAGAAATCTCAGAAGAGGAGATATTTCCAGTAGATAATGACGATAAAATCAAACCACTAAGTTGTAACGGATGTAAAGACTACGCAAGATGTAAGGGAATAGATGTAGGATATCTAAAGATAAACGGGGATAGCGAAATATCATCTTCCAGAAAAATTGGGAATTCATTTTTATATACGCTAAAAGAAAATTTCGGGCAGATTAGTTGTTCAGATTTCATAAAAAACAAACACGAAATAATTGTCAAAAATGGAAAATATAAAATATACAAACCAAATTTCGATATTACCAATAATAAAGAGATAGAAAAATTGAAAGAGAATGAACAAATATATATAATAAATAAATTACATACGGATAGTGTATTGACACAATTAACGAAACTTGGGCAAGATAACAAATGTAAGGAATGCAATAAAAAGAAAAATTGTGCTCGCATATTTATTCCACAAAAAAATAATCCATTTATGAAATATATAGATTCCGTAAAAAATGAATTAAATAATTTAGAAGGAAAAGTTCTAGATATAGGATGTGGCAACATGTTCTTCGAGGACACATTTTTACAACTAATAGAAGACAGAAAAATAGACTATCTAGGAGTAGATCCAGAATGTTCAACTAATCCAAAATATAAAGTTATCGTATCTGAATTTGAGAAGTATAATTTCCCAAATGAGTCTTTTGACAATATTCTACTTTTGGGAAGTTATAATCATATTCTAAATTTGGAATTATTATTCCATAAAATAGAAAAGGAGTTAAGAAATAACGGGCTACTAATAATAACCGATAGCGAGCCGTATATTATATTAAAAGATAATATGGAAGAAAAGAAAAAACACGATTTTGAACATTATAGAAACGCATCTTCATCAGATGTAATAAGCGAGTTAAAGAAATACAATTTTAAAATAATAAAAGAGATGTCAGTTAATAAAAATACTTGCAACCAATGGATGGTTGTCGCTAGAAAGAGGACAAAAGAAGATGACTAAGATATTATTCATTAACCCAAATTTATCAATAAGTAAAAAATTTATTGATTACCCCTATTTTATTAATTTAAATATGTTACAAGCAGCATCTGTCTTAAAAAATAAATACGATGTCACAATATACGATTCCTTTTCGCAGCCAGATAGCACTACTTTCAACATAAGTGATGAGATTTTTTTTGGCTCAAAAACCGACATAGACAAGGTTGTAGACTTAAAAGATTTTAATATTTTCATTATATTAAATAGTCCATTTCTAAAACTTTTTTCATCAAAAGAGAATAAAGAATTTAAAAAATTAATAAAAAAAATAAAAACCACTAACAGTAGTTCTAAAATAATCTTAGCTGATTGTTATATAGGGGGAATGCATTATGTAGACTATGACTCAGCCGCCATATTAAAGAGGTATCCATTAGTTGATGCAATATGTAAGTTAGAGTGTGAGTCAGAATTAATAACAATGATAGAGGGGGATAAAATAAATAACTCAAACAAATTTTACAATAAAATGGACGATTTGCCATTTCCAGATTATGAAGGAATATCACTAGATAATTATACTTCATTTTTGGATAAAATTTCAAAGGAAGGTCTTTCCGATTTTTTTAAGATAGATAAAAAAACAATGCCAATATTTATGTCTAGGGGATGTATTCACGATTGTATATTTTGCACTAGTAGAATTTCTGGTAGGACATATAGAGAATATTCTTTAGCTTATATAAAAAAGCATCTTCTATATCTTAAAAATAACTATAATATAAACAAACTGATTATCTTAGACGAACTAATTAATCCAACCGAAGAAAGACTAGATAATATTCTAAAATTATTAGAGGAGCTAGATTTAAATTACGAATTCCCAAATGGGTTGCGTGCGGATAAAATTTCCGATTTTGCACTATCAATGCTAAAAAATAAAATTTCACTATTGTCACTATCGGCAGAATCTGGAAGCCAAGATATTGTTAATAATGTCATCGGGAAAAATTTAGATTTAAACAAGGTCAAAGAACTCGCAATATCTTGTGATGAAAAAAATATACCATTGGCAGTTCATTTTATGATTGGATTACCAGGTGAAGGATGCGAAGATATTAATAAAACAATAGATTTTGCAATAGAGTTATTTAACGATTACAAAGCAATCCCCTTAATGCAACTAGCAACGCCAATTCCAGGTTCCAAATTTTTTAAGAATTTAGATTTATCTCAGAAAGATATACAAGATATATTTGATAATTATATAGAATATTTTTTTAAAGGAAAAAATTTCTCCAAAATAGACAACAAGAAACTAAACTTATTTTTAGAAAACTTAAAGATAGCCACCAAAATTAAAAATATTGGGAAAGTTATAATGAACACCACCTATGCCTGCAATAATAACTGTATTTTTTGTGCCGTTGGAAAATGGAGAAACAGAATCTCAGATATAGAATCTCAAAAATTAAAATTAAAAACAGCACATTCTAAAGGAATAAGAATGGTAGATTTTGATGGAGGAGAGCCAACCTTAAGCAAAAATCTGATTTATTTAATTAAGTATGCTAAAGGTATCGGATTCAATAATATTACATTGATTACAAATGGGAGACTACTGTCAATTAGGAAAAATGCAGAAAAAATAGTTAAAAGTGGTGTAACTTCTATATTATTCTCCTTGCATGGCCCAAATAAAAATATTCATGAACAAGTAACTAGAGCAGAGAGCAGTTTTGAGCAAGCAATTGGAGGAATTAAAAATATATTGGAAATGAACATAAATAGACACCTAGTTAATATTGAGATAAATACCACAATAACGAATAAGAACATATCTTATCTCGATGATTTTTTCGAAATGATAGAACAACTAAAAATAAAAAAAATTAATATACAATTTATTACACCATTCGGGATTGCTACCAAAAATGATTTACCAACCAACCAGCAAATTTCTGATATAATACCAAAAATAATAGATAAATACCATAAACGAATAAACATTAAAATAGTAAATTTGCCATATTGTTATCTTAAGGGATATGAAAAATATCTCGTGCAAGATGTCCTAAAGAAAGAAAGAAATATGATTTTCATTGGAAAAGAAGAAAAAAATTTAGCGACTTTCCTTTCTTCAAAAAAATATAAAGATGCGGAGTGTAAGTTGTGTCCTTATAATGTAATTTGTAGCGGGAAGTGGGATTTTGACAAATAATTTCTCCCCACAATATTAGCTTATTACTGTAAGTAAATTACCTTTCATTTTTAAAATTAAACACAACCCCATTAGTCAATGATTCGTTTCTAATCCTGACCTCTCCAACCAACTCTGAATTTTTGAATATTTTTATATTATTAACAGAATTAATAGAATCAAAAAATACACGGTTCCCTTTCTTTAACAATTCAATTATATACATAATATCAGAATTTTTATCCTGCATAAATTCTTCACTGAATGTTCTAGAAGATTCAAAAGATAAATAAGACACAAAATTATTATTCAAGAAGCCATCAAAAACTATATAGCTATTAAAACTGAAGTATAATACAACACTATTAAGATATTTTTTTATTATGTCCCCCTTATACGAGTCAGATTTACTAACTAAACCAAACATTTTTTTTGCATAATTAATAGCATTTTCACAACTATAAGAACAAGGGTAAAAATCAATTAAAGTGTATGGATTTATAAGATTATTTAATATCCAGCTGAATTGACTTTCCGTATTCTCACTGATTATTATATTAGTGGTTTTATCATCGATATAATTATCTATCCTAGAAAATGCACTTGTGCAACACTCGGGATATCCCAACAATTTCCCAATTCTTTCTGTCGCGAGTTTCTTTCTTATAATGCTGTTTGTATTAATTTCTGAGTGTGTCTCTTTTATAATCTCATCAATTATTTTTTTATCTTTTGATATAAATAGCGAAACATAATTTTCTTCATTATCATTTCCAGAAAGAGAAAATTTCATATTTGTTTTATCAAGAGAGAATTCTTTAGGAAATACTTTATATTCCAATCCAGCCTTTTTTATTTTATTGATAGTTTTATCCATATTTTTGCCACTTACAAGTTCCAATCTAGCACAAGGTTTCACTCCACTTAAAACAGCATCAATAAGGGCACCTCCCAAAACACCTTCCCAAAGTTTAATCTTTTTATCCCTGATACATTTTAATCCATCATCTTGATAGAGCTCAATATATTCTTTCCACAATCCACTACAAATATCTTTTTTGGAGCAACATAAACATTCACCAGATTGAGTTTTCTCTTTTTTCTTTTTATTGTCCAAATAAAAAATATCGCTCATCCCCTTAACAACAATTTGTCTATCTACTTTAAAAAAACCCTCTTGCATATACTCTTCGTATCCATTCATTATACAAAATGGGATATCCATAAATTTTATATCCTGATTAAGCTCCTTAGCTATCAATATAGATTTTTCGATAATCGGTCTTAGATTTTTTAAATTTGGCAATATATTTTTAAGATTATCTTTTGGATTTCCCATTGGACTCACTAAACTAAAGAGTATGCTGGATGGATTATATCGTGACAAAAATTTTATAAGATCAGGAATATTTTTATAATTTAATTTGTTTATTGTAGTGTTCGTAGTGAATGTTTCTCCAAGAGCTTTAAGATTTTCCATACCAGATACAAGTTGCTCAAAACTATTCGGAGTTCTCGTTAATTTGTCGTGTAGGGAAGCAAACTCTCCATGAATAGAAAAACCTATATCAATATTTTTCTCGCAAATTTTTCTCGCAAAATCGATATTTTTTAGCATACGCCCATTTGTTTGTATCGATATATTAGAATATCCAAGTTTCTTTGCAAGTTCTATTATTTTAAAAAAATCCTTAGAAATTGTAGGTTCCCCACCTACAAAAATTAAATTACCAATTTCCTCACTCTTGTTGGATTCCAATATTTTTTTTATTTGGGCAAAAGAGATATCTGAAATATTTTTTTTTCTCAATGAATCCCTCAAAAACCTATTCGAACAAAACACGCAATTGTTATTGCAAGAAAACCCGATTATTATTTCTAAATCCTTCTTTTTCATTTTACAAACCTCTCTGCATAAAATTTAGCAAATTTGATAGGATCCATTAAGCCATTACCATTAACATACAAGCGGTTGCATTTGCCAATTTTTATTTCTTCACGAAGCTCCCTGCAGAAATCTTCAAAAAAACAATAACTACACCTTTCTGGATAGCAGAACAGTTCCTTTCCGTTTTTTATCAAATCCTGAAACTCACCTATTTTTGATTCTACTTCATTCGGAAATTTAATTGGATTTTGCATAAACTTAGGATAATTACCGAACAACCTCAAATCAAATCTATTCGCCCATATTTCTATTCCGTTTCGTTCCGCAAATTCTAAAGCATCTTCAAGATAACCAATATTGTCATTATGATTATAAAAAAGATTTTCTTTATTCTTCCATGCCTGCCCATATGGCATTATTCGAAGCAAGCCTATTTTTTTAATTCCAATATCCTTAAAAAAAGAGAGGGACTCCCTCAGCTCCCTGATGTTTCTTTTATTAACTACAATATTTATTTTTATATCTACGCCCAAATCAAGACAATTTTTTATTCCATCTAATGTTTGTTCGAAACCGTTTTTAACTCCAGATAGATAATCTTGAATTTTAGGAATATGTGAATGTATAGAAATTGTTACACCGTTAAGCCCTGCCTCTATTGAATCCGAAAGAAATCTTTTATAGGAAAACATTCTGCCATTTGTGATAACCTTTATTTGCTTATACCCCAATGATTTCGCGTTCGAAATAATCTTAATAAATTCAGGATGTATTGTAGGCTCCCCACCACTAAGAACCAATATCTCATATCCCAAATCAAAGTGTTTTTTAACAATTTCATCAACAGAATTTATTGGAAAATGCTCTCTCCGTAATTCTTTTCTGGAAAAACAGAATATGCAGTTACTATTGCATTTACCAGTAATAAGAAGATGAAGTGCCTTTCTGGTTACTCCATCCTTTATATCCACTTGCCTAGTAATGTATGCGTCTAATTTATGTTCGAAACTATCCATTTGAACCATCCTTATTTCTTTTTTTAGGAAAAGGTAAAATTTCAGAATTGCCAAAGCAATCATTGTAATCCTTCCTTAGCCCAGCACATATTTTATTTTTATCACAGCATCCACATTTTTCTAATTTAATTAAATCAGAGAAGGATTCGTCCCTTATTCTAAATGTAGATTTTAAATCTACCATTGTAATGTCATCCATTCGTTCATTATAATAATACTTAGAAAGGTCTCCCATAATACACGGAGGGATTTGTAATATTCTAATATCTTTTATACCACTAGAGGCAAGAAGATTTAGGGAGGAGAAAAGTTTTTCTTTAAATGAAAAAAAAGGAATCAATAAATGCGAATATTGGCTGCCCAATTCATTTGTAGAAATATACAAAAAGTAAAAAGAATCTATTTTATAATCTAACAGAAGGTTTATTATCTCCGATAGATTCTCAAAAGAATAAGCAGATATTAAAATATTTACAGTCAACGAAATTTTGGATTTCTTTAAATTTTCTAAAGCCTGCAACAAGTAGGAAAAACCCTTAGAAACTCCTGTAATTTTTGAATAAGATTTATCTCCAAAACCAAATATACTAAAAGAGATATTATCCAAACCGCATTTTTCGAGTTTTTTAACAAAAGAGGGATAATATAACATAAACATATTCGTCTTTAATGTTACATAATTATATCCGAGTTGTTTTGCATAGCTAATCAAAATAAAAATATCTTTTCTTATTGTGGGTTCTCCACCTGTAAACGCAACATCCTTATACCCCTTTTCCGCATACCTTTCTAAGATAAGTTTTATTTTTTCCGTAGACATTTTATTTTTATCTTTTGTATGAGAAGAATAACAAAAAATACATGAGGCATTACAATTATGTCCAACAGATATTTCAAGTTTTTTCATTAGTGATACCCTTTACTTTTAATATCACATTGTCAGGATTATCGAAAACAGGGAAAAGCTCAGAGTCACCATAAAGGTCATAATATTCCACACACACTCCAGCACAAATCGGATTCATTTTACACGACTTGCAGGTTTCCCCTTTAAATCTCCGTTCCTTTCTTGGGTCATATAATTCCATATAAACGTCTTTTTTATCCTTCTCAATAAATATACATCTGTAACTTTCTTCTTTTATTATCTTTCTTGTTTCCGTAGAAAATTGTTCAAAGCCACTCATATAGCAGAGAGGAACTCTTTCCATCCTAAATGTTTTTCTGTTATTAATTAATAGTTTAGCGGTTTTATGCAATTCTAATTCTATGTCATAAAGCCTAGCAATAACTTCTTTATGATACCATGCCCTACTTCTGAGATTTTTATCAGATTCTCCTATGTCAAGATTATTAAAAACATAATGGTTTATTTTTGGAAATTTATTTATCAAATAACCGATAAATTCAGACAGATATTTAATATTAACAGCATTTATCGTGGTATTGATATCCAGATGCAATCCCACATCCAAACAATTTGTTATTCCCTGAATCGTTTTTTTAAGGTGCCCGTCCCTACTTGTCAAAAAATCAGAATCCTTATCTATGTGGGAATGTATTGATATGTGGAGATGTTCCAATCCAGCATTTTTCAATTCCTTTACATAATTTAAATCAGAAAGATGAACCCCGTTTGTAATTATTTTAGAGGTAAATCCTAACTTCTTAGCAAGAGATATAGCCTCAATTAAAATTGGGCTTTCTGTAGGATCTCCACCACTAAACACAATTTCATTAATACCCTTGTCTTTATAAAATTGAAGCCGTTTCTCAACATCCTTAATAGTAAGTTCTTTATCAAATGCAGGATTAGAACAAAATATACAAGCATTATTACATTTTCTTGTTATTTGCATATACGCAGATTCTCGTTTCGGCTGTTCTTGTTCGTTATTCATTTTATTATTGGTTTTAACTCCTTAAATCCATAAATCATAATATACTTTTGGAAAATACCATTACATTTATTATTAAAAACACATTCTTTGCACCGCAGGCTTTTTACTTTTTTGTTCCCGATATAATCTCTAGTTAATTCGACAATATCAATATCAGAATCATCGTTTAAATATTCGGCTTTAATTATTTCATTGTCTTCGCCCTTGATAAATTTATGATAGTGGGAATCGACAAAACAATACGGAATATTTTTTATTAAGGGGTTTCCGGATTTTTTAATCGCATCATAAAGCGGATTTAAGATATTACTAATTTTAGGCACAATAGATTCATAATTTTGATAATCTAAAGATGGTGGAACCAGAGAGAAGGTATAGCCCTTATTTTCTTCATTTACTAAATTATTATAATTTTGATTCGTTATATTAATTTCATATTCCAACCTAACATCCATACCAAATAATTCACTTAGTTCTGATATTTCTTTATTAGAAACAACATTATCAGAGACAATAGTAATATCATAATTATTTAATTGTTTAATTTTCTTCAGAAATTTTGGCACATCCTTTTTATCTATTCTGATGATTTTTTTACCAGATTTCAAAAGATTATTTTTAAATGCAACTAGCTTACAAAATTCATCTAAAGGGCATAGTGGGCATCTTTCCCCGCTACATTTAAGCGATGTATTCGTGGTCAAAGCGTATTCGAAATCCCTTTTTCTCCCATTTACCTCATCAAACATTTTATATGGATCTTGAATTAAATTTTCATTACCTTCTAAATATTTAGGTGGAAATCTGTTAGTCCATAATACTGCCCCAACATCCTTAGCAAGTTTAAATCCATCATTAATATATTCTAGATTATTTTCCACATTATAGAACAAAGCATCCTTATTTTTTATAGCATTCCCAAATGGCATAATTTGCAAAATATCAAACTCCCTTACTCCAAGACCTAGAAGAAACTTCATTATATCCGGAAAATATTTTACATTTTTTCTATTTATAACTACATCTACGCTAACGATTAAATTAGACCCTAGGGCATTTTTAAGTCCCTGAATCGTCTGTTTAAAACTACCTTTAACTGTTGTCAGTGAATCATGCAACTCATCTGTATGTCCATGAATAGAAAAAGTTATCTCATTTAGTCCAGCTCTTATTGCCATATACAAAAACTTCTTATAGGAAAACATCCTCCCATTAGTTATAATTTGAATTTTTTCATATCCTACACTTTTTCCCATTTTTATTATATCAATAAATTCCGGGTGTATGGTTGGATCGCCTCCGCTTAATATAAGACGACTGCATCCATCTTTGAGTCCAAGGTTAAATTCCTCTTTTATTTGAGATAGAGATTTGTGAAATTTATTTTTAATTTCTCCATCAAGACAAAACATACATTTATTGTTACAATTACTTGTTATTCCAACCCATTTACGCTTTTCGAATATGGCATTTTTTTTCAGAGAGTCGGCTGTTGTTTTATCTTCCAAGTTCATTTTACTGGCACAAATTCTTTATTTCCTCGTCTTTCTGGGTACTCTCTCCACGGGCCTTCGCATTCTTCATTATATTTACAGCCCCTGCATTGCTCGAATTTAGCCTTGCTATATTCTCTTCGCTGTTTCGTAAAATTATTTGTATTCTGAAAATCTTTACCCCTAATCTCAGTTTTTGGAATATATATTTCTGAAAGATATCCCTCATATCCCTTCATCAAACAAGGTGCAAGCCCCTCTACCATACAATTGATTTTCGCCCTTATTCCCACATCAAGACCTTTCTTTATTTCTTCCGATGCAAGTGTTATATTTGGAACAATATTGTCAAAATTTTTTAAAGCATTACCCATAGCGTGAACAAATGCAAGCTGAAATTGATTAACGCCCAATTTCACAAACAATTTAGCTATCTTTTCACAATCGCGATAGTTCGATTTTACAATAACACTATTGGTTATTACCACCTGATTAAGCTTTTTTAGATTCATAATTCCTTTAACTGTCTGTTTAAAACTACCTTTCGCTTGAGTTAAATAATCGTGTTGTTCTTCGCAATATCCGTGAAGAGCCGGAGAGAATTGCGTAGCTCCAGCTTCTATTGTTTTTTTACAAAAATCGAGATTGGAAAACATTCTTCCATTTGTCTGGATTTGAATTTCTTTATATCCTAGACTCTTGGCCAATTTTACGATATCAAAAAAATCCTTTCTTATTGTGACCTCTCCACCAGTCAGAACAACCTCATCGCATCTACTCCTACATTCTATAAGATTTTGTTTTATTTCCTCGAAACTTCTATTCCCCTGACATTTATTGTCAGCCTGAACGCAAAACCTACAATTATTATTACAGAAGAACCCAGTTTTAATATCTACTCGTTTCATAAAAATCCCTACGGAATTACCTTTATAAATATTTAAGAGATTTATTATCTGTTTTTAATTTTATAATATTACCGTGGATATTTTTATAACTAAACGAAAGTGTTTTAAATAGAGAGTATTTATATACATTATGAAAAAGGTGGTTTTTTATTTATTCATATTCATATTCATATTCATATTAGGAATATCTTCCGTTTCTGCGTTAAAGCTTAATGTTTATGGATATAAATGTCTAACGGTGAGCTGTAGTAGTTCTACAAATGTATTAACAAAACTATGTTTGTCAGACACATGCACAATACCAAGTTTTACAGCAAGTAATTATTGTAATGCAGCAAGTTTAGGAGAAATATTCAGATATAGAGTATCTGCAACAAATACTGTTGCTCAGAATATATTTAACATGCCCGGTAGCAATGTTGATAAGGCAAAGGGCGGTTTAGCATTTACCTGTGGTGGGTGCTATATCGACAAAGACGGGGACAAATGGGGAGTGGGTCCAATTATATATCAAGATGTTACTTATGGATGCCCATCCGGATATGTGATTTGGACAGCATACAAGGGGCAAGATGTCTATGATAATAATCCCGCATACACATCAACTGGACCAATATGGGTTGATATGAACGGAAACCCAGTATCTTCCGTAACTGCGGGTGGTATGGTAGAATTGAAGGGGCAAGAACAAAGTGGATATAAAATTTATAATAACAAGAACATTCTCATTACTAATTTAACAAGTGATGCAAATGGAGTTGTTTACTGGAATACTCCAAAAAATAACGCTGTATATTATTTTACAACAAATACCACCGGGCAACTAAAAAGTAATTTATTGAATGTTAGTTCTGATATCCCAGTTAGTCCAATAGATGTTAAACTTGTGTCTCCTATCTGCGGATCACACTTTGATATGGGTTCGAGCATCGATATAAAAATAGACGCAAAAGACAGAGACGATATAATAAATGGATCAATAATAATTAATGGAAATAAAATTAAAGAATTCCATAACGGGAATATTGGTTTCAAAAAATTAATGAATAAATCTGGAGATTTTAGGATTGTTATTAATTCCACCAATAATCATGGTGGGAGAAACAGAGAAATATCCAATATTATGATTTTAAACAAAAAGGATGGGAAATATGTGGATGGGAAATATGTAGCAGCGTGTATTGATGAGCCGAAAAATTACGCAAATATTCAGGGGAGCATAGTCAATTTTGATGCTTCCACTAGCCGTGGAGTTAATGTAGAAAATGGCATTTTGCACGAAATTATTCCTGGAACAGGTAAGCTCAGTTGGTATTGGATATTTATGCCAGAAGGAATAAAGAGAAATTATATAAATACTACACAGCAGATAGCATACAAATTTACTGCGGAGTTTCCTACTGCTGGACATAATTCTGCAATATTGAAAGTCGATATTTAATTGTTCAAAAAAATTATCCTAAATTGAATAAGCTTATAAGTATTTAAGATTTGAAATATAAATGGAATTGGTGGATATTTTTTTTTTAATACCTGTTATCTTGTTAGGTATAATCACAAGTTATAGCGATATAAAATATGGTAAAATAAGGAATAAATGGATTATTATTTTTGGTATTTTTGGTATTTGTGCAAATTTCATTATATTCTTAAATTATTATATTGACGGAATTTTAAACTGGTCATATGCGTTAGCGTTTGTCTCAAATTTTGTTATAGCATTTTTTGTAAGTTTTATTCTTTACTATTTTGATATATGGTCTGCGGGGGACGGAAAATTATTTACTGTATTCGCTATTTTAGTTCCACTTTCGATTTACTCCATAGGATATGTAAAAATATTCCCAGCATTAACCCTCCTTATGAATATTTTTTTAGTTGGTATTATCTGGGTGATTATTTCTTTGACAATAAATATTTATAAAAAAAGGATCTCTCTAAAATTCGCAAAAAAAGAGATATTTATAGGAATTTTTGACAAAATTAAAACATCAACAACGCAGATATTCGTAATTATATGGATAATAAACTTATCATTAAGTCTGATAAAGATACACCCAGATTACTATCTAAATTTTTTAATCATGTTTATAGCGATTGGGAGTTTGGGAAAATATCTATTAAAATATAATAAAATAATATTAGTTATTGTTGTATTGAGATTAATATTTGACCATTCTATTTATTCATGGAGTTTTATATATAGATTCGTATTCTATGTTATCGTCTTTGGTTTTTTAATGGGGGTTGGCAAGAACATAACAGATACTTTCTCAGCATCAATTTTTAGCAAAGTAATAAAAACTAAAGAATTAGAAAAAGGACTTATTCTATCTGATATAATCGTTATAAAGGATACTCTCTCTAAAAAAGAAAAGGACGATTTAACGAAATCAAATATTGAATTCATTAGGTTTGATAAAAAATATTATATAAAATATCCTAAAGGAAAAACTATAGAAACTGGAATTTTTGACACTATCACATTACATAAATCAGATGTGAATCTACTCAAGAATATTGGATTTGAGGAATATTCTATTAGTGAGATAGTTCCATTTGCATTGTTCATATTTATAGGAGTTATAATAACATACATAATAAGAGAGAATATAGTTAATTTTATCGTAAGTCTACTATAATAATATTTAAAAAAGAGTTCCCATTATTTCCCAAATGGATACAATTAGTTTTAATATAAAAGAAAAAAATTCCTCGATTATAATTAAGATTAATCCAAAAATTTATCCATTATATGTAGTTTATTCTGCATCTTATGTTTTTTTAGACAGGTGCTATATTATGTTAGACGGGGACCCAGAAAAGGAAATTCTTGTAGAATTAAGACTTAAGGATAATTCAACTCTAGAATTAGAGACTGTAGCTAAAGATTTTTTTAACGAACTTTTAAATTATGCTTTTTACGAGGAGCAATCAAGAAAAAATGTAGAGTTAAGAAACACATTGCTCAAAACTGCATTGCTAACAAATATCGGTGCAGAAGAAGAAGAATGTGAATCTTGCAAAGAATCTGAGAACGAAGAAGTAGTTGATTGGTCAGATATAGAAGATCTCGAAGATGATGAATTTGAAGATCCAGATGGAATCGCAACACCGTGGGAAGAAAAATATGGGGGCGATGAACAGACTAATGAAGCAGATGAGGAGCAAGGCAATAAGTTGCCAAAGGAAACTCTGGACAAAGAAAAGGAATTTACAGAGGCAATGTCATGCTGCACTGACGATAAGTTGGGTGGGGCAGAAGACTTTAGTAAAACGGTAGAAATAGAAGCGACATTTTTTTCTGAAGAGCAGAATAAGGACATTGTAAATAAAGATAATGAAGACAGGTTAAAGGAGGCAGGTTAAATGGATTCTTGCTTTAGCTACTCTAATTTAAAGATACATTTTAATAATAAATTGTATAACATAGGTGCTATAAAAGAAGCAGCAGATGCTTTTAAAGATTTTTTTGAATTTGAAATTAAGGAAGAAGGCACTCATATAATAATAGAATTAAATTTTTCAAACAAGGATGATAATTTGACAGTTGCAAGAGAATTTTGTAATTACATCCTAGGGGTTATGCAGAATAATAGATAATATGGAAGAATACCAATTTAATAATTTTAGATATAAACAGTTTAAAGATAATTTTTTAGTTACTACAGATTCCGGGAAATGGATTTTGCTGTCAAAAAGGGAATTCATGGCATTGAAAAAAAATGATGTAAAAAATGATTCAGAATTATTTATGAAATTAAAAAAGATTGGAATCATTCTTGAAAAAGATAATATTGTAACCGAAATAAATAGGATTCGAAAAAGAAATGTGCGTTCCTTTTTCGGGCCATCTCTGCACATAGTTATTCCGACTTTGAGATGTAATAATCGTTGCATCTATTGTCATGCCGGAGCAAGTAACTGCGATGGGGAGAATATGGAAAAACAAACCGCAGAAAAAATAGTAGATTTTATTTTTGATTCACCATCTAAAAGTATTACAATAGAGTTTCAAGGAGGAGAGCCGCTATTAAACTTTGATATTATTAAAACGATTCATCAATATGCAATAAAAATAAATAAGGAAAAAGAAAAGGATTTGCTCTTTACTGTTGTAACAAATCTTAGTCTTATGGATGAAGAAAAATTAAAGTATCTAATAAATAACGACATTGCAATATGCACGTCACTTGATGGACCAGAGGAACTCCATAATTACAATAGAAAATTTGCTGATGAAAGAGGGACTTATGAGATAGTTTCTAAATGGGTTAAGCGTATTAACGAAGAATACAAAAATGCAGGAATAAAAACAACAAAAATGAACGCATTAATCACTATCACTAGAAAGTCACTCTCATATCACAAGGAGATAATTGATGAATATATTAAGCAAGATTTAAATGACATATATCTTAGATTTTTAAATAACTTAGGAGACGCAAGAGGTGTTTGGAAAGATATAAATTATACCCCAGAAGAATTTATTGAATTTTGGAAGAAAAGCGTAGATTACATCATTGAACTTAATTTAGCAGGAAAAATGATTAGAGAAAGAGGAACAATGATTCTGATCGAAAAGATATTATCGGAATACGATCCAAATTTTTTAGATATTCGTTCTCCATGTGGTGCCTGTATCGGACAGATGGCTTATACACCAGAAGGAAAAATATTCAGTTGTGACGAAGCACGGATGTTAAACGATGATTTATTCAAAATAGGAGATGTGTCGAAAGATTCATTTAAGGGAGTCATCGGTTGTAGTAAAAGCTGCTCTATTATAGCTTCATCAATAAACGATGTGCAGATTTGCGATGCTTGTGTATACAAGCCTTATTGTGGTATTTGCCCAGTGTTGAATTATGCCGGGCAAGGATCATTAGTAGCGAAGATTTCCGAAACTGCACGATGTAAAATTTTTAAGTCCCAATTTGACTATTTATTTGAAAAATTACAAGATAAAAAAATAAAGAATATGTTTGAAGAGTGGATAAGAAACCCATAAGATTTAAATAGTTATTATTGTATTCCACTATAATGAAAAAGAAGTTGATGCCAAAATTAAAGAAAAAAGTTGGGTCTTTTCTGTCCAGCGAGGACGGTAAAATCACAAAAGAATCAGTATTA
>VAPG01005906.1_pt1 | contig 17270 bp, 16 predicted proteins | sample 3393851 | NCBI WGS metagenome assembly VAPG01 (sample SAMN08290438, study PRJNA428436) | hydrothermal vent metagenome | isolation source: Deep-sea hydrothermal vent chimney | place: Atlantic Ocean: South-mid Altantic Ridge | depth 2194 m m
AAAAGAATCTGACTCCAGCCTGCAAAGATCCCTCGTTCCCACGCTCCCGCGTGGGAACGCATACGGAAGCAAATGATGCCGGCTGATATAAATAGTTACGTCAAATCAGCACAATATACACCTGGTCAACTTGTATCGCACCTGTTGGTAAGTTCAAAGCCTGATCATCAGGGCTAAGTCTGCCAAAAAACAATATGGCTTAATCCTGGGGGCGGCACCAGTCCGGTATGCGGTGCAGGACATAATCCACCGCCGCTAATTTTATCTCTTCCTTTTCCTGTTCATAGGGCCGCTTCTTGGGGGCGCCGCCAACCTCTGCCACAACCTCTTCGGCATCAAACCAGCACATCTCCCGGTTTTTATGGTCGTAAACCGTTAAAATCCGGCGGTTGGTCTCTTTAACATGTTCCTCTTCTACAACATTGGCAACCAGTTCTCTGGCCTCTTCGTAGGGGATGAAATTTATTTCTTCACTCATTGTTTTCTCCTGAGTTGTAACTCGTCAATCTATGTAAAATTTTTAGGTAGAAATATACGCTGGTATATATTCTGGGCGTAACGGTCTGTCATGCTGGCGATATAATCACAGACTCGGCGCAGATGGGAGACACTGGAGGCGAATCCGCCTATCTCATGTTCAAAAAGCTCTTTGTTGTCAACAAAATAGGTAAATAACTCTCGTAAAATTTTTGAGGCCTTAATAAATTCGGCATGCACCTGCGGGGAACGGTAGACGTTGTGGAAGAGAAATTGCCGCAGTAACTGCATGGTTTCCCCGATTTTTGGTTCGACCCCGAATGATAATTTGTCATTTCGCAGCGTGGTACCCGTAATTACCCCCTGAATCATGCCTATATTGCGGCGGGAATGAGTGGCCCCCAGGACATTCCGGCAGCGGGCGGGAATATCATCACGGTGGATAATGCCGCTGCGGATGGCATCATCCAAGTCATGACTTAAATAGGCGATAATGTCGGCATATCGTACCACACAGCCTTCGGCGGTCTCGGGCATATCATGGCTGTTGGTTGGTAATACCTCGCCGTAGCCCTTGGAATGTTTGGCGATACCGTCTCTGACTTCATAGCTCAGATTCAGCCCCATGCCGTGGTTTTCCAGGACATCAACCACCCGCAGGCTCTGTTTGTAATGAGAGAAGCCGCCGGGCATAAGCTCATTTAAGACCGACTCCCCGGCATGTCCGAAGGGGGTATGCCCCAGGTCGTGGCCCAGGGCGATGGCCTCCACCAGATCTTCATTTACATCAAGACCTCTGGCCAGGGTCCGGCCGATTTCCGAGACCTCCAGGGTATGGGTCAGACGGGTGCGGTAATGATCTCCGGTGGGGGCCAGAAAGACCTGGGTTTTGTATTTTAAGCGTCTGAAGGCCTTTGAATAGACAATCCGATCGCGATCTTTCTGGAAAACCGTGCGCAGGGGGCAGAAATCCTCTCGCCGCAGACGACCGCGTGATTGTTCACTGAGGCAGGCCTGCGGGGACAGTGAGTTTCGTTCCTTTTTTTCTGCTTTTTCACGAATAAGCATCTTCTGCGAACCTGAAAAATAATTTTTTGCTAAAATACGTTGTCTCAGAGGCAATGGCAAGCTATATCTTTATAAAATGTAACCGTTTAGCTCTGGGTATTTACCTGAAGTTACTATAAAACAATTTGAAATTTAATCATAGAGAGGTACAGAGATGCTGCTGATAACCGCTGCCACTGAGATGGAGATACAGCCCGTCCGGCAGACTTTGGTTGATTACCGGGGCTGGCAGCCCCTTATAACCGGGGTTGGTCTTCTTGAGACGGCCGTGGTACTCGGTAATTTTCTGGCCGGCGGGCCGGGGGCGGCGGTACTCAAAGTCATTAATTTTGGAGTGGCCGGGGCCTATCCGGAGAGCGGCTTAAATATACTTGACATTGCCCTGGCGGAGGTGGAGATTGTCGCTGATATGGGAGTTTGCCTCGGTGATGATATTCAGCCTCTGAACGGAATTGAGGTTAACAACTATATGGAGATGGATAAAGTTTTTTTGCGAAGTGCCGCTGAGGCCCTGCGGCGGGCGGCCATTACCTTCCGCCAGGGGCCATTTGCCACGGTGAACAGTGTCAGCGGCACGGTGGGACGGGGCGCGGCCCTGCGCCGCCGCTGGCCGGTTATCTGTGAAAACATGGAGGGTGCGGCAACGGCCCGCGTCTGTAAAAGTTTTGGTATTCCCTGTCTTGAGCTGCGGGCGGTGAGTAATATGGTTGAGGATCGGGATACCGCCCGCTGGCGGCTTAACGATGCCGCCCGGCGGGGGGCGGAGGCCCTGCGGGCAGTTCTGGCTCATGGGGGCGCTTTATGACTGAATTAAGCATTGGCTTTTCGCCCTGTCCCAATGACACCTTTATCTTTAACGCCTTAGTGAACGGCATGGTAAGCACGGCTGGTTTTACTCTGCGGCCGGAGATTCTGACTGATGTTGAGACCTTGAATCAATGGGCCATGGAGGGGCGTCTGGATATTACCAAGCTCTCATTTCATGCCTTGATGTACGTCCGTGATGAATACACTCTGCTGCGTTCAGGTGCCGCTTTGGGCCGGGGATGCGGGCCGCTTTTTATTCAGCAGGCCGGAGCGGGCCGCAGGATAAGCAGTCATGACCCCATTGCCCTGCCGGGGCGTTATACCACTGCCGCTCTCCTTTTGCGGATGGCCCGGCCGGAATTCGACAATTTTGTTTACCTGCCCTTTGAGCGTATTATGCCCGCTGTTATAAGTGGTGAAGTGGCGGCTGGGGTTATTATTCACGAAAGCCGTTTCACCTACCGTGATTCCGGTCTGGAGATGATTTGTGATCTCGGGGCCTGGTGGGAGGAAGAGACCGGCCATCCCATCCCTCTGGGCGGCATTGCCGCCCGCCGCAGTCTGGGCCGGGAGACTATCCAGTCTATTGAAACGGCCATTGTCAGCAGTATCAACTGGGCCTTTGCTCATGACCGCCGCCAGCCCTATATCAAAGAACACGCTCAGGAGATGGCAGCCGAGGTCAGCGCGGCCCACATAGGGCTTTACGTAAATGATTTTTCAAAAGATCTGGGAGATGAGGGGCGAACGGCGGTGGAGGAATTCTGGCGCCGCGGCAGAGAACTGATGTAAAGGGGCAAAAACCTCTCCATCAGGATATGGCACCGTCGTAGGGGCGTATGCAATACGCCCGGCTTGGGAATGGCAAAATCCTTTATCGAGGTTATATAAAATTGGTAAAAAAGAAGGCGGCCCCTGATTAGAGGCCGCCTTCTTTACGAGTTTTCTTTGAAAAACTGAATGTCAAAATTTATATTCAGTCTCCCAATAGGCCTCGGTGGCATTGTTCTTAGGCGTGGAGTTAAAGGCATCGCCGGGGGCGATGAGGGCGCCATACATGGAAAAGCTTAAATTTTTATTGTACTGGTATTTCAGCTTGCCCTGATAATAATCACCAAAGTCATCAGAAACCCCGGCATAGGTATGATTAAACTTGAGCTTGGAGTAGGAGATATTGGCCGCGAGGTTCTTCAGCAGATGAGCGCTGGTTCCCAGGGTCATGATCTGGAGATTGGAGTAGAACGCCTCACCGGTTGTTGAACTTTGTCGGTTATAGTTATAGACATTTCCCAAGGCATTGCCGGCAGGGATCTGGACATATTTCCAGGCCAGGAGATCGCCAAACTGCGGCCAGCCGCCATAGAAAACATCCCAGCCCTCGTTGTCGCCGGTAGTGGTGTTGCTTGGATCTTTATCACCGCTCAGATAATCATAACCGAGATAGATGCGGGGCATCATGCTGAGTTGCTGAAAGGTGTAACCGGCATCCAGCTTGGTACCCCAGGCCTTTTGATCCTGAGTTTTATTGGCATCACCCCGTTGGATGGCTGCCTCTACAGAGTAGTCGAAACCGTTGTTCAGCTTGTCGGAGAGACGCACACCGTACATCCAGATGTTTTTGCCAAGCCCCTCATCATCACGATTTAAAATATACAACTCGCTCTTGCCGATATAGGGGCAGCCTTTACTTGTCAGGTAGGCCCCGGAGAGGGTAATGTCATCGTTAGAAGCGTTATCACGGTTTCCCTCCTGGTCTTTCATGTAGAGTAAATCAAGAAAGGTTTTGTCTGTGGCGTGCCAGCGCAGTTTTACACCGTCAAAATAGATAGAGGTGGAGGCAAACTGTGACTGACCGTCCAGGATTACAAAGCCGCTGCCATAGATGAGATTCTGGCGGCCGAAGGTCATGTCTACGGGCAAGTCAAACATGTCGCGGACATTGATATAGGCGTTATCAAGAAAGATTTTGTTACTTTTGTTATCCTCATAATAGGAAACCCCTTCACCATAGTTCTGGTCGGTGAGCTGGATAACGGTGGTAACATCGTCGGTGGCCTTTATTGTGGCCTTGAGACTGCCTTTAAGTCGAAAGACATTCCAGTGGTCGTTATCCTTGCTGTTATCGAAATTCCAGAAATTCTGGAGATCGTAACCGCGGAATCGTACCATCCCGCTCAGCTTAACCTTCTTTGTCCAGTCGGCCGGGGCGGCGGAGCCGACAACAGCTGGAGCAGGTACGGTCTGTTTCTTCTTCAGGGCCGCGATTTCCTGCTGCATGGCCGCCATCTTCTGGTTGAACATTCTGCTCATCTCGGCCATTTGTTTCTCTAAATCCTGCACCCGGTGCGGGGCAGCCAGGGCTCCGGCCGGCAGAGCGAGAAGGGCGGTGAGGGCCGCCGCTGCAATTTTTTTTATCATTTTTTTGTTCTCCTTTCTTGATTTGGGTCTTCATTCCAAGAGGCCGTTACTATGCTGATATCCGGCAGTTGTGCTATGAAAACCAGGAGTTAATGCTGGCAGATCACCATTGTATTTGCCGGTCTATTCTAATTCACCGGTGAAGTGCCTGTTTAGTGGGCAGTATTTAACAAAAAAATAATATTTTGCATAGGGTAAAATACGTATAATTACCAAATTGCGGGCTTAAATCCAAAAACGTTGACATCTCAGCTATGGCGGCTATATTGACTTCAAAGATAGCGTAAGGCCGTAAATGGTCTTTTCTGAATCAAAATAAGGCAGGGAAGAATTTTATGAAAATCACCGGCGCTCAGGCATTGATGAAATGTCTGAAGGAACAGAATGTGAACTGCATCTTCGGGTTTCCCGGCGGGGCGGTTATTGACATCTATGATGAATTACTGAAAGATCAGGATATAACCCATGTTCTGGTCAGGCATGAGCAGGCGGCGGTACATGCCGCTGATGCCTATGCCAGGGTCCATGGCGATGTGGGCGTGGCTCTGGTTACCTCCGGCCCCGGTGCCACCAATACCGTTACTGGTATTGCCTCGGCCTATCTCGATTCCATCCCCATTGTCGTTTTTACCGGCCAGGTACCAACCGGGCTTATTGGTAATGATGCCTTTCAGGAGGTGGATATTGTCGGTATCACCAGACCCTGTACCAAACATAATTATCTCGTCAAGGATGTTAAGGATCTGGTACCTACTATTCGTGAGGCCTTCCATATCGCCAGAACCGGCCGTCCCGGCCCTGTTTTGATTGATCTGCCGAAGGATGTTATGGTGAGTAAAATAGATTTTCCGGAAATGAAACCGGTGAAGATGCGAACCTATCGGCCCACCTATGAGCCGCATCCCGGCCAGATTGAGAAGGCCTGCAAGTCTATTATAAAGGCCAAAAAACCGGTACTGTATGTGGGCGGCGGGGTCATCGCCTCTAAATCCAGCGAAGAACTGACGGAATTGGCCCGTACCCTTAATATTCCGGTTACTATGACACTCATGGGTCTGGGCGGCTTTCCTGGGACTGATCCACTGTCCATGGGCATGCTGGGTATGCATGGTACCTATTTCGCAAATATGGCGGTGGCTGATTGTGATCTGCTGATTGCGGTCGGGGCTCGTTTTGATGACCGGGTAACCGGTAAGCTCTCTGACTTTGCCCCCCGTGCCAAGATTATTCATATTGATATTGATCCATCTTCCATCAGTAAAAATGTTCAGGTTGATATCCCCATTGTGGCCGATTGTAAATACGCTCTTGTCGCCATGAATAACTGGTTTAAAACTACCTCCACTGTCGATATGGCCGAGGAGTCGGCAAAGCATGAGCCATGGTTGAATCAGATTAAGGACTGGAAGGCTAAACATCCTCTGGGCTATGTGGAGGAGACGGATATTATCAAGCCTCAGTTCGTGGTTCAGAAGCTGCATGAGCTGACTAATGGTGATGCGATTATCAGTACCGAGGTTGGTCAGAACCAGATGTGGGCCGCCCAGTTTTATCATTTTAACAAGCCCAATAATTTTCTGACCTCAGGTGGTCTCGGGGTCATGGGCTATGGATTGCCGGCCGCCATCGGAGCTCAGATGGCAGCTCCTGACCGCACCGTTATTGATGTGGCGGGTGACGGCAGTATTCAAATGAATATTCAGGAACTGGCCACGGCCCAGCAGTATCATTGTCCGGTGAAGGTGGCTATTTTGAATAATAATTATCTTGGCATGGTTCGCCAGTGGCAGGAGCTTTTTTATAATAAGCAATATTCCGCCACGGTTCTTGATGTGGAACCGGATTTTGTCAAACTGGCCGAGGCTTACGGCGCTGTGGGCTTGCGGGCCACCAAACCGGATGAGGTTGAGCCGGTAATCAAGGAGGCTCTGGCTACCGATAACACCGTTATTATGGATTTTGTTATTAAACGGGAAGAGGGAGTCTACCCCATGGTGCCTGCCGGTAAGGCGACTACCGAAATGCTGTTGGTTTAACAGCTACTTGATTAACGGGCAATTTATTATAGAAAATGTTTACCAGATCAAGGCGAACATTAAAAACGAATAGGATATGACAATGCGGCGACATACGTTATCGGTATTATTGCAAAATAAGCCTGGTGTCCTGTCACGGGTAACTGGCTTGTTCAGCGGTCGTGGCTTCAATATTGAAAGCCTCTCAGTAGCTCCCACCATCGAAAAGGAGGTCTCCTGTCTGACTTTGGTTACCACCGGTGATGGGGCTATTGTAGAGCAGATCACCAAGCAGCTCCATAAACTCATTGATGTTATCAAGGTGACGGATATGAGTGAACATGAGTATGTGGAACGGGAGATGGCCCTTATCCGGGTGAAGGCTGAGTCCTCCAGCCGGGCCGAGGTTCTGCGAACTATTGATATATTCCGGGGCAAGGTGGTTGATGTCTGCCCCAAAAGTTATTCCATTGAGGTGACTGGAAGTGTCAGTAAGGTGCAGGCCATTATTGATATTCTGCGGCCCATTGGTATACAGGAAATTGTGCGTACCGGAGCCGTGGCCATGACCAGGGGGCATAAATAAGTGAGCTGCCGGTCATTATTCAAATAGTGTCTCCATATCTAACAGCTCTGGTTTGCCTGTATTTGCTTAAAATGCCGCAATGTAATTAATTATTTTGACAGGCGTGATAATGGCGGGGGCAGGTCGGCAGTTATCCATAGATAAAGAGATAAAGAACTGGCCATGGTATCTGGCTCTATGTAAGCACTACTTGTCAAAGTAGTGCTTTTATTTATTGTAATGGGTAGATATTTATGAAAAAAATTAAAATACCAGTAGCACGGGAGGGCTATCCCTTTATCGGCCTGACAGCCCTGATAACTATAGTTGTGGCCCTGCTGGATTATGATACGGTCTCCCTGGTCTCTCTTGCCGTCACTGTTTTTGTGCTGTATTTTTTTCGTGATCCGGTCAGGGTGGCTCCCACCGCTGCCGATGCCATTGTCTCGCCCGCCGATGGTAAGGTAATTGCCATTGAGGAGGTTTTTGATGATAAATTTACCAATGAACACGTCTATAAAATCAGTATTTTTATGAACCTCTTTAATGTTCATGTTAATCGGATCCCCTTTCCCGGCCAGGTGCTTGATATTCAATATCGCCCCGGCCGTTTTTATTCCGCCAATTCCGATCGGGCTACCCTGGAAAATGAAACCTGTGCCGTGATTATGGAGAGTGATGCGGGGCAGAAGTTTGCCTTTGTGCAGATGGCTGGTCTTATTGCCCGGCGTATTGTCTGCTGGGCGGAGAAGGGTGATGTCTTTAAAATCGGCCAGCGCTTCGGGCTTATCCGTTTTGGCTCCCGGGTGGATGTCTATCTCCCCAATAAGGTGCAGATAGAGGTTCGCAATGGTCAGAAGGTTCGAGGCGGTGAGACGGTATTAGGATATTTTCCCATTTAATTTCCCCATTTAGTTACACCCGTAAAGAAACAATATGGCTCTTGAATCTGTAAAAGGTATGGATTAAGCGGCTATGGAATACGCCCTCTTCACTTAGCATTGAGGGCGGAGGTAGAGTTATGGATAAAATATTTATTTTTGATACCACACTGCGGGATGGTGAGCAGTCACCGGGTGCCAGTATGAATATGCAGGAGAAGTTCCGTCTGGCCCAGCAGTTTGTGAAAATGAATGTTGATGTTATTGAGGCTGGTTTTCCGGTGGCCTCCAAGGGCGATTTTGAATGCGTCAAGAACATCGCCGATAATGTACGGGGGATTCAAGTGGCAGGCCTGGCCCGCTGCCATGAGCGCGATATTGATACCGCCTGGGAGGCCTTGAAAAATGGCGAAGATCCCCGTATTCATGTCTTTTTGGCTACTTCAGAAATTCATATGATTCACAAACTGAAGATGAGCCGGGAGCAGGTGCTTGAACTAGCGGTGGCCTCGGTGCGGCATGCGGCTCAATACACCTCAAATGTTGAGTTTTCAGCCGAGGATGCTTCGCGCAGCGAGCTGGATTTTGTCTGTGAGGTATTTGAGGCAGTTATCAGGGCCGGGGCAGTTACGCTTAATTTTCCGGATACCACGGGTTATGCCATGCCCGAGGAGTTTGGGGCCAAGATCCGTTATCTCATGAAACATATTCCCAGTATTGACCGGGCTACGGTGAGTGTCCACTGTCATAATGACCTGGGGCTGGCCACCGCTAATTCTTTAGCCGCAGTGCAGGCTGGCGCCCGTCAGGTTGAGTGTACGATAAATGGTATTGGTGAACGGGCCGGTAATACGGCCATGGAGGAGATTGTCATGGCTCTTCGTACCAGGGCCGATCTGCTGGATGTTGCCACGGAGGTGGTGACGGAGCAGATCAGCGTCACCAGCCGCATGGTGAGTACCATAACTGGTATGCAGGTGCAGCCCAATAAGGCCATTGTCGGGGCTAACGCCTTTGCCCATGAATCTGGTATTCATCAGGATGGGATATTGAAAGAACGAACCACCTATGAGATTATGAACCCCTGCGATATCGGGCTTAATCATAATAATCTGGTTCTCGGCAAACATTCCGGGCGGCATGCCCTGCACGAGAAGATTAAGGCCATGGGTTATACCGTGAACGATGAGGAACTGGCCCGGGTGTTCGAGCGTTTTAAGGCGGTGGCGGATGTCAAGAAGGAGATGTTCGACGAGGATCTTGAAGCCATTCTCATGGACGAAGTGCTACGGGTACCGGTGAGCTATGAACTTTTGTCTCTTGGCGCCATGAGCGGCAGCAAGACCCTGCCCACCTCCTCGGTACTGATGAAGGTGGACGGTGTTGAGACCAAGGGCTGCGCTCTCGGCGTCGGCCCTATTGATGCCACTTTTCGGGCTATTGCCCAGCTCACTGGGACCAGCAGTAAGCTCCTCTACTTCGCGGTAAGTTCCATTACCGGTGGAACTGACGCTCAGGGCGAGGTTATGGTACGTATAGAGGATAACGGCACGGTGGTTCTCGGTAAGGGGGCTGATCCTGATATAGTAACGGCGGCGGCCAAGGCCTATTTAAACGGTCTGAATCGTCTGCAGTATTTGAAAAATAACAAATAAGGTTGAACTATAGATATGACTTTGAGTAAAAAAATGAACATTGCGGTGGCCGGGGCCACCGGAGCGGTGGGTGGAGCCATGCTTCAGACTCTGGCGCGTCGTGATTTTCCCATTGCTGAGTTGCGTCTGCTGGCCTCTTCCCGCTCGGCTGGTAAAAAGTTAGCCTTTCGGGGCCGGGAATATATCGTCCAGGAGATGACTAACGAGTCCTTTGCCGGGATTGATATTGCCCTGTTTTCGGCCGGTGCCTCTCGTTCCCTGGAGTTTGCCCCGGCAGCGGCAGCGGCCGGGGCGGTGGTGGTGGATAACTCCAGTGCCTTCCGTATGGATCCGGAGATTCCTCTCGTGGTGCCGGAGGTTAATCCCCATGCCATTGCTCAGTACAAAAAACGGGGAATTATTGCCAATCCCAATTGTTCGACAATTCAGATGATGGTAGCCTTAAAGCCCATTTATGATCAGGTGGGGATTAAACGCATCGTGGTTTCAACCTATCAGGCGGTTTCCGGCTCCGGGGCTCTGGCCATTGCCGAGCTGGAGAGCCAGATGCGGGACTGGGCCGCCGGTAAAGAGATTAGCCATAGCGTTTACCCGCACCAGATTGCCTTTAATTGTCTGCCTCATATTGATTCATTTCTAAAGAATGGTTATACCAAAGAGGAGATGAAGATGGTCAACGAGACTCATAAAATATTTGAGGACGACAATATTGCCGTCAGCCCGACGGCCGTGCGGGTGCCGGTAATTTACGGTCATTCGGAATCAATTAATATTGAGACGAGAGAGAAGATAAGCGCCGCCGAGGTTAAAGAGCTGATTCGTCAGGCTCCTGGCGCCAGACTGGTGGATGAGCCTGAAAATATGGTTTATCCTCTTGCCGTGGACTGCGCTGGTGAATTTGATACCATGGTGGGCCGGATCAGGGAGGATAATTCCATTGCCAACGGTATTAATATGTGGGTAGTGGCCGATAATATTCTTAAAGGCGCGGCCCTGAATGCGGTGCAGATTGCCGAGGTTGTGGCGGCCGATTACCTGTAAGGTGCGGATTATTGCCGGGAGCAATCGGGGGATGAGGCTCCGGGGGCCGGGAGGCAAAGGGGGACTGAAACTGCGGCCCACCAGCGACCGGGCCCGGGAGGCGCTCTTTAATATTCTGAGATTGGAGACCCTGCGCGGGACCTTGGTTCTCGACCTCTTTGCCGGAACCGGAGCCCTGGGGCTGGAGGCCTTGAGCCGGGGGGCGTCAGGGGCTGTATTTGTCGATGACAGTACCCTGGCTCTAAGCCTGATCAAGAAAAATATCGCCCAATGCGGCTTTTCAGAGAGGACGCGGGTCTTACGGCGTGATCTTCTGAAGGGCCGTTTTTTTTTGCCGTCCTCTGAGCTTGGCGGCCCCTTTAATCTGATACTGCTGGATCCGCCGTATCGGCAGCAGATATGTCATCGTCTGCTGCTGGAATTGTCGGCGGTCGGTTTAGTTGCCCCGAAAGGACTCGTGGTCTGCGAAGAATTCCAGGGGGAAGAGCTGCCGGAGGAGGTGCCAGGACTACACCTCTTTGACCAGCGTCGTTACGGGGATACCGGCTTTTGGTTTTATCGGCCAAAGTTACTATAATTCAATTGTTGCGGAAAAAACTTATGACCTACGAACCATTCATTGCCGAGGAAACCACGGATACCGTGGCGGTGTATCCCGGCACCTTTGATCCCATCACCATGGGGCATATTGATATTATCAGCCGGGCTCTGGAGATATTCGACCGGGTAATTATTGCTGTGGCCCGTAATCCCGCCAAGACCCCGCTCTTCAGCCTGGAGGAGCGTCTGCAGATGATTAGAGATTCCTTTACTTCTGAAGAAGACGGTCGTATTGAGATTGAGGCCGTAGAGGGCCTGCTGGTGGATTTCGCTTATCGAAAAGGGGCCAAGGCCATTGTCAGGGGCCTGCGGGCGGTATCGGATTTTGACTATGAATTCCAGATGGCCCTGATGAACCGCCGTCTGGAAAGGGAGGTGGAAACGGTATTCCTGATGACCGCCTTTCGCTGGATATATATCAGTTCCAGTATTATTAAGGACGCGGCCCGGCATGGCGGAGATATCAGCGGCCTGGTGCCGGATCATGTCTGTGAATGCCTGCGGGAAAAATTTTTACGCTGAATTATGGTCTTGAATCGCCGTAGATTTTTAAAACTTGGTCTGACGACTGCCGCTCTCTGGCCGACGGTGGGGATGGCTGATTCCACGCCTTTTAAGGCCCTGTCGGCGTTAAATCCTGTCGGTACCGGACGAGTGGTGAGGCGGCATTCTGTTTGCGGTATGTGCCGGGCCGGCTGTCTCATAGATGCTGTTGTTGAGGCCGGGAGTCTTCTGCGGGTGGAGGGGAACCCCGCTGATCTTACCACGAGCGGCCGGCTCTGCGCCCGGGGGTTGGCCGCTCCGGCTCTGGTTCATGACCCTGATCTTCTGCGCTATCCCCTGCGGCGGGTGGGTGAGCGGGGTGAGGGGCGCTGGCGGCGGATAAGCTGGGGTGAGGCCATTGACACTATTACCGGTAAGATAAACCAGGAACTGCGGGCCGGCGGCGCTGAGCGCCTGGCTCTTCTCGCGGGTGGTTCTTCTGCTTCATTCATTAAGGAATTATTTACTGATTTTGGCTGTCGGCAGATAAACGATGCCGCCTGGGAGTATTGCCAGGCCAATCAGGACTTGGCCTCTGACCTCAGTTTTGGCCGGGGCGGTGGTCTGGATATGAGTTTTGAGCAGGCCTCCTGCCTGGTATTTCTGGGCTCCCATCTCGGGGAGAACGTCGAGGTGCCAGTGATGCAGAAATTCAGTCAGGCCATGGCCCGGGGAGCGGATCTCATTGTTGCGGATCCCCGTTTCTCTTCCGTCGCCGCCAAGGCCCGTTATCATCTGATGCTGCGGCCCGGCAGCGATAACGCTCTGCTTCTGGCCTGGCTTAAATATATTATTGAAAATGGTCTCTATAATCGGGAGCTGGAGTCATCATTTGACCTTGAGATTCTGCGGGTAAGGCTGGCAAGCTATGGTCTTGAAGAACTAAGCGCCGCCTGTGACCTGAAGACGGCTGATATCAAGGCCAGTGCTGAGCTTATGAGCAGCGCCGCCCCGGCGGTGTTCGTCTACCCCGGCCGCCATAATTCCTGGTATGGTAATGATGTCCAGCGTCTGCGTCTAAAGGCCATTCTTAATGTTGTGCTGGGGGCGGAATCTAAGGTCGTAAATGATATCCGTTCCCCCCGGGTTCCGGAGGCGGGGCGTCTGTACAGTACGATTATTAACCGTCTCCAGCAGGGTAGAATCGGCTGTCTCGGCATTTGGGGCCAGAATCCCCTGCAGGCTCATCCCAATACCTATCGTACCATTAACGCCCTGCGGCAGGCTGATTTTGTTTTCTGCTGTGATATCTATCCCGGTGAGGCGGCCCTTTACGCCGATATTATTCTGCCCGAGGCCGGTTTTTTAGAACGTTCAGAAATTATTGTCAGCCCTGGCAGACGGCGCGCGGCCCTGCGCCAGGCGGTGCTGAAACCGCGTTTTGAGGCCCAGGAGCCCTATTGGATTGTCAAACAGCTGTCTTCCCGCCTGGGGCGGGGCCGGCGTTTTGGTTTTGATTCGGTTAAGGAACGTCTGAGTGATGACCTGCGGCAGATGGGGTTAAGCTGGGATAAACTGCAGGAACGGGGTTTTGCGGTTCCTTTGCTGGCGGCCGCTCCATTGCCAGCCTCGGTGGCTTCCGCAGTCAGGATTAGATTGAAGAATAAACTTCCCCTTGGAACTGTTGAACAACTATTGGAGTTTGCTGCGGTTTCTTCGCCCCCCAAGGGCTTCGCCCGCTTGCTCTCCGGCCGTTCGCCGGTGGATTCCAGGGGGCTGGTAAATAATCGCTGGCTGCGCCACGAACTGGAAGAAAATGAATTATGGCTTAACGACCGTTTGGCCCGGCAGCTCGGCATTGTTCAAGGCCAGGAGCTGTTTTTGGAGAACCAGGACGGCCTGCGCAGTATGCGGCCGGTGCGGATAAAGGTTACTCCCGGTATCCGGGCGGATTGTCTTTATATGGCCCATGGCTTTGGCTGCCAGTCGCCATTTCTGACTACCGCCTATGGTCATGGAGTGGCGGACAGCCCCCTGATGGTCAGAAGTATTCCTGATCCACTCTCCGGGGTGCGGGGCGGGCGGGTTAATTTTGTCCGTTTTATTAAGGATGGCACACCACTGCCCATCCCCAGCCTGGACTTGCCGGCGACAGCGGCTGTTTTCCTTACCGGTGCGGAATAAGGACGATGGGCAGGAATACGCGACATAACAAATCATCCCCGGATCCTAAGCGGCGGCGCTTGTTGGCTGACGGCGGCCGGGGGATATGGTATCTGGCTCTTCTGGGGCTTTTTTACCCGCTTTTGCGGTTTGTGAATTTTGCTATTCCCCGCAAACCGCAAAAGGTGCGGGTGGAAACGGATATTCCGCCTGGGGGGTTTTATATTGGTGCCGAGTTTGTGGTTTTTACCGACGCTAAAAAGGTCTGGGCGGTGTCCCGCACCTGTACCCACCTGGGTTGCAAACTTGCCTACAACGAGACTAAGAAAGAATTGATTTGTCCCTGCCATCACAGTATTTTTTCTAAAGCCGGTAAAAGACTGGCTGGGCCGGCCAGGCGTAATCTGCCTCGTTATAAGGTCAATAAAACTGTTGGTAAACCGGGTTATATGGTGATCATTTAGGACTTATGCGGGGGTTATTGGATATAAAATGGGGGGCCAGGAGCATAGCTGTTCTCTATGTTTCGCTATTCTCCGGTATGGTGCTGGCCCTGCAGTACGATCCGTCCCATCCCTATTATTCTGTTTCAGTGATAGACACCTTAGTGCCCTTTGGCACTTTCTGGCGTTCCCTGCATTTTTATTCCAGCCAGCTTTTTCTGCTGTTGCTGGTTTTTCATCTTCTGGCGATGTTTTTGAAAAATCCACCCTCGGCCTCTCTACTGAGCTGGCCCCGCCTGGTATTTGCCATGCTGGTGGTTGTCCTTCTGCTGTTCAGCGGTTATATTCTGCGGGCCGATGCCACCGGTTCCTCGGCCGGGCATATAGCTGAAAACATTATTTTATCAATCCCTGTTCTGGGACACGCTCTAAACGCCTTTCTTTTTGATATCTCTGCCGATGGTATGCGGCGGGTTTATGCCGACCATCTCATCGGTCTGGGGCTGGTTTTCGTCGTCCTTACCTGGCCGCATATCAGGCGTTATGTGGTGGGCTGGCGCCAGTTCCCCTGGCTGATTCTGGCGCTTGCTGTCTGGGCGGCGCTTATCCCCGCCCCCATGGACGCGGCCAGACTCGGGGTATTTCATATCACCGGCCCCTGGTTTTTTGTCGGCCTGCAGGAGATGTTGCGCCATATACCGGTCTTGCTGGCGGGGGTAATCTGGCCGGCGCTACTGGTGGTTTTATTGCTCTTTATGTGTCCAGGGGGGCGTTATCGGCATCTAACGGCTGTTTTGACTCTAATCTGGCTGGCGGCCTATTTATTGCTGACTGTTATTGGCTGGCGGTAGAGGCGGCGGCCTGGCAGAGGCGCGTCTTTGGCACCCGTAGGGGCGTGTTGAATACGCCCTTTTTTATAAACCCAATATCACATTCATGAGGGCAGGGGAATTTCGATACAGAAGGTGGAACCTTGCCCTGCTTTAGCGCTCACCGTTATCCGGCCGCCATGGCCCTCGATAATCTGCTGGACGATGGCCAGCCCCAATCCGGTTCCAGCCTCCCTCGTGGTGAAGAAGGGGGTGAAAATCTGCTTTGCTGTCTTCTCATCCATGCCGCATCCGGTATCGCTCACCATGATTTCGCTTACGGTCTTTCCATCTCTGCCCTCGGTCTCGGCGGCCCGGATGGTGATAATTCCCTCCTCTTTATCAAGGGCCAGGCAGGCGTTGTGAATAAGGTTGATCAGCACCTGGCGAAATTGATGTGGATCAGCCCAGCATTCCAGATTGGCGGGGATCTCGGTCTCCAGGTGGCAGGTGGCCGGTAAACGGCCGCCCCGCTCTAAAATATCCTGGCTTTCAGCTATCTCCCCGCTCAAAGACAGCCATTGTGGTTCCGGCCGCGCCGGTTTGGAGAATTGCAAAAAATTACTGATCTTACTCTCTAAACGCTGGCTTTCGCGCAGGACTATTTTGAGGAGAGTCCGGTTGCCGGGCTCAGTATCGGCATCCTGCTCTAAAACCTGGGCGGCCCCGGAAATAGCGGCTAAGGGATTACGGAATTCGTGGGCAATACCGGCCGCGATCTCGCCGATGGCCGCCATCTTTTCACTCTGCTTGATTTTGTTCTCCATTTCTTTGATGCGGCTCAGATCCTGTAAGGTATATACCCGGCAGTCATCACAGCCCTCGGGCATATTGAGCTTGGCCCATGAATAACCCACCGGGATTTTTTGTTTGTCCTGGCGCATAATATCAATTACCGGTCTTTCCTCATGACCGCTGGTGAGGGGAAAATCAGCCAGCCGGCTGATGGGGCGGCCGATGATCTCCATGGGCTGATAGCCGGTTATCTGGGCGGCAGCCGGGTTGAATGAGGTGATTATGCCCAGATTGTTCACTGTAATTATTCCCGAAGATATATCGGCGAAAATCTGTTTGTAGAGCAGGGTTATGCGGTCAAAATTCTGTGAGGTCTGCTTGAGGATATCCTCGGTATGGCGCTGTCTCTGGGCCAGAAATGAGCTGAGGATGGCGACGATATAGAAGGAGAGGCCATAGATGGTGATGTTCTGCCAGAATAAATCAGGCAGGCGGCTGAACATATGGAGGCTGTGGGGTAGAATCTGACCTGGGCTGGAATATTCAGCGCTGAGAACCAGGGCGTAATTTATAAGGTTAAAGGTGGCGATGAGCAGTCCGCCGCTCTTAAAAAGCAGCATTCCGGCGCTGATAACCGGGAAGAAATAGAGGAAGGTGAATATGGAGTGACTGCCGCCGGAAAAATACACTATTGTCCCGATCATAATCGAGTCCATGGTAATCTGCAGGAGGGCGAACAGGCGGTAGTCTCGGCAATGGTTAAGAATCAGGCTGGAGATAATGCTGAAGATGTAGACTGCTGAGATAAAGATCAGGATATGGGGCAGGGGGGCGATAACCAGATTGGTGAGACTGATCTGCAGGAGGGCGATGACCCCGAGCAGCAGACTCAGTGTACTAACTCGCAACAGCAGAAGCCATTTGATCTGACGGCGCAGGAGAGCGGCGGCCGGGGATAAATCAGCGGGCGTTGTCATTATCTATGCCGTATTTCTTTATTTTATAACGCAGGGATCGGAAGCTGATTTTCAAGAGTTCGGCGGCCTTCAT
>VAPG01031938.1_pt1 | contig 17100 bp, 9 predicted proteins | sample 3393851 | NCBI WGS metagenome assembly VAPG01 (sample SAMN08290438, study PRJNA428436) | hydrothermal vent metagenome | isolation source: Deep-sea hydrothermal vent chimney | place: Atlantic Ocean: South-mid Altantic Ridge | depth 2194 m m
CTTCGCTGATTTTTCTGTTTTTTACCATGGAAATGTGGAACCCTGTGCTGATGGGGTTATTCCTGACACTGGTTTTCACCCGCGCTGTTTTTGTCTCACATGATGTTTTGCACCTGCAATACTTTAACAGCAAAAAAATATCAATGAGTTTGTCTTACCCGTTTGCTGCTGTTATTTTGTGCAACTCACCTTCATGGTGGATATGGAAACATAATATCAATCACCATAACTGGTGCAACGTGCCTGAAAAAGATGAAGATATTCTCGCGCTTGATGGTGCCTTTACCCCCGACAATAAAGGTAATAGCACTTTTATCAGAATGCATAAATACCTGCTTTTCTGGGGCGCGATATTTTTTATGTATCCGGCTTTTATTTTAAAATCTTACAGTTATGTCCTTAAACGAAAGCTTTATGGTGAATTTTTACTAATGATGCTTCACTGGCTTGTTATCTGGGGAACAATTTTTTATATCTTGCCTTTTGCTTCAGCAATCACTGTGTTTTTAGTTTTGTATTTCTCTCTTTCTGCATGGTTGTCACTTGGTTTTATGACAAACCATCTCGGTTGTGAAGTGTTTGATTTGGAACAAAGTGAAAAACTTTCATGGATGGAACTTCAGATGCGTACCAGTCGTTCATTAAAAGGTGGTATGTTTGTGCACTGGTTTTATGGTGGGCTTAATACACAGATAGAACATCATCTTTTTCCTAAAGCGCCACGATTTAATCTTTTGAAAGTGCAGCAGCTGACACGTGAGTTTGCAAAAAAACACAATATTAAATATTTTGAAACAACGCCTGTTGAAGCCTACGTGCAAATTAATCAGACGTTAAAAACCTATTAGAATTTTTGAAAATTCTTGAATAGTTAATACTGTCCTTTTGTATTTTTCCTGGATCACACCTTTTGATACGGTGTGATCCAGGGAGATATTTCACTTTGTCAGTTTTATAATTTTATTCTGCGATTCATTTTTTATTTAATCAAACTAGCGAGCGTGAGATGGAAGCAATAGTTTCGAACGACAAACGTGTAATCGACGGTCACTCTGACGTTAACCAGTTGATGCCATTTAAGTACAACTGGGCATGGCGCGACTTTCTGGATGCACAGAAAAATCACTGGACACCGCTGGATATTTCGATGAGTGAAGACATTGCCGATTATCCAACACTGACCCCTGATGAGAAGCATATTTACGATAATGTGATGGCAACATTGTCCACCATGGATATTATGGCGATGCGTAATATTGGTCTGGCGGTGATGGAAAAAATAACCGCACCGGAAATTCAGATTTATATGGGACGGCAAATCGATGAAGAATGCATTCACACCTGGGCCTATTCTCATTGCATAGAAACACTGGGTATGCCGCAGTTTGAAATTTATAACCGCTACCGGGTGATCCCCGAAATTCGGCAGAAGATGGAAATGGCAAAATCCATGCTTGACCCTATCTGTGATACCAGTCTTGATACAACAAAAGAAGATGATCTTTGCCAGTTTTTATTATCCTATATGTTTTTTGCCGGGGTGTTTGAAGGTATGTGGTTCTACGGCGGATTTACGCCTATTTTTGCCCTGCAGCGTATGGGTAAGATGCGGAAAACGGCTGAGCAATTACAGTACATTATGCGTGATGAAGCGATGCACGTCGCGTTTGGCATGCGTACCATCCGTGCGATTATGGAAGAAAAAAGCTACCGTCCGCCGGAAGAGATGGTACAGAAAATGTTTATTGAAAGTTACCAGTCAGAGTCACTTTATGCTGATTACATCATGCAGAATCCTATCCTCGGTTACAGTGCAGATGTGCATAAAGCCCAGATGCGTTTCCTGGGTAATCGGCGATTAAAACAACTGGGTTATAACACCATCGGTGATACGCCTAACCCGGTGCCGTGGCTGGATGAACAGGTGAATATTAAAAAGGAGAAAAATTTCTTCGAAACCAAGGTCACCGAGTATCAGTCAGGCAGTGCCCTGGAGTGGGAAGAATAAAAATATTTGCTAAGGAAGCTCTGAATAAGTCATGAACCGGCATCTTGTAATTAAAATATCCTGCTTCAGCGTTGTGAAACTTCGCAATAGCCCTGCTATTACGTGCGTTCCACGCCTTGAATCAGGATATTTTAATTACAATCTGCTCGATCCAGACTTAATCAGAGCTTCCCTAAAGCTTCCTGTTAACTTTGTCTTATTTTTTAATACGCTCGCTAAACCACGGGAAAACTTCTTCCGCAGGCATGGGTCTGGCAAATAAATAGCCCTGTGCCTGATCGCATCCCAGCTCGGCCAGGATTTTCTGGCATGACTCGGTCTCCACACCTTCAGCCACCGTTTTCATATTCAGTTTGTGCCCTAGCATGATGATGGTTTCGACGATGGTCGCGGCTTCTGAATCAGCTTCCATTTCAGAAACAAACGAGCGATCAATTTTAATCTCCGAAAACGGTGCGCGATGAAGCTGTACCAGCGAGGAGTAACCGGTGCCAAAATCATCGATAGAGAGGTGGATACCTTTCATCCTCAGCCGGGTCAGAATATCCAGTGACTTGACCAGTTCCTGCATCAATGCAAATTCGGTGATCTCCAGTATGATTTGTTTGGGTTGCAGACCATGCTTTAAAATCAGCTTGCCCATTTTTTCCGGCAGATCGAGTTCTTTTAGTGTGTTTGCCGACATGTTGATTGCCAGCTGTACCGTCAGTCCCCGTTCAAACCAGGATTTGCATTGTGACAGCGACTGCTCCAGTACCACCCATGTTAAATCATCGATCAGATTGTGTTGTTCGGCGAGTGGGATAAACAGGTCGGGCGGGATCAATCCGCGTTCGGGATGCTGCCAGCGAACCAGCGCCTCGACAGCAACCACAGTGCTGCCATTAAGTCCGACCTTGGGTTGATAATAAACCACCAGTTCATCGTGTGTCAGCGCCTTGCGCAACTCATCAACGCCGGGTGGTTCGGTGTGGGTATTCGTGTGCAGGTTTTTTGCGGTAATGATAAGACCGCTTAACAGTTGTTCCAGCTGGTGTGCGCGGAAAGGTTTGTTCAGACTGCCTGCCAGGTTAAGGCCGTGTTCCGTTGCCAGCTTTCGTGCAGAGTGCAGCACGCCGGAATCGAAACCGCTCATTAAAATTAGCAGAGCATTGCACTGGATTTCTGCCAGAAAACGAATGACTTCGATGCCGTCGACCCCGGGCATCATCAGGTCCAGTACGATGATGTCGGCCTGCTGGTCGTGCTGGTCGTACTGATCCTTGAAGATGCTGGCATTATTGAACTGGCTGGCATCAAAGCCCGCCTGTTCTGCCACATCACAGACAAAACCTGCCAGGTCTATTTCGTCATCAATGACAATTAATTTTGGTAGATTCATCGTGTGCGTTTCTCATCAAGTACCAGACGGATGCGCTGTGCCATTTCAGTTTTTCGATAAGGTTTGCTGAGCAGGTGGCTGGAAAATCGAGCCAGGATATCCTGATCGACCGTTTTCGAAGCAAACCCTGAGGTTAATAATACTTTCAGTTGGGGTTTAAGTTCCGTCGCTTTTTGTGCCAGTTCATAGCCGTTGGTGCCGCCAGGCATTACTACATCACTGAACAACAGGCTGATGCTATCATTTTCCGCCAGTATTTTCAGTGCCTGGGCCGCATTTTCGGCGGTGTATGTCTGGTACCCGAGGTGGCTCAGGTACTGTTTAGTCAGCTGTAGTAAATCGATTTCGTCATCGACGATCAAGATGCTTTCAGTGCCACCAGGTGATTTTTCCTGCTCATTGATACTGGGGATGACCGCAGGTTTGGATGTGCTGGAGCGGGGCAGGTACAGGTGCATGGTCGTGCCGGTGCCTGTTTTTGAATAGATTTTTATATGACCCTGATTGCGTTTGACAAAGCCATACACCATGGCCATGCCCAGGCCGGTGCCTTTATCTTTTGGTTTGGTGGTAAAGAAAGGCTCGAATACGTGCTCCAGAGTTTCCTTGTCCATGCCAGTGCCGGTGTCACTTAACATCAGCTGCACATAGTCACCGGTCTCTGCCCCATAATCCAGCTCAGCAGAAGCAGCATCCAGGTAAACGTTGCTGGTTTCGATCAGCAGTTCACCGCCGTTTGGCATCGCATCGCGGGCATTGATCGCCAGGTTGAGAATGACATCCTGAAATTCACCGGCGTTAATCTCGGTGCTCCATAAATCGTCGGCCAGAAAATATTGCACTTCAACCTCGGGTGTTAATGAGCGTGCAATCATAGTTTCCAGTTCTTTGAGTGAGGTGTTGAGATTTATCACTGTTTTCTCTACGCTCTGGCGGCGAGAAAAGGCCAGTAATTGCCGGGTCAGGTCGGTGCAACGCAATGCCGCTCTGGTGGCAGTTTCTACCCACTGGCGTGGTTTTTCATCGTCGGGGTAAAGCATTTTAAGAAAATCCAGGTAGCCCAGGATGATGCCCAGCTGGTTGTTGAAATCGTGTGCGATGCCGCCGGACAGCTGACCGATGGCTTCCATTTTCTGTGAACGCCGCAGTGCTTCTTCGGTTTGCTGGCGCTCGGTGATGTCCTGCTTGATGGTGATGAAATTGGTGATCTTGCCTTGTTTATCGTGCACCGGTGAGATGGTCTGCTCTTCGGTATAAAAGCTACCGTCCTTGCGCCGGTTGATCAGCTCGCCGTGCCATACCTGCCCGCTGAGGATGGTGCGCCATACCTTCTGGTAGAACTCGGGTGACTGTTTTCCAGATTGTAAGATGCGTGGTGTTTTGCCAATGATCTCGTCACGGTCGTAACCGGTGAGATGGGTGAAGGCATTGTTGACCCATTCGATGATGCCGTTCTGGTCGGTGATGACGATGCCGTTGGCGGCGACACTCAGCGCCGTGGTCTGAACGCGCAGCTGTTCTTCCGTTCTTTTTATCTCGGTGATGTCGGTTTCGATCGCCACGTACTGATAAGGTTCGCCGTTATCATCCATAAACGGCACGATGGTGGTCTCTACGCAATACAGGTCGCCATCTTTTGCACGATTTTGAATTTGTCCGTGCCAGACTTCACCCCGGGATATGGTCTGCCACATCTCTTTATAGAAAGATTCCGGGTGGTGTTCAGATTTTATTATGCGGTGATTGCGCCCGATCAGTTCTTCTATGCTGCGATTGCTGATATCGCAGAATTTCTGGTTGGCGTAGATGATGGTGCCATCTTTGTCAGTGATGCTGATGATGGCGTGCTGATCCATGGCGAATTTCTGATAGTTCAGATCGGTTACTGTGCGTCGCAGGGTCGATGCTGTTTTGCTCAGGCGCAGTAAAATGTAACCGATGTAAGCGAGCAGGAAGAGCGAGAGGCCATACAATAATGAGCGGTATATATTGGCCTGCTGCAGCATCTTGTTATATTCGGTGAGGTAGGCCTGTAACAGTTCATCCATGCGCTGGGTGGTGGGCACGGCGAGCAGCTGATGCATCAGCTTGTCTAGTTGTTTTTTATTATCCAGCACTATTTTGATATGAGCGATCAGAATGGACAGGCTGTCGCGTATCTCAGCAGGCGCTAACGAGAAGTTATCGTTCAGCGTTTTAAGGTCGTTGCTCAGCCTGGAGCTAAGTTCCGTGTTACTGGTCAGGTGCAGTAGCATGGTATCGCGCAACAGGCTGTTGATGGATTGTCGTAGAGGGTAGTTATGTTTATTGTAGGGCAAGCGGTCGATGACCTGGCTGGTGGCGACCGGTAAATAGTGCAGCGAGTTTTTTATAATTGCATTGCTGGATTTAAATGCCTCCAATGCCCGCCGTTTTTGTAATAGTGCGCTGCTGATAGCCTCGACATACTGGTTGATCGCTGCGGGTGTTTCAGCGCATAGCTGTTTTATCATCTCTGCCAGTTCGGTCTGCAGTTGTTGCAACTGGATAATATTTTTTACCGTCGGGTCGTAATAGGGTAACAGCCCCAGCCGTATTTCTAAAACATTTCGGTTCAGGATTGCATCGATCTGTTTGAACTGACTGATATGATCGATGATACGGTTGTGTTTGTCATTGTTGATCGACTGCGTCTTGATAAATAGAAAGGACATGATGAACAATGTCACCATTCCCGCCAGCAGATATTTAAACCGCAGTTGTTTCATTGCGCATTGTCTTGCAGTTGCAGCAGATGCATCTTGTACAATGATCGGCCTTTGTATTCTCCGGGAAGTGTTTTTATAAAGGCTACGATATGGCGGATGTCCTGCTCTGGAATCTCGCGACCGAGCTGGTATTTTGCCATGTCTTTGATGGCATCTTCGAGTGTTGTGACCGAGCCATCGTGAAAATAAGGGGCGGTTAACGCGGCCAGACGCAGGCTGGGGACGCGAAATACATAGCGGTCGTTTTCATCACCGGTGATGTTAAAACGTCCCAGGTCAGATTTTGTCTGCCTGTGCCTGCTGTCAAAAAAATCGCCGAATATGCCGATCTTCATGAGCAGATTGCCACCCACGTTGCTGCCCTGGTGACAGGAGGTGCAGCCGTAGGCTTTAAACAGGTGGTAACCTTTTTTCTCATTTTCGGTGATGGCCTCTGCATCACCTAGCAGATAATGGTCAAAACGTGAATTGATGGTTAGCAGACTGCGTTCGAAGCTGGCAATCGCATCGCGGATATTGTCTGCGCCGATACCGTCCATATAGAGCTTATCGAATTTTTTTATGTAGTTTTTATCTTGCTTGAGTTTGCTGACAATGGTCGGCCAGGTGGTGGCAAATTCATTTTTGTTGGCGACTACAAAATTAATCTGCTGCTCCAGGCTCATGGCGCGCCCATCCCAGAACAGTTGGTGGTTGAGGCTGCTATTGAAAACCGTCGGTGTGTTGACATCAAGTTCGATGTTATTACGTCCCAGTGTGTGGTGGCGGTGGTTCGCGCCATTGTTCGTGAGCAGGTGGCAGCTGGCGCAGGACATGTCGTTAGCTTGCGCCAGACGGGTATCGTGAAACAGGGTTTCACCCAGCATGACTTTGTCTGGATTCAGGTTTTTTGCCGGCAGAATCGGCTGGATCGGTTCGCGCTGTAAATTGAGCGTTGAAGCTGAAGTGTCTACAGGTGATGTATCGCTGGCATAAGCGTTGCTGTTTGAGCAGGGCACTAAAAACAGAAGTAGCGTTAGGCATGCCGCCCATCGTTGCATAGTTTTTTTGTGCAATTTCATGCGACCAATCTCCATGGGGCAGCCTGGTTGGTATGCTTGTTATTTTTGTTTGTTTCCTGCGCCCCCTTAAATTATAGCAGGCTGTGTCCCGTTGTTACTGTTGCTGTGGATCTTCATTTGCTTCTATAAATGTTTACCAGGCTTCCATTGTCAGGGAGTCAGGGATGCTTTAATTTTCAGTGTGCCTGGAAAACCATGAAAAAACTTTATTTGCCGGCAGAGGGCGGGAAAATAGATAACCCTGCGCCTGATCGCATCCCAGCTCGGCCAGCTTTTTCTGGCAGGATAGTGTCTCGACGCCCTCGGCCACTGTTTTCATATTGAGCTTGTGGCCGAGCATGATGATGGTCTCGACGATGGCGGCGGCTTCTGTGTCGGTTTCCATGGTCGAAACAAATGAGCGATCAATTTTTATTTCTGAGAAAGGCGCACGGTGAAGTTGTACCAGGGAAGAATAACCGGTGCCGAAATCATCAATGGAAAGATAGACTCCTTTCATGCGTAGTCGGGTCAGGATGTCCAGTGATTTGACCAGTTCCTGCATCAGGGCAGATTCGGTGATCTCCAGAACTAGCTGTGAGGGTTGCAGGTGGTATTTTTGAATGAGATGCCCCATCCGCTCCGGCAGGTTGAGATCCTTCAGCGTTTTTGCTGACATGTTTATTGCTATCTGCATGATCAGTCCCTGCTCGCGCCAGGACATGCATTGCGCCATCGCCTGTTCCAGTACTACCCAGGTGAGGTCGTCGATCAGGCCGTTTTGTTCGGCGCTGGGCACAAACAGGTCAGGGCTGATCAGGCCACGTTCGGGGTGCTGCCAGCGAACCAGTGCCTCGACTGCGGTTACTGTGTTTTCACCGGCTGCGACGTTAAGTGCGACCTTGGGCTGGTAGTAAACCACCAGTTCATGGTTTGCGATAGCGTCTCGTATTTCGTCGACTGAAGGCGGCTCAATATTTACGTTGGCGCGCAGACTTTTTGCGGTGATGGATAAGCCGTTTAGCAATTCACTCAGCTCAACAGCACGAAACGGTTTACTCAGGCTGCCAGCAAAGTTTAACCCGTGTTCGCTGGCCAGTGTTTGCGCCGAGTGTAGTACGCCCGAGTCGAAACCACTCATCAGGATAAGCAGGGCGTCGCATTTAATCTCTGCCAGGTAGCGGATGACTTCGATACCGTCGACCCCGGGCATGATGAGATCAAGAATAATGACATCGGCGCATTTATTGTATTGTTCTTTAAAAAGCCCCGCATTGTTGAATTGCCTGACATTAAAACCAGCCTGGGTCGCGACATCACTGACAAAATTTGCCAGATCAATTTCATCATCAATGACAATTAATTTTGGCAGACTCATCATGTGGTGTCCTTCTCATCAAGGACTAATCGGATGTGTTGCGCCAGTTCGGCTTTTCGGTAGGGTTTGCTCAGCAGGTGGCTGGAGAAGCGGGCAAGGCCGTTGTGCGCGATGGTCTTCGAGGTAAAGCCTGAAGTTAGCAGCACCTTCAGTTGGGGTTTCTGCTGTGTTGTCTGTTTCGCCAGTTCATAACCGTTCATACCGCCGGGCATCACTACGTCGCTGAATAGCAGGTCGATGCTGTCATCTTCTGCCAGTATTCTTAATGCCTGTGGTGCATTTTCTGCGATGCGGGTGTGGTAACCCAGATCGTTCAGATATTGCTCGGCGAGTCGCAGCAAGTCTATTTCATCATCGACGATCAGAATGTTTTCGCTGCCGGTGGCCAGCTCGACCCTGTTATCCTTGCTGATCATGACGGGGGCTTCGGTTGTGCTGGAGCGTGGCAGGTACAGGCGTATGGTGGTGCCGATACCTGGCTCTGAGTAAATCTTGATGTGGCCACTGTAGCGTTTTACAAAACCGTAGACCATCGCCAGTCCCAGACCGGTGCCTTTGTCGTGCGACTTGGTAGTGAAGAACGGTTCAAACACGTGTTCCAGTGTTTCTTTATTCATGCCGGTGCCGGTATCGCTGAGCATTATTTGCACGTAATCGCCGGCGGCGGTGTCGTAATTTAGCTCGGCATAATCTGTACTCAGATATTTGTTACTGGTCTCGATCAGCAGTTTGCCACCGTTAGGCATGGCGTCGCGGGCGTTGATTACCAGGTTGAGGATGGCGTCATGAAATTCGCCGGTGTTGATTTCTGTCAGCCACAGTTTATTTGCCAGGAAAAATTGCACCTCTACCTCGGGGGTGACAGTACGCCTGATCATAGTCTCCTGTTCTCTGATCGTGAGGTTGAGGTCAACCACGGTTTTTTCTATATTCTGTCGCCGGGAGAAGGTCAGTAATTGACGGGTTAGATCCATGCAACGCAAGGTGGCGCGGCTGGCGGTTTCTACCCATTTGTGCGGTTTTTCGTCTTTTTTGGTATATTCCTGTAAAAAATCCAGGTAGCCGATGATGACACTTAGCTGGTTGTTGAAGTCATGAGCAACGCCACCGGATAACTGGCCGATGGCTTCCATTTTCTGTGAGCGGCGTAGGGCTTCTTCGGTTTGTTTGCTGCGGGTGATATCTTCGACACTGGACCAGATGAATGTCTCGCCGTCTTTTTCCAGCAGCTGGCCTTGCAGTCGTACCGGCACCCGATGACCGTCCTTGTGGATATATTCTTTTTCATAGGGGCCGTAACGGCCGGTGGCATCCAGATTGTTTAACTGCTGCTCTTCCTTTTTGATGTAACTTTTTGGCGTAATGTCCCAGTATGATAGCTGCAGGGTTTCTTCGATGCTGCGACCGATGATGCTGGCATAAGCCGGGTTGATGTCGACCAGTTCGCCATCCATTCGGCACAAAGCCAGGCCGATGGCTGACTGTTCGAACAGGGTGCGGTTATAGCGTTGGCTTTCCTGCAACTGGTGTTGTTTTTCTGTGACTGATTTTGCCATGCTGTTGAAGCTGCCAGCCAGTTTGTCTAATTCGTCATTGCCCTGTATATCGGTTTCTATCAGTTTTCCACTTTTGGTGAAATTCTGCGCCGCTACGGTTATCTGATCCAGCCGTCGGGTCAGCAGAAAGCCAGTAGTGATTCCGGCGATGGCGATGATTAACATACCGAAGGCGGCGATGGTTAAACCCAGATTGCGTGCCTTGGTGTAGGCCTTTAGCAGAGCTTCATTGGAAAAACTGATGACCAGTTCGCCGAGTTTTCCGGCGCTGTTGTTGATCTCCAGTCGGCGCCAGAGGTGTTCTGTGTCATTATGATGTGTCAACGCAGTGTTGAAGGCCAGGCCCATGTCATCAGAGTGGGTGCTGGCGACCACGCGCTGCTGTGCATCGGCGAGCATGGCTTTTAGCACACGCGGATCTTTTTGCAGGTTTTCCAGATAGGGCTGCAGGTCGGCGTATTCTTCGGTGAGCAGGGCGACGCGGCTGACATTGCCGACCAGATTAAGAATAGTCTGTTCGGTGGCTTCGAGTTGTGTACGACTGGCTTCCAGCGAGTGTTCTAGCGTTTGCCATAAAACCAGCCCCATCATGACAGCTTCCAGCAGCAGAATCATGATAGCAATACGATACTTAAGGGACAACCTCATATTCACTTACCTTTTATCTCACGCAGGAAGGTACGCACTACATCGTACTCCTTATCGATTTCCGGGACAAAGCCCTGTGTTTTCATCCGGTTTAATAATTCTTTTCCAGAATTAGTTTGTCTCCATGATAAAAAAATATTTTTAAGCCGTTGTCGTTCCTCGGCAGGTATTCGTTTATGCACCACGATGGAAATATTTGGAATTGATGGGGTTTTAAGTAGTGGTCGAAGTCGCAGGTTCATTTTTTCTTCGATGATGGCAACAGCAAAAGGTGGTGTAATGCAGGCGTCCGCCGCGCCGAGAATAACCTGCTGGAAACATGAATCAACAGATTTGAATGCTTTAAATTGAACATCTTTGCCGGGCACCAGTCCGATTTTTCCCAGTGCGCGTCGAGCCATGTGCACCACGGGGACAAAAGCCGGCGGTGTGGCGATGACCTTGCCTTTCAGATCGTTGATGTTACGTAACGGACTATCGTCCGGCACCATGATAAGTGAAGTGAAAGGTTCCTGCATGCGTACCAGTGGCAGGTAGCCGAACTGATCGACGGCTGGTGGATACCAGAAAGGCTGGATCAGTGCGATATCGTATTGCTGTTGTTTAAGGTTGTCGAAGAAACGGTTGAAGCGGGAGGCTGTACGAAAATTGACCTGGTGTCCGAGTGTTCGGCTTAGTTCGGCGCTGACTGGTGCATAAATGGTCTCCAGGCGTGCTGCAGACAGGTAGGGGAATACGCCGAATTTATAGCTAGTATTCCGCAGCTCGTTTTCTGCCGCCAGTGATACGGACAGATTGCTGGACAACAATAGAACAAGCAAAATTAATTTCATGTTTTCACTACCTCATCAAGTACCAGACGGATACGTTGTGCCAGCTCGGCCTTGCGATAAGGCTTGCTTAATATCTGGGCAGAAAAACGTGCCTGTCCACTCTGCGCAATGGTTCTTGAAGTGAAGCCGGATGTGAGCAGTACTTTTAGACTGGCATTATCGTTACTCACCCGTTCGGCCAGTTCGTAGCCGTTTATGCCGCCGGGCATGACGACATCACTGAACAGGCAGTCGATGTTTTTGTTTTGTGCCAGTATCTCCAGTGCCTGGCTGGCATTTTCTGCCAGACAGGTTTTGTAACCCAGAGAGGTTAAGAAATTGTCTGCCATGTGCAGCAGGTTGACTTCGTCATCAACGATTAATATGGTCTCTGTGCCTGTTGGCAAGTTTTGCTCGCTGATGGTTTCGTTAGTTATATCGGTTTCGCTGGCGTTTGCACGCGGCAGGTAAATGCGCAAAGTGGTGCCAATATCGATTTCTGAATATACCTGGATGAAACCGTCAAAGCGTTTGACGAAACCGTAGACCATCGACATGCCCAAACCGGTGCCTTTGTCTTTGGATTTGGTAGTGTAAAATGGTTCGAAAATATGTTCCTGGGTGATTCTGTCCATGCCGCTGCCAGTATCGCTCAATATCAGTTGTATGTAATCACCCGCCTGTGCATCCGGGCTAAATGAGGCATATTCTTCATCCAGTGTTTTGTTGCTGGTTTCGATCAGTAATTTGCCACCGTTGGGCATGGCATCACGTGCATTGATCACCATATTCAAAATGGCGTCCTGGAATTCACCGGGGTCGATCTCGGTCGGCCACAGGTCTTCGCACAGGGCGTACTGAATATCGATTGCCGGGGTGATGGAGCGGGCGAACATGGTATCGAGTTCTTTGAGTTTTGTATTGATCTTGACCACGACTTTTTCGTTGCTCTGGGTGCGGGAAAAAGACAGCAGCTGTCGGGTAAGATCGGTGCAGCGCAGGGTGGCATTGGTAGAGATCTCTACCCATCTTGAAGGCTTCTCATCATCGGCGACATAACCTTTGAGGAAATCGAGATAGCCGAGGATGATACCCAGCTGGTTGTTAAAGTCGTGCGCGATGCCGCCGGACAGCTGGCCGATGGCATCCATTTTCTGCGAACGGCGCAAAGCTTCTTCGGCTTCCAGGCGTTCTGTTTCGCCGGATGCTCTGGCGGCAAAGATCTCCAGTAATTCGGACATCTCTTCGGTGTGTTGCAGTGGCTTGCTGTCCATCACGACCAGTATGCCGAGCAGTTTGCTCTTGCTGTCGAGCAATGCTCGGCCGCTATAGCCTTCGACAGACATGGTTTTCAGCATTTTGTCATCGGGGAACTGCTGCTGTACGTCTTTCTGATAGGTGCAGGTACCGTATTTCGCTACATTGGCGCAGGGTGTGTTTTTTAGCGGGTATTCAAAGTTGTCGACGATTTCTCCGTGGGCATAGATGGCTAGCGTGTTGATGTTCCCAGGATCATTTTTGTTGATTATGCCGACGAAGGCATAGTCGGTGCCAAAGATAGTTGCCATATGTTCGACCAGATGGCGGAAGAAGGTGTCGCCGGTTGCAGTGGAAACGCCGGTAGCAATATTTTTGATGGCCTGTTCGTGGCGTATGCGATCATTCTCGTACCGCCTGCCGCGATGTACCACGTAGAACAGCCCGATTAAGCCAAGTGCCCAGATACCAATATGTGTGCGAGTAACAAGTTCGGCCGTCTTTTCTGCGGCTGCCAGGTAAGGTTGTAATGGCACGGAAATACTGACGCCGCCGGCGATATCGCCCAGTTCAAAACCTGACTGGTTGTGACATTTAAGACAGCCTTCACGCATTCTCATGGGGCGCATCAATCGTAGATAGGGTTCACCGTTCATCTCTGTGACAGCGATGCTTTCTGTCTCGCCTTCATCAAAACTGTTGAGTGCTTTTAATTCCCAGGCATCGGGTTTGTTGTCCGGGTTTAACGGTCGCCGACTGCTGATGCCGCCTTTGATGCCATACAGCACCTCGAACTTGTCAGCCATTTGTCGCACCATGTAGGCCGGGTTCATCAGGGTGAGTTTCATGCCGTCGGTGGTGACGACATCACGCTCCGGCAGCTGGGCGAGATAAGGGTTGGGCGGTGTGCGTGCATCGGGTTTGACGTAGAGTCCGCCATGGCGGGTAGCCCAGCGGCGGAATGCGAGGTCTTTATACCAGTTGGCGCGGGCTTCTTCGGTGGCCAGATGTTTAGTCTGGGCTTTGATCTGGTTGATGTTCCAGTACAGTGAATAGCCGACGAACAGGCTCCAGGCAACGATGCCGGCCAGCATAAAGCGGCCGATTGGGATGCCTTTGAACCCTGTCTGAACGGCTTTCCTCATTCGCTCTCCCGGTCAAGCGTGAGCCTGATGTGCTGCGCCAGATTGGCTTTGCGGTAGGGCTTGCTTAATATTTGTGTAGAGAAAAGTATACGGCCTTTTTGTGTTACGGTTTTCGAGGTAAATCCCGAGGTGATCAGCACTTTTAGTTCGGGTTTTTCTTCTGTTGCAATTTGCGCCAGTTCATAACCGTTCATGCCGCCGGGCATGACAACATCGCTGAACAGACAGTCGATGTTTTTGTGTCTTGCCAGAATTTCCAGTGCCTGGCTGGCGTTTTCTGCCTGGTAGGTTTTGTAGCCCAGCTCGGTTAAATATTTATCCGCCAGATATAGCAGGTCGACCTCGTCATCAACAATCAGTATGGTTTCATTGCCCAGAGGAAGATCTTCATCTTTTATTTTATTGTTGACACTGTCGGCTTCGGTGGTTGTGGCGCGGGGCAGGTAAAGGCGCAACGTGGTGCCGACGTTTACTTCTGAATAGATTTTGATAAAGCCGTCAAAACGTTTGATAAAACCGTAAACCATCGACATGCCCAGACCGGTGCCCTTGTCTTTAGCTTTGGTGGTGTAAAACGGTTCGAATACGTGTTCCTGTGTGCTTTTGTCCATGCCGCTGCCGTTGTCACTAAGCAGTAATTGCACATAATCACCGGCCTGTGCATCCGGGTTCAGTGCGACATAATCTTCATCCAGGTAGATATTACTGGTTTCAATTAGCAGCTTGCCGCCATTGGGCATGGCGTCGCGTGAGTTGAGTACCAGATTTAAAATGGCGTCCTGGAATTCGCCGGGGTCGATCTCGGTCAGCCAGATGTTGTCAGACAGCACGTATTCGACATCGACCGCCGGTGTTACTGAGCGGGTAAACATGGTTTCCAGTTCGCGTAGTTTGAGGTTGATATCAACCACGACTTTTTGATTGCTTTTGGTGCGGGAAAATGACAGCAGCTGGTGCGTCAGATCCATGCAGCGCAGGGTGGCACTGGTGGATATTTCGACCCATTTTTTTGGTTTCTCATCGTTGGTAACATATTTGCTGAGAAAATCGAGGTAGCCGATGATGATGCCTAGCTGGTTGTTGAAATCGTGTGCGATGCCGCCCGATAACTGGCCGATGGCATCCATCTTCTGTGAGCGGCGCAAGGCATCTTCGGTCTGGTATTGTTGCGTGACATCGCGGAACACCAGGATGACGCCGAGGATGTTTTCGTTTTCATCGATGATTGGTGCGGCGCTGTCAGAGATCAGGTATTCGGTGCCGTCTTTGCTGATGAGTACGGTGTGGTTGACCAGATCAACTACCTTGCCGGTGCGTAAGACTTTTTCTACCGGGTCTGCCACTGACTTGCGTGTTTGCTCGTTGATGATCTGGAATACCATCGGCAGTGGTCTGCCACGTGCTTCTGTCACCGGCCAGCCTGTCAGGCCAACAGCAATTGGATTCATGCGTGTGATGTTGCCATCGACATCGGTAACAATGACTGCATCACCGATACTGTCGAGTGTCATGGCCAGGCCGCGTTCGCGTTCCTGTAATTTTCGCTGCGCTTCCAGGCGTTCAGTGATATCCAGGAAGGTCACCACAGCACCTACGCATTCGTGTTCTTTGAAGATGGGGTGAGACCAGTATTCGGCAGTAAAGCAGCTGCCATCTTCCCGCCATAACACTTCGTTGTCGACGTGTGTGCCCTGCTGTTTTCTGAATGCGCGATAGATATGGCATTCTTCAACAGGGTATTTTGATCCATCATGGTAGCTGTGGTGAATCAGCTCATGCATGTTATTACCGAGCAATTTTGAGTCATCGATATATCCCAGCATATCAAGGCAGGCCTGGTTGACAAAGGTACACCTGCCTTCAATGTCCAGACCATAGATGGCTTCGGCGGTGGAATCGAGTAACAGGTGGACCTGGGTTTGACTCTGGTTCAGATTTTTGTCGGCCTGTTCCAGGGCTAATGCGAGTTTGTTGTATTCGTCATGCCGTTTGCGCAATTCAGGCAGTTGTAATTTGCCCGAGCCTATCTGTGATAATGAGGCTTCGATGGTGGACAGGGGTTTGCTGACCCAGCGACCGAAGATCAGGCCGATGCCGACAGCCATCAGCAATACGATGAGAATGTATTTGGAAAAATCAGTTATAAGCGCGTGTTGTTGTGTGACTGAGAGTGATAAATCAAGTTGCAGAATCATGGTGCCAATAGAGTGCCCCTGAAATTCGATATTGCTGTAGATGCGAAGGGCTTTGTTGCCATCAACTTTTATTTTGGTAAACAAGATGCCGTCTGGAGCCCGCGCCAGTTCGTATTCATCGATCAGTGTTCCTGTATATTTTTTTTGTAGCGGGTAATCTGCGGGTTTGTTATGGGCAAAGGTAATACCGTTGGTATCGAGCAGGGCGATTTCGTCGATGCTGAACAGGCCGCCGTTGCCGATCTGCTGCTGATAGTTTTGTATCTGATTTGTGATATTAATCCAGGCGGCATAGTGGTCGTTAAAATGCAGGTTTTTTCCATTACTGCTGTTGAGCGAGCTTATCAGCTGCTTCGCCATCTGTTTTGTGGACTGGTGGAGTAAGTTCGACTGGGCGTTGTAGAAATGGTAAGCGCAACCGATTAGTACCACAGAAATAATAAACACCAGCATGGTGTTTACCTGGCGTGATAATGACCTTGAAAACCAGTTTAATAAGTCCATCTCTTAATTCCCTGAATCGATGTTAACTTCTCTTAGCATGTCTTTTATAGGTTGATAAAAAGCGGGTGATTTTTTGACGAAACCATCAAGGTAAAATTCGGCCAGCAGTTTTTTTCCTTCGGTTTTGTTATTCATGTTTAACAGAGTGGACGATAGTTTATCGATTTCTGTTGCGCTTACCTCGGTGCCGGTAACAATCGGGGTAAAGGGGAAGGGACCTATGCGTTCTATCTCGTGCAATGCCTGTTTTGCTTGCGGGTGACTTTTTAGATAGGCTTCCCAGATATATTCGTCGACGGCAGCGACGTCGGCTAGATTATTAAGCAGTGCCTTGATGCTTCCTTCATGGCTGCCGGTGTTGAGTAATAAACGAAAATGTTTGTTTATATTGATGCCCTGTTTGTGCAGTGCATACCTGGGTGCCAGAAA
>VAPG01001635.1_pt1 | contig 16931 bp, 10 predicted proteins | sample 3393851 | NCBI WGS metagenome assembly VAPG01 (sample SAMN08290438, study PRJNA428436) | hydrothermal vent metagenome | isolation source: Deep-sea hydrothermal vent chimney | place: Atlantic Ocean: South-mid Altantic Ridge | depth 2194 m m
ATGTCATAGAAGTCCGTTCCTTCCTGTACTGCTGGAGCTTCCAGACTCAGACCGCGGCTAACCTCACTCACCGCCTCCTGTAATTTACCGGATTTACCACCCGAGGCGCAGAGTACCGGCTGCACACCAATCTCAGCTAAAAAGGACGTCATTCCCGCCACCAGGTCTTCCTCTCCGTAGACAATAGCCCGTTTGCCAAAGACATACTTATGGCCGTCGGTGAAAGAATCCAGCAGCCGTCCGCGCTCGGCGAGATACTTCTCCGGCGCCGCCCGGCCGCTTAAGCGCTCAAGAACGGCAAAGAACCGGTCAGTTTCACGCAGACCAATGGGGGTTCCCAAACGATAATTTTCCACCCCCTTGTGGCGGGCGAGCCAGGAACCGCCGGAATTAATATCCGCCAGGGTGCGGCCGAACTCCAGGCTGGCTCTGGCCCGGCCCATGGCCCGAATCGCGGCAATTTCAGTTCCGCCGCGGGGAATTAATTCATGCTCCGCCAGGGCCGGGCCGTCCAGGGTCTCGGAGATATCGGGCAGCACAACACCCCTGAGCCCAAAGTCCTCCACAATCTCTTTTAAATGACGAATCTCCGCCGGGGACAAAAAGCCCGGCAGCAAATTAATCGTATCCTCGCCTTCGCCGGGCTCGACCAGGGTTTTCAGCACCGCTTTAACTGCGGCGTGAAAGCCCTCCATATGAGTACCGCTATAAGACGGGGTAGAAACCGAAACCAGAGCCGGCAGTTCAGGGGCCGATTCGTTATCCCTGATAAACTCGTTAATCAGCATGGGAACATCATCACCTATAGTCTCGGTGAGACAGGTCGAGGCGATACCGATAAACCGGGGATGAAATTTTTCGATAATATTAGTAAGCCCCAGTTTAAGGTTAGGGCCGCCGCCAAACACAGCGTGCTTTTCACCAAGGGACGATGAAGCGATATCCATGGGCTCATTAAAATGACTGATAATATAACGCCGCATATAAGTAGCGCAGCCCTGTGAGCCGTGCAGAAAAGGCATGGCCCCCTCAATCCCCCGGAAGGCCAGCGCTGCACCCATGGGCTTACAGAGCTTGCAGGCATTGGTGGTGGATATATAGTTAGGTCTTTGGGGCCGCTTGCCGCCCGCCCGCCTAACTCCCTTAACGGTATTTTCAAACTTGTTTATTCCCCGCACCGGGGCATGGTTCTTAGTCATCTTGAGCCTCCATTCGCGGCATGAATCTCCAGACTGGACTCATCACCGAGCTGTAAACCTCTTTGGCAAAATTAAGCATGCCGCTGAAACCGGCCAGGGCCTCCTTACGTTCATGGTTATGATCGCAGAAACCAACGCCTAATTTATAGGCGATGGGCCTCTCCTTTACCCCGCCGACGAAGATATCCACCTCCTTCTCCTGCAGAAAGGCAGAAAGCTCCAGAGGGTTGGAATCATCAACAATAATGGTTCCAGGGGCGGTAATCTCCTGGAGCTCCTTATACTCCTCCTCGGTACCGGTCTGGGAACCAACCATAACCACCTCCATACCGAGAAGCCGAAAGGCCTTGACCAGAGAAAAGGCCTTGAAAGCCCCACCCACGTAGATAGCCGCTTTTTTACCATTTAAGGCCTTTTTGTAGGCCATGAGCTGGGGGAAAATCTTCTCAAGTTCCTCTTTAACCACCTGTCGGGCTCGGGCCATCACCTCCTTGTCTTTAAAAAATTCGGCCACGCTGTAGAGGGATTCGGCCATATCGTCCACCCCAAAATAAGAGACCCGCAGATTCGGAATGCCGTACTCATTTTTCATCATCCTGGCGAGATGCATGGTGGCACCGGAACATTGCACCACATTCAGGGCGGCGCCGTGGGCCCGGCAGATATCCGCCACCCGGCCGTCCCCGGTGATATTGGCCACCACATTAACGCCAATCCTGTTATAGAGTTCCCGGATCATCCAGATCTCGCCCGCCAGATTAAAATCCCCCAGTATATTAATGCTCCTGGGCGGGATATCGCTGATATCACCGGTGCCCACCAGGTTAAACATGGCCTCGCAGGCCGCTCTATAGCCGTCCCGTTTATTGCCCTTAAAGCCCTCTGACTGTACGGGTAATACCGGAATCCCCTTTTCGCGGGCGACTCTTTTACAGACGGCTTTGAGATCATCGCCGATAATCCCGACGATACAGGTGGAGTAGACAAAGGCCGCCTTGGGCTGATGACGTTCTATGAGTTCTATCAAGGCGGCATATAATTTTTTTTCCCCACCGAAAATCACATCCCTCTCCTGCAGATCAGTAGAGAAACTCAAACGATGCAATTCCGGCCCGGAGGACAAGGCCCCCCGGATATCCCAGGTATATACCGCGCAGCCAATGGGCCCATGGACTAAATGAAGGGCATCGGCAATTGGGTAAAGCACCACCCGGGAACCACAGAACACACAGGCCCGCTGGCTGATCGCCCCGGCCAGAGACTCCTTGTCGCAGACAATGCTGAACTTACTGCCCGACTCGGTGCGGCATATCTGTTCCTGACGTTCTTTAAGTATGGCTGTTGACATGGCTCACTCGCATTTAATGGTTGAAAGGTTATCAAGTTCAAAAAGCAAGGCCTGTGCCAATTAAAAATTGGCGCTATTTAATCACGTAATATCAAGCAGATGTCAGCAGAATGGCATTTTAAAACGGGGAAAACAGACAATATTACCTCTGTAGAGAATCAAACAAAAAAGACGATAAGTTTACATTTTTGTAGACGGGCGACGAGAAGTGGGGGAGGGAGAGAGTTGAGGGAAAAGCAGATAAGGAATTAAGTGGTTTGGTTGCGCCTTAAGTAACTATACACAAACCTCAATTATAACATTTTCGTCATTAATTTACAAAAGCATATACATTTATGGCAATATCCAAAAGGGTGGTAAAACCACATCGCACTTTAACACCGGAGAGTTTAATTATTTTATTTCATACAAAACCAATACGTTATCAACTTTTCACTTACGAACCGAAGCGTATTGGCACCATAAGTGCTTAATAAATAAACAAACTTAGAAATAACCTTCTTTTATAACTTTTACCAAGGGGAGTACATTATGAAAAAAATTGAGGCAATTATCAAACCATTCAAACTCGACGATCTGAAGGAGGCGCTGAGTGAACTGCAGATTACCGGGATGACCGTATCAGAAGTCAAGGGTTTCGGGCGCCAGAAGGGCCACACCGAAATTTACCGGGGGGCGGAGTACGTCGTTGATTTTATCCCCAAAATCAAGGTGGAAATCGTCGTTAGCGAAGACCTTTGCGACCGGGTCATTGAGGCCATTATCTCCTCCGTTAAGACCGGCAAGATTGGCGATGGCAAGATTTTTGTCATGCCGATTGAATCCGTCTGCCGCATCAGAACAGGCGAACGGGACAGGGACGCAATTTAAAAAAATGTAACAAAAAACAAAGATAGATAATTTTAAGGAGATAACAATGCGCAAATTACTATTAACCATACTTTCTCTGGCAGTCTTAGTCGGTACCGCTTACGCGGCCAGCGACTCCGCTCCTACCATAACCTCAAACGCCGCGGCCATTCAGGGCGTGCAGACCAATCTCAATTATGTCTGGACTTTGGTAGCCGCAGCCCTGGTATTTTTTATGCAAGCCGGGTTCGCTCTGGTGGAAACCGGTTTCACGAGAGCGAAAAACGCCATTAACATCCTCATGAAGAACTTAATGGACTTCGTTATTGGCTCTCTTGTTTTCTGGGCTGTGGGCTTTGGTCTCATGTTCGGAGCTAATCATGGCGGCCTGTTCGGCACAAACGGCTTTTTCTTAAGCGACTTTCATGTTGGCGGCGACCCCTGGGTTCTGGCCTTCTGGATGTTCCAATGCGTCTTTGCCGCCACCGCTGCCACCATTGTCTCCGGTGCCATGGCCGAACGTACCAAGTTCAATTCCTATCTTATTTACAGCGCCGTTGTCTGCGCCTTCATCTACCCCATTTTCGGCAGCTGGGCCTGGGGAAGCCTCTTCCACGGCGGCGGCTGGCTGGAGCATATGGGCTTTATTGATTTTGCTGGTTCAACCGTAGTTCATTCCATCGGCGGCTGGGCCGCCCTGGCCGGAGCTATCGTGCTTGGCCCCCGGATCGGTAAATACGGCAAGGACGGCAAACCACGCGCCATTCACGGCCATAACATCCCCCTGGCAACCCTCGGCGTATTCATTCTCTGGATCGGCTGGTTCGGATTTAATCCAGGCTCCACCACTGCCGGGGATACCGATATTGCCATGATCTTTGTCAACACCAACCTGGCGGGTGCCGCCGGCTGTCTCACCGCTCTGTTCACCTGCTGGATAATCTTCAAAAAACCTGAAATCGGTATGACCCTGAACGGTGCCTTAGCGGGGTTAGTCGCTATTACCGCCGGCTGCGCCAACGTCACCCCCACCAGCTCAATAATGATCGGCGCCATTGCCGGAGTACTGGTAGTTCTTTCAGTATTGTTTATTGACCGAATACACATTGATGATCCCGTCGGCGCTGTTTCAGTACACGGGGTATGTGGCGCTTGGGGAACCCTGGCCGCCGGCCTCTTCAATATCGGCGGGCCTACCGCCCATCTCATCATCGCCCAGCTTACCGGAATCGGCACCGCCTTTGTCTGGTCTTTCGGCTGCGCCTTTATCCTCTTCAAGATTCTTTCCATGACCATCGGCCTCAGAGTCAGCGAAATAGAGGAAATTGAAGGACTGGATATCCACGAGCATGGCGGACATGCCTATGATTTTCTAAGCACCAAACCGATATAAAACTGCTTTCACTGTGTGGGGGGGCTGTCCCCTCACACATAATTTTCAAACTTTAAAGGAGATAAAAAATGATACTAACCACCAAAAAAATAGCCGGCAGCCTCTTGGCCGCGACATTCGTTTTGGCTGTAAGCACCGTTCCAACCTTTGCGGCCGATCAACCCACCGCTGATTTTTCCGTCGACGCCTTAAGCAAATACGTCTGGAGAGGTTTTGAGTTAAGTCGGGACAGCATGGTTCTGCAACCATCCGTTACGGTGGAATATAACGGCTTCTCTGCCAATATATGGGGAAATCTTGATACTGACACCTACAGCGGCAATACCAATAACTGGACGGAAACCGATATGACTCTGTCTTATAGCCGGAGCATAGGGATGGTAGATGTGTCGGCCGGATATATATACTATGGTCTTGATAATGCCGATGACAGCCAGGAGGTATATTTAAGCGCTTCATTAAACACCATTCTGGCCCCGACCTTAAGCGTCTACCGCGACTATGACAGCTTTCCCGGCTGGTATATAACTCTCGGCATCTCGCATTCCGTACCCATAAAGGATAATATCACCCTGGATCTCGGGGCTCAGATCGGCTATCTGTCTGCTGACGAGGCCAGCTCCTACGGTGAGGTGGAGAATGGGGCTCAATCGACCACCCAGGCCTATAACGCTTTCCACGACGGCCTGCTCACTGCCTCTGTCACATTTCCAATAAACCAGTACATATCAATTACTCCTAAACTAAATTACTCTTTCCCGCTCACCGATGATGCCAGAGATCTCATCAAGGTGACCAGCCTTGGCTACGATTCGACAACACAGAGCGGCGGCCACGACAACTTCCTCTATGGAGGGATAAACGTCGACCTGTCATTTTAGTCATTTTATCATTTTATCATTTTAAACCCAGGCGGGGGGATAAGGCTACTAACCTCTCCCCCCGCCTATTACCTCTTCCGCCGTCAAGCAATGCCCCTAAGCAAAGAAAATGAGTAAACATATCCTCATAATTCAGCAATCGGCAAACAAAATCCCCGGCAGCATCATTAAAACAGCCGCCAGCCTTAATGCCCAAATCCGAATCATCAAGTTATGGCATAAAAATATGGCTATCCCCTCATCCTTAAATAAATATGACGCCCTGGTGGTACTTGATGCTGCCCCCCCGCCAGCAAATCATGAGAATCCCCCCTGCCTCAATCGTCTGCATGAAGTTATTACAAAATCGTTAGAGGATGACCGCCCCTTTCTCGGTATAGGCCGCGGCCTCCACCTACTGGCCGCCCACTACAAGGCCGTCATCGACGATAATTACGTCCCGGACATCGGCTTTATTACAGGCTACCTTACTCATAAGGGCCGCGAGCATCCAATATTCGAAAACCTTCCCGATAAATTTCTGCTCTTCAAGTGGCATCGCCAGGCTGTTATGTCACCAACTCCTGCCAACATTGACATCTTGGCCTCATCCGTATCCTGTCAGATTGAGGCCATGTCCATCGCCGGCCGGCCGCATATCATCGGCCTGCAATTCATGAACAACAACGCCGCCCTCAAGGATGTAAAAAAATATATAATAAATGACAAAAATTGGTTATCTTCTCACGATCAGCAAGCCCTGCCGACAATAACCGACGAAGCCGCACGGCTTGGCTCCATAGCAACTAACCATTTCAGCGCTATTTTCAGTAATTTTATCAATATGATATAAATAGCGACGAACCAGTTCATCCCTGCCCGGCAGGAACAACAAAGAACAAAAGTTATGAAAAGCATGACACGGGATTAGACAAACTTTCATACAAAAGAGATAATTTTCATGAGTACTGCCGTCAGAAACAATAATAAATTCACCCTTATTTCGCAGAACAGCCCCTTCGCCACCTTAGATACCCCCATGGAAAGCCGCCTGTTTTCTAAAGCAGCGAGAGAGTTCGCGCGTCAATTACGCGCCACGGGCCTGATTACTCAATATCGGATTATCAGGGCCCAGATATTTGATTTTTTGACGATTAATTCCTTTAGCGAAATTACCCCTCTCCTGGCCGACAAAAACCGCAGGGCCGAGATGAACCGCCGCAGTTATCGGTTGTTAGGGAATATGTTCGGTTTGCAGGGCAACGAGGAGGAGATAATCTCCGCCATCCGCGATTATTCCCGCACCGCGGATCGGGTAATCCGTTATCTGCAGAGCCGGGTGATGGCTCCATACGCCCCTTATATTGAAATGACCAACGAGATTGATATCACCAGCAGCCCCGTTGATCTACTCTTAATTACCTTCAACAAGCGCTATCACAAAAAGGCCCGTTTTGAGGCCAGAAGAAAACTTCTGCTCATGTATCTCGCCGGTTCCATTGACCAGCGTGAACGGGAAACCAATATCGAAAATAATTTCATCGATTTTTTAGATTTCCTGAACGAGCAGGTCTGGAGCCCGGATCTGCTCATTGGTGAGTTAGAAATCTCATGCCTGTTAAGTCAGCACAGCAATGACAATTTTGCCTGCCAGGCGGTAAAAGTCATTTCCATACCGGAAAGCGCCGCCATGGAGAAAAAAAAGGGACGCAAAATAACCCTGATTAAGCGGCGGCGTTTCAACAGCCGTGGCCGGACGATACCGGTCTACGTCTCAATCCGCAAAAAACCACCTGAGGCCAAGGTTCTGAAACTATTGCGCAAGGGTGAAGAAAATCCGGCCGCCGCCGTAGATGACGAGTTAGGACTCATGGCAGTTTTAGACTCCATCGGCGAAGTCAGGCTCTTCCAGGCCCACCTTACCGAGAGTGCCATCAGGGCCAATTCCTTTATGACTTTAGAGGACATCTCCGACACCTTAACCGGCGGTCGTTATGAAAGCAGTAATATCGGCAGCTCCGCCAACACCCCCATGTTTAAATTTTTTGCCCGGATGGGCGGCATGCGGGTAGAATTCATCATCCACACCAACCGTACCTACCTCGACTATATCTATCAGCGCGGCGTTTCCCACGATGAATACGAGATCAAGAGGCTCTTTGACAGCGGGGTAGCCGAACTCCTTTTCCCGCCGGATATTTACAACCTTAACCTGACCGACATCAAGGAAAATCTCATCAAGGCCTGTCGGCTTAATATTGAATCCAATTAGCGGCGCCTAATCTCAATATATTTCTGAGTGCCGACAAAGTAAGGATATTCAACGAATAAATCCATCCCCTACCCCCTTTTCTGCCATTTACGGGGCTGCTTTATCTCAACCGCTTTGGGCTGAAACATCACCTGGCAATCAGCCATTAAATCAACAAGCTCCTGGCGGAATTCCTGGCAGGGCCTGATGGTCATGTCCTTAGGAATATTTATATCCACCTCGCCCCGCTCCTCAAAATGAATGGTCAGGCTCACCGGGCAGCTGCCATAAAACTTCTGCAACACCTGTTTCACCCTCTGCATAACAGGCCTGGAGATAGTCTCCGCCCGTAAACGCAGAATAGTCCTTTCAGTAAATTTTTCCCTGGCGCTTAACAAAGAGTCAACTGAATCGGCAATAATCTTGGCCTCACCCCGCTCCTCATCGGTCTGCAGACGGCCCTGAATAATCAAGGGCTCTTCACCACCTAAGAGTTCAGAACACTCGGCAAAAGTGCGGGGAAAAACAATAACCTCAATACTGCCGGTCAAGTCCTCTAAGGTAACAAAGGCCATCCGCTCCTTTTTCTTGCTCTTATGCTCCTTATAGGTGCGCACCAGACCGCCCACCCGCACCTGCCGTTCATGCTTGCTGAGGCCAATCTCCATGAGGTTGGCGTCCACCAGATCGGCCAATTCCTGCTGATAATTATCTAAGGGGTGGCCGGAGATATAATAGCCCACCATCTCCTTTTCGGCCGCTAACATTTTCTTTTGCGTCCATTCCGGAATATTGGGCAGGGAGATGGCGCTGCTCTTATTATTTTCATCCTCGGGAAGCATTTCGAAGAGGGAGAATTGGCCGCTTAATTTATCCCGCTGAGCTGCCTGGGCTTGTTCCAGAGCCTGATCCAGAACAGCGAACATCTGCGAGCGGCGGGCTCTGAATGAATCAAAAGCCCCGGTTTTAATGAGGCTCTCTATCACTCTCTTGTTTACCCGCCGGGAGTCGATACGGGAGCAAAAATCCTCAAGGGAGGTGTATGACCCTTCCTTCCCACGTTCCTCAATAATGGAATCCAGAGCCGCGTCGCCAACATTCTTGATGGCGGCCAAACCAAAGCGAATCCGCCCGTCAATGACATTAAAATCCTTGTCGCTCTCGTTAATGTCAGGCGGCAAAACCTCTATACCATGATGTTTACATTCATTAATATAAAGGACAACCTTATCGGTATTATTTACATCGCAGGACAATAAAGCGGCCATGAACTGCGCCGGATAATGAGCCTTCAGGTAGGCGGTCTGGTACGAGATCAGGGCATAGGCGGCGCTATGTGATTTATTGAAGCCATAACCGGCAAATTTGGCCATGAGATCAAATATATACTCCGCCTTGTCAGCGGGGATATTATTTGCCAAAGCCCCGGCCATGAATTTTTCTTTCTCATTATCCATGACCTCCTTGATCTTGTTGCCCATGGCCCGGCGCAGGATATCGGCATCACCCAAGCTGTAGTTAGCCAGGACATTGGCGATTTTCATGACCTGTTCCTGATAGACGATAACCCCATAGGTCTCCTCCAGAATAGGCTTTAACTGGGGCAAGGGATATTTGGCCACCATACGGCCATGCTTGGTATTAACAAAATCAGAAACCATGCCGCTCTCTAAGGGGCCGGGCCGATAGAGGGCCACCAGGGCCACAAGATCACTGAAGACCTCAGGCTGCATATCCATGAGCAGGGTTCTCATCCCTGAACTTTCCAGCTGGAATACCCCCAGAGCATCACCTTTACGCAGAAGTTTAAAGGTCTTAACATCATCCATGCTGATGGCCGCCAGATCGAGACGATTGCCAATGACCTTGGCAATGAGTTTAATGGCGTTTTCAATTACCGTCAGGGTCTTCAATCCCAGAAAATCAAACTTTATCAGGCCGGTCTTCTCTGTATACTTCTTGTCATATTGGGTAATTACGTCACCCTTGGAGTCACGGCAAACTGGCAGATACTCCATCATGGGTTTAGGTGAAATAACCACACCAGCGGCATGGGTGGATATATGGCGCGGCAGGCCTTCAAGGCGCATGGCGATGGTCATTAATTTAGCCACCTGCGGATCACGATTCATTAAATCCTTCAAGCGCGGCTCCTGTTCCAGAGCCTTGGGCAGGGTAATACCCAGGACATTGGGCACCAGCTTGGCAAGGCGGTCAACTTCGCCAAAGGGCAGAGCCAGAGCCCGGCCCACATCACGAATTACCCCCTTGGCCTTCATGGAGCCATAGGCGGCGATCTGGGCCACATGATCCTCACCGCCGTACCGCCTCTTGACGTATTCAATGACTTCACCGCGGCGGGTCTGGCAGAAATCAATATCAAAATCCGGCATCCCCTGCCGCTCGATATTTAAAAAGCGTTCAAAGATCAAACCGTGGCGGATGGGATCAATATCAGTAATCTGCATGCTGTAAGCCGCCAGACTGCCGGCCCCGGAGCCGCGGCCCGGCCCCACGGGAATTCCCTGGCTTTTAGACCAGTTTATAAAATCGGCCACAATGAGAAAATAGGCCGGAAAGCCCATGGTTTTAATAACCCCGACCTCCATGTCCATGCGCTGACGATATATCTTCTCCTGTTCAGCACTTAAGCCATCATGGGCCCTGATCCCTTCAAGACGTTCCTCCAGACCGTCCCGGGCCTGCTTCTCAAAAAATGTGCTCAGGGTGTAGTCCGCCGGCGGCTCAAAAAGCGGAAAACAGCTTTCACCAAACTCCAGCTCAAGATTGCAACGACTGGCAATAACTGCCGTATTAGCCAGGGCCTCCGGACAATGGGCAAAATCACGGGCCATATCCGCCGGTGACTTAAAGTAAAGTTCATCGGTGGAAAATTTAAACCGTTTGGGATCATCCATGGTCTTGCCGGTCTGGATACAGAGCAAGACCTCATGGGCGGCGGCATCCTCCCGGTTAAGATAATGACAGTCATTGGTGGCCACCAGCTGGATATCAAGTTCCGCCGCTATCTTTTTCAGGCCGTCATTGACAATTTTCTGCTCTTCAAGACCGTTCTCCTGGAGCTCAAGATAGAAACGGTCACCAAAAAGCTCCTTAAACTCGGAGGCCGCTTTCACTGCCGCCTTCATATCCCGATTATGCCCCACCTGATAGGCCACCTCACCGTGCAGACAGGCGGAAAGGGCAATGAGATCGGTGCCATGGGCCCGCAGCAGTTCCTTATCGATCCGCGGCTTATAGTAATAACCGTCCAACTGGGCGTAACTAGCCAGCTTCAGAAGATTCTGATAGCCGTTTTTATTCATGGCGAGGAGGACAAGATGATAGTAAAGCACCTCACCAGCCACCTTGCCGCCCTTAATTTTACGGCTGTGAGGGGCCACATAAAATTCACAACCGACAATGGGTTTCAGTTTGGCCTTACGGGCTGTTTCATAAAATTCCAGAGCCCCAAACATGGCACCATGATCGGTAATAGTCACAGTATTCATGCCGAATTCATGGCATTTGGCATAGAGATCCTTGAAACGGATAGCCCCGTCTAAAAGGCTGTATTGGGTATGAACATGGAGATGAACGAAATCTGTTGCAGTCATTATAGATAATCCGGAATATTTATATAAAAGTCACCTGCCAATGGTCTTGGCCTCAGCACTACTTTCACGTTTCATCGAGCCCGGAACCGGGCATGTTACTATGAATTACTATGAATTAAGCCCCAGCACTCGGAGACTAGCCCAGAGGTCATCCTCCGAATGCGGTTCCAGGGTAATAAGGGGATGAAGATCGTGACAGGTCAAGAACTGAAAGAGCCCCTGAAAATCAAATTTACCCCGGCCTATACCGAGATGTTCATCCCGGCGGCCATTATTGTCGTGGAGATGCAGGTGGCCAAGCCAAGGTGACATGGCTGGCAGCCAATCCTGCCAGGGGCTGTGGGCGAAGGCCAGGAGATGACCGGTATCGAGGCAAAAACCGGCATGGGGAGAATCAAGGGCCTCCAGCATGGCAATATGGCGCTCAGGCGTTGTCTCATAGGTATTTTCAAGCATCAGACGGGTGTTGCCAGCCGCCGCCAAAGCCGCCAATTGCCGCCAGGTAACCTCGGCGTGACGGCACCATTCTTCTAACTTATAGCCATGCTTATTCTCTTCATAGGCCAGATGACATATAACCGCCCGGGGCCGGAAAATACTGATAAGTTCAAAGGCCAAACGCAGCTTGTCACGACTGAGGGATAGAATCTTGTGATCAAGGGCACCGGGTGCCAGGTCAAAAAAGGGGGCGTGCAGAGTGCAAGACAGTGAGCTTTCTTGCAACAGAGCGGCTATCTTCCTGTAATCGCTCTCTTTTCTGGTGTATAGAATCTCCCCCTCAAGACCGATCTCCGGCTGGAGGCCATGCTCAATGAAGGTATCAATAAGCCCATCTTCAAGAAAACCGTAGGGCGCGTTAACAAAACAATCAGTCCGCTTGACGGGTAGAGGGTTATCAGTCAATCTTCCTGGCCTCATCAATAAGCATTACCGGAATATCATCCCGAATTTCGTAGAGCAGCTTGCACTTATCACAGACAAGGCCATCCTCTTGAGCGTTAAGTTTAAGCTCACCTTTACATTTGGGGCAAGCCAGAATATCTAATAATTCCTTGTTGATCATCATCTTCCTCTTTTATTTTTCTGGTAATTATTCAGCATCACGCTGAATTTAAATGCTGCTTTCCCTGCCGTCAAGTTTTACCTGTAGAATATTTTTTCAACTTGCTTTTTTTTTGCCACAAGAGCATATACGCAAACGCAGCAATTTAATAATTTCATTTAACTCTTTAACCATAAACCATCTAAAGGAGGTTCCTGAATGAAAACGCTGAAACTTACCATCTTGAAAAATGGCAAAAAGATAAGCGAACTGCCCATGACCGACGATGGTACTATTGGTGATTTCGCGGCCCACTTCATCCCCGCCGCCACTGGCACCGATTAGGTAAATAATCATAAGCGTGGCCATTCGTTCATTTATGGTTTCGCAGCGTACTTTCTTGAGTTCAAGTTCGGAGAACACCATACCTGCCGATTTATTTTTCTTCTCATGGATGGTCATCAAGAGGTATTTGCAGTAATCACCTTCATAAAAAAACGATAATAAATACAGCTTATTCAGGTCATTTTCTAAATCCTGACTGACTATTTTACAGAGCACCCCATTCCTGCTCACCCCTGATTTGAAGAATTTTATGACGTGAAATGCCCCAAATAGGGGTGATTTAGCCATTAAATTTGTCCTCATTATAGAAACAATAGAAATTACAACCAAATTTATTCTTTAAATTTTTGTAACTGCTTAGCTGTACCCCATATTTACCCATTTATGGCTTCTTGAGTAGCACAAGTACGCTACGAAGCCATAAACAAACAAGGTAAGCGTAGACTCCGATCTGAAGCACATCTAAGCAGTTACAACCCAGAGTTTAAGGCAATTTACAGTCATACCTAAATGGTTACATTTTTTTAACCACAAGAACCATAAAAAATAATAAATATCGACAGAATAAACTAATATAATCGCATTTGCAGCCTGGTTCCATTAAACGAAATTTCTCGTAATAGTTCACCAGCACCTCATCTCGGAGTCTGCGCTTACCTCGTTCGTTTCGACCTTCTCACGTACGGGGAGTATCGAAGTCTTCGCTTCGCTTACCTGACTCGAAGGCTGAAACGGACGAATCTAAAGTATAGCTGAACTATTACAGTACTGAGGCAGCATAAAATTTTAGTACCCCGGGTGAACCGTTACAATGTCTCTTATGATACCGGCATAAATATTGCTTAGGCTATGGTCTATACATTTTTTTACCATCTACCATCTACCATCTACCATCTACCATCTACCATCTATCATATAATCTCGAGATATTAAAAGGGTGCAAGGGACAGCCATGAAACAAATTTTTCTGCTTATTTTTTTTATTTGCTTATGCGCTGGACAGTCAAACGCTTCAATCATTGACACACCGCATAATGAAACCAATAATATTTCCTGCGTCAATTGCCACAATTATTCTTTATGGTGGCAATATTCCCCTCTCTTAAGCAATCCACAACTTCGGGGAGCAAAAACCAATGCCGTTTGTCTTACCTGCCACGGTGATTCCGGATCGGAGATTACCGAGGTAACTCACGCCAGCGCGGCCATTGGCCCCGCCCACCGGGCCGCATTAGGCGACTGGTCCCGTGCCTGCATTGACTGCCACGACCCCCACTTCCAGGATCAGCTCAACTGGAGCCAGTCCGTACCGGCCGATACTCTTTATCTAATAACCGGGGCCTTAGTTCCCGGTTCACTTTCTGTCACCGGTAGCGGCACCCCCTCTTCGCCCTATTACAGCACCTTTAAATATCAGAATCTGGTCATAAACGCTACGGGATGGGACAACGCCACCACACCATGGACGGCCAAATCTGGTACCACTGGCCGTGGACTTATACTTACCCTGCCCATATCCACCTCCGACAACACCTATGAGATAACCGGAGTAAACGAAGGGCAGTCAGAGGTTACGGTAAGAGGACGGCTCAAGGCCTCCTACGCCGACAACAGCACCAAGTTTGGTTTAATTTACGGCCAGTTAATCCGTGATCAGATAAACGTTTACGGCACAATGGCCAATATCAAATTCTTTAACCCCAAGGGGGGATTTGTTCATCTCGGCGACAACGATGGAATATGCCAGGTCTGTCATACAAAAACCCGGCACTTCCGAAATACCGGCGAGATAAACGCCACCACAGACGGTTACGACCACAGCGGCCAGGTTACCGCCAACTGTATTACCTGCCATTCCCATCATGGCGGCTTTGCCCACGGCGGCACAGGAGGCGCGGCAGGGGGAGGTGGAACTGGGTGCGTCCAGTGCCACGGCCATGACAAGGGAACCATTTACGACCCGGATATGACCAAAACCGGCCCGCCATATGTCCCCAATCCCGACGGCATAGCAAGTATAGGGGCAGGAACCTTTCAGAGCCACTCAACACATACAGAGATTGACAGTGATGATCAGCGGGGCCCGGCGCTTTACTGCGCCAGCTGCCACGACCTAAACAATATGCCGAAATTTAAAAATCAGGACGGCACGGGTAACCATACCCTGGCTGAAACCGACATCTGTAACGGCTGCCATAGTCCCGGCGGCACCTACGACGGGGTTAACGACCCGGTTATCGGCGCCAAAGCTAACTGGGCCAAAGGCATTTACAACACCAGCGGCAGCCTGAAAACCGGCAAAGACAAATGGTGCGCCACTTGTCACGATGAGGTTCCATCTATTGTCAAGGGAATCAGCGCTCCCAACGTCATAGGCGATGAGAGCGGGGCCTATACCTACGGAACCGGCTGGGGATTCTACAAGACCGGCCATGGCCTTCCCGCCGCCAAGACCTTCCCGTCTGAAGGCGGAGTAACCACCCTTAGCGGCCGGCCGCTGACCTGCGCTAATTGCCATGATTTTACCACCAAGCATATCTTTGGAACAGCCCGGCCTTATAACGATAATGACAGCAGCACTACCGGCCCCAGCGTCTATCGGCAGGATTACAGACTTAAACTCGTTGCTGCCGGCACCGGCACTGGTGCCAACGGCCGTGAACCCCTGCTTATTCCAGCCGGGAAAAACACCGGTAATGTCGCCAATAATTACCGGCTATGCGTCAACTGTCACGATTCAGGGCCGTTTACCGACTCTAATAACATGAATACCAACCTGGTAAACAAAGGCGTCAACCGGCACGCCTTCCATCTGTCTTTAAATTCATTACTCTTCCCTGCCGACTGGAACGGTGCCAACACCAGCCGGCCAACCTGTATTACCTGCCATAACGTCCACGGTTCTACCCGTCTATCCATGATCAGGGACGGCAGACTCACCGGCCGGACACCGGGCATACAAATGTGGTACAACAACGATGCCATAGTCTATAATGATGGTGTCAACCCGCCGCAGCCTGAAGACCTGCCGCTTAGTGCCAGCACTGGTATACTCTGGAAAAGTACCACCGTCGCCAACGTCTGCACAGGTTGTCATGGTAACTCCAGAATATCACCAACATACCGGACTCCTTTCCAGGACGTGGCCCAGGCACCAACCCTCGATTGGACTGGCGAGACTAACTATGGGGCCGATGGTGTATCACCCGGCAGCTCCGCCACCGCCACCTTTACCTTCCGGGTAAAATACACCGACCTTAACAACAATACTCCAAGCCCCATTGAAGTGTGGATCGATGAAAATAATAACGGCAACTACGAGGCCAATGAAAAATATGCCATGACCGCCGTCAATGGAGCGGACAGCGATTACACCAACGGCAAGCTCTATACCAAAACAATATCCATCTTAAACCCGGCTGCCAATGTCATCAATTACCGTTTCTACGCCTCAGACGGCACCAGCGGCGGCGGTGATGCCACCGGCAGTCCGACTACGGGCGGTTCGATTACCATTTTAAACAACGCGCCGGCTCTATCCTGGACCAATGAAACAGGTTATACAACGGACGGTGTAACCCCGAATATCGGCGGCAACGGGGCCAATTTCGTTTTTCGGGTAAGTTATACCGACAGCAACAATACCGCCCCGGCGGCAATTCAGCTCTGGGTTGACACTAACAACAACGGAACCTACGAAGCTGATGAGAAACACAGCATGACCGCTGTTGACAGCAATGATACGACATACAGCGATGGCAAATTATACACCCTGGGCCTGCCTCTTGCCTTTACCGGAGACGGCGTACTTAATTATCGTTTCTATGCCTCAAACGGCCAGGCGGATGCCACCGGCAGCCCCGTGGCCACCAACGCCCTCACCGTCAAGACAACGACCGATACCCCGCCTACCCTTACCTGGGTGAATGGCAGCTGTCGAACAGGCGGCGTTGAGCCGCCACTCGGGGCTGGCGGCACTGATTTTAATTTCCTCGTCAACTACACCGATTTAGACAACCAATGCCCG
>VAPG01019930.1_pt1 | contig 16930 bp, 13 predicted proteins | sample 3393851 | NCBI WGS metagenome assembly VAPG01 (sample SAMN08290438, study PRJNA428436) | hydrothermal vent metagenome | isolation source: Deep-sea hydrothermal vent chimney | place: Atlantic Ocean: South-mid Altantic Ridge | depth 2194 m m
ACAACGCTTTTCTGCCATAGAGGCAGAGCCTGGGTTCCTGAGGCGGTAACCTGTAAAGTTAAAACCAAAGCTGAGGCTCTGGCTGTTGCCAGCCCCAATGTTGATCCGGTATTGAATTACAAGATGACCAATTATGATAATAATACGTTGGTGTTAACAGATAACTCTTATGATGATGATTATATCAACCCGGTTAAAAATGCGGCTTATGGCGGCGGCTTCAACGGAGGTGTTGGTTTACTTCGTTGGACGACTAATGACAAAAACACGTCAGGCGGCAATGCAATCTATGCTTTAAGATTACCAGATTTACCAGTATCCACTAAACAAATGTACAGGTCATTTCCTGATAGTCAGCTGAATACTACCATAATTCCGGGTTCTACGGTTATCTACTATAATTTCCAGATTATGGATAACAGTCCAAACTCCTGGGCCAATAGAGAAAACAAAGTTACTACACCCGGAGCTGGTTATAAAAATACAGGCTGGCAGTATCATGAAATGCAGCCAGTTGATGAATCAGTTATAAACGTACTACCAATTATCCAGTCACCAATGGCCACCGTTACTAATTTAGGTGGTGGGAGCTATCAGCTTGATTTAACAGACCAAACAATTGACAAAGACTGGAATGATACAGCGAAGAATGCCCTATTTGGTGGCGGACATGATGGAACCACTCTCGCTCGCATCAAAGTCACTTGGTCAACTGGTGGAGCGTCTCAAGTAAATACTAATTACTACGTAATTTTAAAAGATACACCCACGAACACGGTTATGTCTCATGTGTTTACCGGTGTTACGAGTGGATCTGGCTTGTGGTATCAAATTACGGTATGGGATAGTCATTATCAAAATGCCGCCTCTCAGGCGGCTGCCCCTACAACTAAAATGACGTCGGGCTGGATGTTTGCTACTGCGCCATAGACACAATAAAATACAAATAAATCAGAATGGGGGGGGGGTAGATTATTTTCTCCCCCCGTCCTGCTGATTCTGCCAATCTAATTGGCTAAAAAATATAAGGCATTCAGGATCTATTTTATAAAATGAGCCGACTTAATTTGCCATTTATCCATCTTGGAAAGTTGAATAAATATTTTCTTATGGTTAACTGTTTTCCTACCATCCGGCGAGGTAAGAATTTCTGTCCATGATAGATCATAGGTATTTTGTCTTGTTTTACTGATGCTTATTTTTGGATTTGTAAATATGGCTCTTTTAATGGCTGCGGGATCTTTTTTCAAAAAATCTAACCTTTTCTGAAGTATCTTTAGGCATCCGGACATAAACTTTGGAGTTGAGACAACCTGACAAATTTTATTAAGATGTGTCTCAGTAAATACAGGCATAATATCATTATATAAAATAATAAAGGACCAAGCTGCGTTCCTGGGAGTTTTTTGATCTATCATACTGAAATCTAAATTATAAGCGGGTTTTTCTGCCGCTTTTTCCAACTTTGCCTCCTTCTCTAATAGGAGTTTGTCATTCTGAATCATTTTATTCTGCCTAAATCTTCGTTCTCTAAAATTAGTCTTAATTTTTATAGTTTCTGCCTCATCTAACAATAATGGCTTCCCACAGTAACTATCCTGGATGCCAACAAGTAGCGCTTTAAGATCTATATCTGGATGCATTTTTTTTAATGATTTACCCATCTCTATACCAAGAGCGTATCCAAGTTTTTGTTGAGCAGTATATAAGGATGGTTTGCTCTCTGCTTGAGCGCATGATATTCCGGTAGAATGAAACACGATTAAGGATCCAGCCAAGATTAATTTGAGCTTTTTCATAGTGGTTATTACGTAGGTTTTTCTTAATATGATAATTGAATATTTTCTAAAAAATGATAAAAGATAATGGATTATAAATTTCGCAGTTGTAATGAATAACAAACATAATTGAACAATTAGACAATAATTCTTTGGGTAAATTAATACTTAAAACCAGTAAAGTTATTTTGGGAATCACCTTGTTGATCTGGCTTATAAGCCAGATCGATTATACAGATTTCAACAATAAACTTAAACGATCAATTTTTTGTAACTGCTTTGATCTTTTTTGCTGTAGTTTTGCTTTTTGAGGTCTTGAAATTGTTCGTTTTATTGTATCCAGTAATAAGCTTGAGAGATACTGCAAAAATCATCTATATAGGGTCATGCCTAAACAATTTTCTACCCTCAAACATTGGGGGCGATGTATACAAAATAATGGTTTTAAGCAAAAAGGAAGGGCATTGGCTCAAATAGTCATCTTTGATTATAGCTGATCGGGCAATTGGCTTATTCATATTGCTCGCCACTTCGATCTTACTAATGGTTATTTATCCTGAGATGCTGTGGTGGCCATTCCGCAGACTTTTGAATTTACAATTTTCGTTACTTGGGTGGTGACATTTTATTAACTGCTTGCGGCTTAATTTTGCTTTTTATTTGCGGATATTATTGGTACCGCAAACTTTTGCATCGTTTGTTTAAGCCCATCTTAAAAGGTTAGCAAGAGGTAAAAACCTGGCAATATGTCATGGCCCTATGCCATTCGGCCATATTTCATATTTGCCGACTGGGCGGTATCTATTATTTTTTGCAGGCATTAGGGTATAAATCATACCCGCCAGAAGTTATGATTACTATGTCCTTGGCAGCTATAGCATCGTTACTGCCCTTATCTTTAGGGGTATTGGGAATCAGAGAAAGTTCTTTCGCTATGGGCCTTGGTATCTATGGGGTTGATTTTACTACTACTATTAACACTGCGATGTTAGTTCGATTAATCCTTTGGGCCCAAGCAGCAACCGGCGGTATTATAATGGTGTGCAGTAGAAACGAAATAAAAGTGTAGACAAGCTCTTGTTATTATGAAAATCATTACAGGTATGCATCGAAGCGGTACCTCATTTGCCGCAAACATTTTATTTCACCTTGGAGCTCCCCTAAATACATCATCGCTAATCCCAACGGATTTTTGGAATTCAGATGGCTATTACGAGAGCTTAGAGCTGATCATTATAAATGACAAAATTATTCTGGGTAATTGCCCCGGCTTGTTGAAATTCCGCCAAATGCCTTCTGGAACCAGGCCGTTATGGTTAGTTATCTGGATATCTCTCGTCAAATTGCGCTACCTCTTTCTTGATTCTAATTTAAGAATAAATAAAAGATCAAAATTATTAAAAGCTGAACTTATTAATTTTGCGACTAAAAACAAAAATGCTTTGCTGAAAGATCCACGCTTTTCGTTAACTCTTCAAAACTGGCAAAATTATACCGCAATTGATAGCGTTTTATATAGTTACCGCCACCCATTGGAAGTAGCAAAATCACTACGCAAACGTGACAAAATTCCTTTGTGCATTGGCCTGCGGGAATGGGCTTCCCATGTCGAAACTTTTTTAAAACAGAAAAGTGATCTACCGGTTACCTATATAAATTTTAACAATTTCTTCAAAAAGCACTTGGCTGTTAAGGAAATTAAACGTTGTTATGATTTTATTGGCCAACCATACAGCAAAAGTAAAGCCGAAAGATTGCTGAAAGAATGTCTAAAAAAAGATCTAAAAACACAACAAGCTACAGAGAGCTCAATACCACCCCGTTATTATAAATTGTATGATAAACTGGAGAAACTTCATTCTTAAATTCAGCATGGACAGATAACGTAGTTAGCCCAATAATCCCATATAACCGATACTTCTCTTTAGGATTATAATCTTTTATGTAACCACGATAAAAAAGGAAACCAGACTTGTTATGATTGTAGAGATGAGATGGTATGAAAGCGTAACCAGTAATTTTCCCGGTACCGACAGTAATTAATATCCCCTCGATATTATGCTGATTACCGCAATTGATCCAGCCACTAAACCGAGCCGAGGAAGTATGGTTCGGCCCATCATTAAAAACATACTCAATATCAAAATTGCCTTGATATGAATTATTATTCAGCTCGTAAATACTGTGGATATTTTTACCAATATTCTGTGCTAATGGGGATGCGAAGATATTTATATTTTTTCTCTTGAGCTTTTTAGAGAGGGCATAAACTTCTTTCGGCGACTCACGCAACCGCCGGAATATAAGTTTGTCATCATGTACACCAACAATTAGTGATGTGGCAGCTAACCTAATAGAGTTGGACCAGGTTTCCAAAAAAGGTACTTTATTATTATTATTATGCTGAATCAAAAAACCAACAACTATAAAAATAATTACCAAACTGCCCACACCTAATTTTCTTAACATTTTGGTGGGGCAACTCGAAATATCCATCAGAAGTATAAGTCCTATACTTATCCATAGAAAATTAGACCAGAGAAGATAACGGTTAGCAAAAACTTGTTGGGGATAAAGCATAAAGAAATTAACTCTCATAATGGCAATTAGAGCAATTGTAATCCAACTAAATATTGCTAAACCCCAAATATTATAAATAGCGGCAGATTGTGACTTGCTACGCATAATCCAGATAACCTTGAAAATTAACCCCAACAGGCACAATCCTCCTGCAATTGGGCACAAATAATCTTTTACCCAAATAGCCGTTTGCACATAAGAAAAATGTGGACTAAATAAAAATGCTAATGGAGCCCCGGCAAGGTAAAATATATTGATCAATTTTTGTAAATGATGACCAGATGACGCTAAAACACCTGCTACAGCCGAGGCGCTTGGCAAGGCAAGATAAATAATGGCAGTAGCCGTAATATTGGCTGCCAACATGAACAGTTGACAGCGGGAAAGACGCATTAGAAAAGCCAAAACAAGTAATGTAGGCGGGACAGCAACGCCTGAGCCAAAACTGAAGGCAGCAAATTGCGATAATACACAAGCGAGCATACACCATTGGCTTGCTACTTGCTGTTTCTTACAGCCTTTACATTTAGTCAATGCCGAAATAGCCGCAAAAAGAAACGCCGTTACCAAATAGGCATGTACAGACTCATTCGCATGTAAGAGTATTCTGTAGTTACCCAGCCAAAACATACCGCTAACCACGATATATATCACTGCCGATTTATAGAAAAATGTAATTCGATGCGATTTTATTATAGGCCATATAATGCCAAGGGCTGTTATTACCGCCAAAAGCGTCCCTATAGATAGCAAGAATGTTTGGTGCCCTCGGAAAAATTTTATATCGAGTAAAAAAAATAACCCAGCAATAACCGGGTGGTGGCCATTTTGTATTGCTAAGATGTTCAGGGGGAAAGGCTTATTAAAATAGTCAGTGTATATCCGCCATTGATCCGCAAACAGAGAGTGTAGACCAAAATTGTAAATGGCAAACAAGGCATAGACAAAAAAATATCCTGCTACAACGATTAAAGCAAACGATACAACTAAATTAGGCTTTATCTTTATATTGGTCATTCGAGGGTTTTTGATTCAAGTTACCACTAAGTTCCAGAGCTTGGCTGATAATGAATAACGGCCTTCCCTGTACTTGTTGATATATTCTACCAATATATTCGCCAAGAATACCTATAGTAATTAGTTGAACACCGCCCATCAATAAAACTGCGCTGGTGAGTGAAAGCCAACCTGGTTCCTGTGGAAATCCCATTAGGCGCCTTACAAGTATGTACATAAAATAGGTAACTGCCAGACAAGCAACGCTTGTTCCTATCCAACTGGCAAAACGCAACGGCAGGTGAGAAAAACCAAAAAATGCTCCACCAGCCACTTTAAAGCGCTGAGACAACCCGTACTTTGTTGTCCCCTTAAAGCGTTGGGGGCGGTCGTATTCCACTCCAATTTGTTTGTACCCTACCCAACTTCGTAAACCACGCAAAAGCACATCTCTTTCCGGCATTTGAATTATATGTTCTGCAACCCGGCGGCTTACAAGACCGAAATCACCAGAATCCATTGCTATTTCTATATTAGAAACCGATTTAAATAATTGATAAAACAATTTAAAGGCCATACGCAGGAATATCCCTTCGGAACGGCTTTTCCGCACAGCATACACGACATCATAGCCTTGCTCGAATTTTTCTAAAAGTCTAACGAATAGAGAGGGTGGGTCTTGCAAATCAGCGTCCAAACAAATAATAGCTTCACCATTAGCGTGCGTAATGCCAGCGGTTAACGCTGATTGATGACCAAAATTCCTTGATAGCTGAATTAAATATACTGGCCAGGAGAACTCTTTTGCTTTTCTTGTTATTTGGTTGATAGTATTATCCATACTTCCATCATCAACTATAATCAGTTCCCAACTATACTTAGTTAGCTTAGTGCAAGTACTGTCCAATTCCACGAATAAAAAAGGAATAACAGCCTCTTCGTTAAAAACTGGGATAACAAGTGATATCAGAGATTTTTTTTTATCCATTATATTTATCCAATTCTATTTGCGATTTAATCATATTTTGTGTAGTAACTGATTTTTCGTGGCAAATCCAATCCCTTTTGCTGAACATAAAATCAAGTGTTCAGACGATCTCACAACAATTACAATAAAAAGTCTTGATTCTACCCCAAATATTTCTCATCTTCGTGCTACTATCGGCAAAGACCAATTTAGAGGCCAAATAATGCCGTATTGCGGCTCATCACATTTACAAAATTCTATTTTATGGAATCCACTTTTTTCAAATTCTTTTTTAATTGAAGACTTCGTAAATATACGCAGCTCCATGGTAGCACCAGGGCCGCCATGAAAAGTAAGCTCGGTAAATTCTTGTTTTTCTCCATAAACCGTAGTGTTGATTAATTTCTTACTATCTCCATCATCAATAATTTCAAATAGGTTCAAATCGGGAAAATGCTCTAAAGTATCCTCTAACAACATATAGGGGACAGTTAATATTACAATTCCTCTCTCTTGCAGCATGGCTTTAAGATTATAAAAAGCCTCAATAGTAGGTGCCCTTACATGCTCCAAGACATCACATGATATTACAAAATTGAACTTATAATGTTCACCTATACCAACAGATGTAATATCAAATTTAGGCTCTTTATGATAATAAGTATTGCTATATGAAAACTTTTCTGCGAGAAGCTTAGCATAAGCATCCGCATCACTCATTCCTAATCCATAGATATCTTTACGTACCGGGAAATATGGTAAAGGGATACTTTCGCCAAACATTTCAAGGGACAGTAAATGGATTACTGATCGTATCCGCAAACTGGAGCCACAATGACTACAAGAAGATGACTCACGATCACAAAGTTTCACAAGGAGCGCTTCCGTTTTTGCCCCACATATATTGCATTGGAAAGGCTTTGGGAATTTTGATTTCGCAAGTTGTTTAAAAATATGATTTGACCAAGCAATATGACACTTACGGATAAGCTCAAACTTCGTCCTGCGAATTTTTTGGATATAACAGCGAATATTCATACTTATTGTGCCTAAGATAGCCAGAAGTTTTAACTATAGTTCTTAATCTGGCTATTATTGTAAACCGTCCCATAAAAATAATTCATAAATTTAGAATGATATACATGATCAAGTTCCTGCTTGGTCGGAGAATATCGTTCTTTAAACTTTCTATATATATCACTATACCACTTCTGCTTGGCAATATTTACAGGACGCAATACAAACTGCTCTATGCCCATAAAACTGCCAATTTCTTCCACAAGGTTGTTTAAGCTCTCCATCCTTATTATCACTAATTTAATTCGAGGAACTTTACTGCTATATACCTGCATCCCCTTTAACTGATCAAATGAATGAGAGTAAACATCAACATGATAACGATCGACATCAGGATAAAAAAAGTGGCTTTTAAAAAGCGAATCATACCACCCAAAAGAATGCTCTCTTAAATTTAAAAGACGTAGCTTTTTTTCAACCTCTGCGTGAAATTGAACATAATCCCATTTTAATAGAACGGGCATAGGAGCTATGAAATATGGATTACCGGGAGAATTATCTACCATATTGTGGAAAACAGCAGAGATATTGCGATTCAAGAGATCACGTACCAAGCTTATTACAATAAATTCCTCTTCAGAATGGTGCAATGTATGATAAATAGGCTTGGCAGAATGAGTATGTATTATATTGTTATATTGATGGTACGGTTCATCAGAGATATCAATAGAATGTTGCCACTTGTAGTTATTTGTGTATGGTTGTAGAGAGTTAAAGACGGTTAATGAACCTACTTTGCCCATTTGCCATATGAAAATTTTTTTATTTATACCGGGAGAATTTGTCCAAGAAGGTAGGGCTTGTTTCTGAGAACGTAAACGAATAATCACACTTTCCAGAGGCTGAAACTTTATTAAATGGATTGCATATTTACGGCCAGGAATATGATCGTCCAACAATTCTCCAGACCAGGTTTCTGGTAAATCCAACGATGATATTCGCAGTTCTGCTTTTATTGCATTTACTATTTCACTCCCTCTATTTAGTGATAACGCAGAGACATATCTGAGTACTCTGTCTATACGTAAAGAGACGTTACAAAAACCATTAATCCAGTCAATATGAAGTTCTGAAGCTCCCAGTCTGGTAGCTTGAGTAATTAGCCAATGAAGAAGTGTAGGACTAAAGTTATCCTGGCCACTAATCTCATTTCCCATCCGTTGGAGTTCTCTGACGTCATTATTGATATATAATGACCGTTTATATTCCATCATGTTAAAATTATGCTTTCAGCATATTTTAGAATCGTATATTCTACACATACTCTTAAACAGCATAATCCAAAATCGGCAATATGTAAAATATACCCCGACAGCTCATTTATATATCCTTAAGCCTTAAACTCAGGCTAACTAAAAAAAAACAATGTCTCATTCTCCAATCATAAAAGTTCAAAACATCTCAAAAATATACAAATTGTATGATGCGCCTTTAGATCGTCTCAAAGAGGCCTTCCATCCTTTTAAGAAAAAATATCACCGTGTTTTTTACGCCTTACGGGGAATATCATTTGAGATCAACAGAGGTGAAATTTTGGGGATAATAGGGAAAAACGGCTCTGGCAAATCCACAATTCTACAAATAATCTGTGGCGTCCTCACCCAAACTAACGGTACCATTACAGTAAATGGCAGGATTTCTGCCCTGCTTGAATTAGGAGCCGGATTTAACCCGGAGTTAACAGGAAGAGAAAATGTTTATTTTAAAAGCTCAATTCTTGGCAACTCCAGGAAAGATACTGATGCCCATCTGGAGCATATTTTATCTTTTGCGAATATTGGTGAGTTTATCGACCAGCCAGTAAAAACTTATTCGTCAGGAATGTTTATCCGGCTTGCTTTTGCAGTTGCAGTTAATGTGAACCCCGATATTCTGATAGTTGACGAAGCTCTTTCGGTGGGAGATTTTCGTTTTAAACAAAAATGTCTACGAAAAATAAAAAAATTCCAGGAAGCTGGCAAGACTATCATATTCGTCTCACATGATACAAGTTCTATAGTGGAATTTTGCACCAAGGCAATATGGCTGAGAGACGGCAATATTTTTATGGCTGGTAAACCAGGAGACGTCTGTAAGGAATATATATCTTTTATGTCTTTTGGTGAAACCTCTACTATCAATATCAATACTAATAAATCAGATTTTTCACTACCGACCAATTATCCGCATAAAGACACAGCACAACAATTACCCTGGACAGACATTCCTGAAAGTTCGTCTTTTGGCAAGGGAGGCGCTGTTATCCACAAAATAGCCTTCTGCAATGCTGAGAACAAAACAAGAATTGACACCTTCGCCGGCGGAGAAAGAGTTATATTAGCTCTTGAAATTGAGATAATTAAAGACATAATACATCCCATTGTAGGCTTTGTTATGGCTGATCCTAAAGGAATTTATATCCTGGGGATAAACAATTTGGCACTTCATAAAGTTATCGAAAATTTTAAAACGGGAGAAATACGGCTAATAGAATTTGAATTTGATTTTCCCCGTTTAAAAGTAGGTAAGTATTCTTTCTCGCCAGCTATAGCAGAACAACATGACCAAGATAATATTGAGCAACACCATTGGATACATGACGCATATTTACTGACCATCTCCAGTAATGATATTGCCGCTAAATTAGGGTATTATCTTGTCCTCAATAAAGATTTTGATATGCGAGTTTCTTAATTTATTGTCGGTGACAAAACCTCCACACCCACATATCTACTGCACTTATAGCTTTAACTCTGTGTGCAAATATTACAAATACAGGAAATACACATAGATGGCCGTAATGGATGAACTAATTGATGATTTGCAAATTCAAATCGCAAAAGCAGACAATTTCCCCAAATTTATTAAGGGGATTGACTCTTTTAACAAAAAAGCACTACCGATATTTGTAGAGTCTGGCTTAACTGGATCTTATGCGGCAGCATTTTTACTTAAAATATCTAATTCCCTTGTTGGAAAATATCAATATATCAACCGGCATGAACAGTTAATCTATGCACCATATTCCTTGTTTGTTGATCCATCAAACAAATGCCCTCTTCATTGTCCTGGATGTTTACATAACCGAGTATTTCAAGACAAAATCATTCCTGACTGGCCAAATGGTTTATTACAAGAAAGTGTCTATACTTCTTTTATAGAACGATTTGGCCCTTATGCGTCTTCAATTCTATTTTTTAACTGGGGCGAGCCCCTACTTAATCCTAAGACGCCCAAATTTATCAGACAGGCCAAAAGTTTTTTACTGCATACATCATTATCTTCCAATTTGTCTATCAATTTTGATGCAGAATCATTAGTACAGTCTGGGTTGGATTATATGATACTTTCTGTCGATGGGGCTACCCCAAAAACCTATAAACAATATCGTCAGGGTGGAAATTTCAACCTGGTCATAAAGAACATTAAACGCATAGTGGCAGCACGAGAAAAACTTAGAGTTTCTACACCATGGCTATGCTGGCAGTTTCTGCTATTTGAGCACAACAAACACGAGCAGGGAGACGCAAAGGCCATGGCGCAAGAGCTGGGAGTTGATGCCATAAAATTTTCCACGCCTTATGACGTGATTTGGCGCCCTGATTTACAGTTAGCCCAAAACTGCCCGGCAAACAAATATACTTTTAAACGCAAATGTAAAAGCTACGGCAAGATTGAGACAATGCTCGCCCCCTCTTTTGCAAAGATACTCCGCCAGAAATGGGAAGACAAATTGAATAGATCTGTAGCAAGTCAAATGTCCGAAAAACGCACGGGTAAAACATGCGAGTGGCTATATTCGACTATTGTAATGGATGCCTTGGGGCGATATTTACCATGCTGTTATGTCCCTCGAAAGAAAGCTGGCTTTACCTATATTTTTGGAGATACAGGAAGTTATGCTACTGGAGAGCGTAATGGAAGCCCCTTTAATAGTGAATATTACCGTTTTAGCCGAAATCATTTTGTCTGGCTATCAGAGTTAGAAACGGCAGGGGGACAAGCCCCAACGCTTGAAGACAACAAACACGCAACTTATTGTGTTGCATGCCCAAACAAAGATCTACCCCCACTGATCAATAATAATGACTTGAACCGTTATTTAAAAGTCATGGATACAACTAACATCTTATCCAATCTAAACATGCAAATTATTTCAAACTGGAAATTTTAACTCGAAAAGTGAAAATTGGCAAAAAATATTTGCAACAATGATACGAAACATAATACTACATTGCCACTTCTTCAAAAATGCCGGCTCCACAATAGATTGGGCATTGCGACGTTGTTTCCCCAATTCTTTTTATGAACATCAAGGGGAACTATCTATTCCTGGGTGGAATAAGCGCCTTGCAAATATTATATTAGATAGCAAAGTGCAGGTAGTCACCAGTCATATTTTCACATTCCCCCCCCCCCAATCAATAATATTAATCTTCACCCAATTTCAATGTTACGCCATCCGATCGAAAGAATAACCTCTGTTGCATCATTTGATAAAAGGCGTAATTATCGTAACAGCAAAAATATAATTAAAAACTCAAATATTAGTTTTAGGGGGTATATCAAGGCATACTTACACGATGGCACTCCTGCAAGTATAAGGAATATGCATACGCTAAGATTTGCGGGAGATGACAGAGGCTCACCACCTGTAACAGAAAAAGACCTATGCCGAGCTACTGAATATATTAACAGTTGCCGAAACGTCGGCATCCTGGAGTACTTTGATGAGTCTATGGTTCTGTTTGAGGAGAATCTAAAACCTTTTTTCCCTTGCTTGGATTTGTCGTATATTGTCCAAAACGCCCATCAGAAACCACAGACCCAGCAACAAAGAATTTCTGATTTACGAATACAGCTTGGCGAGGAACTGTTTGAAATATTATTGGCCCGAAATGCTTATGATTTAACACTTTACGAAAGCACAAAATCTCTTTTTTTACAGAGAATAGGGCAAATAGAAAATTTCCCCCAGAAATTACGTGATTTCAGAGAAAGATACCGCAACATACAGCAGAAATAAGACAATTGTTTTGGCATTTTTCAGTTATTGCCCAATATCAATCGAGAATTCTTGACATACACTCAACAGACCTTGGCCTCCCATTTGCCTATCAGCAGCTCTGCATTGTACACATTCAGGGAGCATCTCTTCCAAATTAAACATTGAGCCCCTGATTTTCTGATACTCCTGGCTATTAAAAGGCCGTCCTCTATCTTCTTCCTCCAGGTTCCCCACACATATATCAGTATGACAACAAAGTCTTTTAGCGCCACCACTCTTAATATATACCAACTTCCAAGGATCTAAACAGTAAGGCATTTTATAAAAATCGGCAGATTTACCTTTTAACTCACTAATAAGTTTGTCAATCTGGGAATTTATGTACGTCAACTCTACGCTAATGTTCAGAGCTGATGGTTCCGCAATAGGAGATCTAACGTATTTTGTATTTTGTAGTGGCGAAAGCGGTTCGGGAACTTTATTATATTTTCCAAACACAACCTCATCCGGGAAAAAATTGAAATTCTTTGCCAACAGTTCACCATAAATTTTTTCTATATCAGCTGAAGGTTCTTTTTTCAAGGGTAGCTTTTTAATAGAAGAAAGAAGTTCTGCCTTGCTATGCAAATATCCACTCGTATTTTTAAAGGTACCCGCTACAATGCTGTTATTTATCTTCATATGGCATCGTTTGGCAACCTGTTGCACTTTAGCAAACTCTCGCTCAAACAACGATTGATCCTCTTTTCTTAGCTCAAGAATTGGCATATGCTCAATTGGGGTTATGCTTACTTCGTTAATACCTAATTTCTCACCATATTCCACAATCTCCAACAATTCATCTATATTGAGCCTGGAAAGCACAATACTAAAACAGATTATCGCATCCGGCACTTCTCCACGAAGCAACTCTATATTTTTTAATATCTGTTTAAAATTGCTCCGATATCGTATTGTCTCAAATGTTTTTGCTGTTGCAGCATCAAAACTAATACTAATTTTAGAGAATTTCTTTAAAGCCTCTAAACGAGAAGCGATCAAAGATCCGTTGGTAATTATATGAGTCTCACAATGATATTTTCTGGCTTGGTCTACAAAGATAACAAGATTTTTACTTAGTAAGGGCTCACCCAACCCCGCCACCGTTATGTGGCTTAAATATGGCATCATTTTTACAATCTCAAACATGTGCAGACTGCTAATTTCACTTTGCAAAAAATGACTTTTGCTTTGATAACACATCCTGCATCTAAAGTTGCAGATATTTGTAATATCTAAATAAAGTGTGGAAGGTATAGAGGTTATAGTTTCCTTTTTAAGCAAAATTTCGAGATTATTTAGGAACTCATTTCTTTTTCTGAGCTCAAGAATTTCATCCCCAAAGTCTGGCAAAATCTGCATATGCTGTTCTATAAATGCAGGAAGGGTAAGTTTAAAATCTGGTTGCCTCGCTACATAATTACCCACATCAATAATTGCGTTTTTAAGTTCGAGTAGATCACCTACCCACTTTCTAATTCCATAATGGATTCTACCTTCCTTGAGGTCTGTATAATTTTCATCAAAATAGTTTCTGTCGAATTTTACACGCGCAATTGAAGACAATTGCCCATATGGATTACTAACAATTTCAGCGATACAATTATATATTTTCTTATGAGTAAATGACGTATTGTCTAAGAACAATAAAACCTTCATAGCAGTCGCAATCAACTCATTTCTTACCACACAAGACCAATCAAATCCTATTTGAAGTTCTGCCAAATAGGCATTTAAATCTATATCCCAAAAAATTGAATTAATGCATATACGGGGTGCGGGCACAAACGATTGTGATTTTGAATTTGAAACTATATTTATAGTAACCTTTACGCCTTGGTCTACATTGATTTTGTTGCCAGGAATTACAACTAATTTGTCATGTATTTCCGTTGATGAAACCTCCCATCGACCAACTTCAGTACCATTTACTGCCACCATTAAAATTACCGAAGAATTGACTCGTATGGAAGAATTAAGATGTATTTCCGCCATAAAATAATAGGTGTTAGAGGCGTATGGGGTGAAGAATAAAAGCTGAATGATATCGCCGACACCCCCACCCAATACTGCATTTTTGCAACTACCTTCATCTTTAGTAATATACAACTGAGGATTTACTTTGCGCCCAAGAGGGATCGATTTTGTCTTGGTGGTCTTCATAAGTCGTTTATTTGCAATTATATTAATACATTTCCGTAATTTTATATTGCATTGAAGAAGATTTTGCAAAATAGCGCTGCTGTCAGAGCTCTCTCCGATTTATCTTGGACAAAAAGGAGAAATACAGTTTAAAGAGATGAGCAAACATCCCGGCCTGTTTTTAGGAAACCTTGTTAAATTAATTTTTCTTTTATCTTACGATATTGTTTAGCCCAAAAAGTTTGTTTATACCCTGCATCAACCATAGTTTCTTCTTGAACATTTTTTGTATCCCTTTGTGGTAAACCTTTCACCGCAAGTATTCTTTTCCTCGCAAAAGTATTGAGAGCTACAATATCTATTTGCCCAATGATCTTATTAGGATATTGTTGTATTAGTTTTTTAATAATTTCTTCTGATATATTCCATTCTGCTGGGAAAACGACGGCTTCAACTTTATCATCTATATTTTGAATTTTATATACTATATTTTGTGAAAGATATAAATTATCATTAGTATTGCTGCCATCATTACTCACAATATCTTCCTGAATTAATGATAATTTAGGAATACCAATATGAGACAAATTACCCAACGCGCTATGCGAAATGGGAGTATTGCCGTAAACTGCAACATTGTGCAAATTAATTTCGTTTTGGGGAGAAGATACGTAAAACGCCCCCATAGAAAAACATTTCACCCTAAGTCCTAAACATCGTTTACAGATTTCAAAAGGTAGTCCGCTTGAATTAATCAAACGATTACGTATATAATTAGCCTTTTGATCTATTTCGGAAAGACTATTGTCGTGGATGTTTCCAATTGCCGTTTTGCCATCATAATCGAAACAACACATCACGGCATCGCCATCGGCAAGAATCGCTATTTGGTTATACCCTCCAAAAGCAATCTGCTGGCATGTGCCTTGCTCGGCCTTTATAATAATTTCATCTTCTTCCAGAAAATTCTGTATCCAATGACCTGCCATTTTAAACTTAAGGCTTATAGTCGGCTCAAACTTGAAGTTCACATAATCCCATTTTTCTCTTGCAAGAGTAACCCTTGTACTTTCATTTATTTGTCGAAGGATATCAATTTTACCTATTTCTTCTGCTGCTGAAGATAAAAATTTCCCCCAAAATTGTACAACTTCAACAGCCTCTTTGTCACTAATCACCGATTTAACCCCACGCGGCTGATAAAGAGAATTATCCATAACATGAATTTCTATTTCTGAGTCAGGTGCATATTGCCATTTTGTTTGAATAAAAATTTTTATGTTTTCTAATACTGCTTCATATGTGTACTTGGGCGCGGGACGTTTGTAAGAATAAAACTGCTCTTTGTTTGCAGTTTGCATACTTATCTGGGTTCTCATCAATCCATTTTTCAGGAGGGCAAGCGAAATATCACGAGTAAGAGTTGAAGCATTAGTCGTTAAAGTATGATCAATACCCAATTGTACAACCAACTTAACCAAATCAGGCAAATAAGGATTTGAGGTTGGCTCTCCCATAAGATGAAAGGCAATTCCACCCAGCCCTGTTGCAGCATATTCTTTAACAATTTGATTCGCAATCTCAAACGGCATTCGCACTTTCTCACGGGTTACTGTATCCTGGGGACAAAACAAGCATCTGAAAGTGCAAGCGTTAGTAGTTTCTATTAATAAAAGATCTGTAGTCAGCCCACTAATCGCCGCCTCAACCAACATTTTAGATTTATTTTCGTATTGGTGTTCCAAGCGCTGCTCATGCAACTTAAGCCTTTTGGGGTGAACTACGATAACTGGATTGTATTTTACGTATAATATTGGAAATAACTGAGTACTATCGGGGGGAGAATATAGTAACAAAACTCTATACCAAATCAATGAATGCTGATGTAAAAATTTATCAATCCGGCCTATAATTTCACTAAATCCATCTTCAGTATTCGCAAAACAATAAGAGGAAGTGCAAACTCCCTCCGTGCTAATTCCGAAGGATAGTTGCCATTTCCCTCTATTATAAACGAGACCAACTACACCGTATTCTTTTGTCTGGATCATGGTATCCTGAATTCGTATAGATGAAAGACCTTCACTTCTGGTATGCCCGGCAATGTGGAGAACATTAACCCGAGTTGTAGTTCCCTTTTGTTATAGAACCGCTCCAATATCACCATAATGTACCGTTGCTTTACTTCATACGCCCATGCACCTGGAAATAGCTTGCCGTAGTGCTTTGTAGATGAAGTGGTAGTCTTGAAACAAACTTTTATAGTGGTTCAGGCTGTCGCTTACATGGTCTATAACCTGTTGGATGATTTCCTCTGGATTTTTTATCCCTATGCGTGTACCAAAACGTTTCAGCTCTGTTTTA
>VAPG01009965.1_pt1 | contig 16807 bp, 12 predicted proteins | sample 3393851 | NCBI WGS metagenome assembly VAPG01 (sample SAMN08290438, study PRJNA428436) | hydrothermal vent metagenome | isolation source: Deep-sea hydrothermal vent chimney | place: Atlantic Ocean: South-mid Altantic Ridge | depth 2194 m m
AAGGACTGATAATAGTATGAAAAATACTGTATTTTTTTTCATCATTTCAATCAGTCAAGCTCTTCATTCCCCTACGTGCAGGAGAATTCCGGACAGCGGGCCGCCGGCCTCGCCGGCTGACCAGAATATTGTTATTGTCCAGGGTCCGTGAGCGTCCGAGAATGGTGCAGATACAAGGCGACAACGAGGTTGATTATCCTGGCATGATATCAACGAGTTGACAACGCAGCAGATGCGCCGTTCCCGCGCGCCCCGCATGGCGGCGCGGTGAAGACAGAAAATACGTTTGTTCAGCAATAATGCAATCAATTTTACTACTACATGGAGTATTACCTCAAGCCGTCACGGATTCAGGATTGTGATAATAACAGTTAACCGTTAAGCAGGGAAATGTTCAAGGCATATCTGTAGTTTCGCATAGTCAGTGCTCATCCGGAAACGGTCTTTTTACCCTTTATACCCCGGGTCATCCGGCAAATCTTTTTGTGCCGCCGAGGCCACCGCCAATTCATCGCAGCGCTCGTTCAGCGGATGACCGGCATGGCCCTTGACCCATTTGAAAGTAATATTCAGCCCTGCCGTCAGCTCCAGCAGTTCGGCCCATAGGTCGGGGTTGACGGCGGGCTTTTTGTCGGACTTGATCCAGCCGTTTTTGCGCCATTTTTCAGCCCAGCCCTTGCAGATGCCGTTGACCACGTAACGGGAATCGCTATAGAGCGTCACCGGTTTGTCCCGCTGCTCCAGGTCCCGCAAGGCCACGATACAGCCCATGAGTTCCATGCGGTTATTGGTGGTCAATCGATAACCGCCGGTCAGCTCTTTACGTTCGCCATTGTACACCTGCACCACGCCATAGCCGCCGGGCCCCGGGTTAAAGCGGGCGCCGCCATCGGTGTAAATCGTCACCTCGCCATCTTTGGGGGAAGGGGTGCCCACCGCCGATGTTCCGGTCGATGTCCTCGCCTGGCGCCTGCCTGCCCCCGCAGTCGGCTTAGTGGCGGCCGGCGCCTTCAACCAGGCCTCGGCCGCTTGCCGGTCGGCAAAACCTTTGAACCTGGCGCCCCGGTAGCCCGTTACCTGGGCCTGGGCGTCGGGCCAGTTCTCATAGATTCCAGGTTTGCGCCCCACGGCGATTGCGTAAAATTTTTTTGTTGCCATTTTTTTCCTTAGGTTCGGGTAAACAGACCGTTTCCGGATGGGCACTCTCTAGCGCTTGGCCGCACAACGCCCGGCAAGCCAGCCGGTTGAAAACGCGGCCTGCAGATTATAGCCGCCGGTATCGGCCTGGATGTCAAGCAGTTCCCCAACGATGAAAAGACCTTTTGTTTGACGTGATTCCATGGTCCGGGGATCGACCTCCCGGGTATCGACTCCCCCGGCGGTTATAATGGCCTCGCTGAACGGCCGATGACCGGTAACCTCCAGCCGGAAATCCTTGAGCCAGGTTCGCAGGCGCCGGCGCTGCTGAGCGCTCACCAGGCCGGCTATGCAGGGCGCGGCAATCCCGGTGTCCCTGAGACACACCGGCACCATCTGCCGCGGCAGCAGGCCGCGCAACACGCTGGCCAGCTCTTCCTTGTTCCGGGCCGCGAAGTCGCGGAGCAGGCGCGCATCAAGTTTTTTCTCATCCAGGGCCGGTTTGAGATCAACGGCCAGAACGACCCCGTGCCCGGCATGGACGGCGTCTACCGCTTCGCCGCTCAAGGTCAGGATCACCGGGCCGGTGAGGCCGAATTCCGTAAAAACCATTTCGCCGAACGCCTGCCGCCTCTTTTTGCCGTCGACCAGCATCCGGACGCCGACGTTGCGCAGGGTGAGTCCCGCCATCTCCGCCGCCGCCGTCCCCGAGGTCTCAAGCGGGACCAGGGCCGGCCGGACCGGTACGATCCGGTGACCGGCGGATGCCGCCAGCCGGTAGCCGTCACCTGTTGAGCCGGTCGCCGGATAAGAGGCCCCGCCCGTGGCCAGGATGACGGCATCACAGGGGATTTTTTCGCCATGGCAGGTCACGCCGGTGATGCGTCCGTCACTGATAACCAGGGAGTCGACGGCAGCGGCTTGTCTGATCCTGACGCCGCAACGTTTCAGCCACTCGAGAAAAACCGCCAGGACATCGGGCGCCTTGCCGGAGGCCGGAAAGACGCGGCCGCCCCTTTCGGTCACCAGTTCCAGGCCGGTTTCCGTGAAAAAATCCATGAGCTCGGGCGTAAAGAAACGGGCAAAGGCCTGATGCAGAAAGCGACCTGTTTGGCCGAAATGGGTTATGAAGTCATGAAGTTGTGCAACATTGGTTATGTTGCAGCGGCCCTTGCCGGTGATGCAGATCTTGCGGCCGGGCCGCTGCATTTTCTCCAGCAAGAGCGTCTCGGCGCCGCCCAGGGCTGCCTGCCCGGCCGCCATCAGCCCCGCAGCGCCGCCGCCGACCACCACTACCCTGCGGCCGGCCATTACCTGTCTCCGGCAACGAAATTTATTGCGCCTCGGCTTGACAACACCTGCGCCGTTATCGGGTGCCCCGCAGGGCGGCGCGGTGAAGACCAGGGAAAGCATTTATTTGGAGATAATGCAATAAATTCCAGGTGTTGCATGGAACGCCACCTCAAGCCGTCACGGATTCATGAAAACATAATACCTCGTCTCTCTGCCAACCAGGCAAGGGTGCGGCCGTACCCCGGCCGGGCATGTTCTGAGAGTATGCCGATGGAGCGCTGCCGCATCTTGCATTTTTCAGAATACCGGTTCGTAGCGGATGATGCAAGATTCAGCCGGCATGGTTTCGGTCCGTCAAGCTGAGTTTTGCTACAGGGCCATTTTTTTATTGACATCCTGGGGAAGATGCTGTCTATTGACGGTAATCAAGAAATATTCAGGTTTAAGCATATTCTTTTCTCCATCAGGCCCTTGCCGTGTTTCCTTGTATTGTGCGATGCCGTTAAAGTTTTTGCTGATTGCTTATCAAGGAGAACCGGCCGGAGACCTTATCCCGGCAGATTTTCGTACAATAATATACCGATTTATAGAAAAAGAGAGGACCGCGCCGGTAAGTCTTTGCGCTTCCAGCCGGGGCGTCGCCTTTAACCGGCAGGGAGATGAAGGAGCAACACGGCTCAGGCCGGAATCAGCTTTGTTCAGTCGAGTCAGTATCCAGAGCAGCAATTCACATTATTTCCCCTGATAAATAACAAAATAAAAAAACGGAAAAATATCTCTGCCGCCTTGCTGGTACCGGTTTTGAAAAAAACGTGGGCCGGTACGGCAAGGCAGTGAAAAGAAACGAAGTATTAATAATAAAAATTAAAGAAACGCCAGTAAGAAAGAAAGTCTGCCGCTGCCGAGGAGGCAAGGGCGGGTTCCGCTGGCCCAGGTTGTTTGACTTGGGTGTTCCGGCTCTTTCCAACCGGGGTACAGTTCAGTTTGGGCAACCAAACTGCAAGCCGGATTATTTATTTTTGATCCGGTTATATTAAAAAGTGGTCACCATCTGGGACCCAGTACAAAGGAGTAGTAAAATGGCAGAAGGAACAGTAAAATGGTTTAATGATTCCAAAGGTTTTGGCTTTATTGAGCAGGACGGCGGCAAAGATGTTTTCGTTCATCACTCAGCAATCCAGGCACAAGGTTTCAAATCCCTGGAAGAGGGCGCCCGCGTCAAGTTTGATCTTGTTGATGGTCAGAAAGGTCCGGCAGCCGCGAATGTTGTCACCCTGTAAGCATGCTGTAAAGGGGTGTATCGATAAGCCTTAGTAATCCTCGCCCTGATTGAGGTGGACGAAAGCTATGGCTTGTTTACTTGCGCCTCCGAAGTAAATAGACAAAAAACCCCGCAACATGCGGGGTTTTTTTTGTCGTTTTGCCCGGTTTTCGCAATCCTTAAGGCGGCCGGGGCTGGACGAGAAAAATGCCGGCAGTGCTCTCCGCTGTTGACGGCGCCGGAGGAATGCACTAATTTAACGAGTTGTGATTTCGGGTCGGGCGATTAGCTCAGCGGGAGAGCACTGCCTTCACACGGCAGGGGTCACTGGTTCGATCCCAGTATCGCCCACCATCCCGACCCTGATTCCCGGTTTCTTTGTCGTTTTCGTTTTCATCCTGAATCCGTGATTATTTCCCCCTTCCTTCTGGTGCCAGGCCGTAAGCCGCCACAGGTGCCACAGATTTGCGCAGTCGCTGCCGTTCGCTATAGTCCTTCTATGCGGGCGGGAGCGACCGCGTAAAGATGGGGTGCCAGGCCGTAAGCCGCCACAGGTGCCACAGATTTGCGCAGTCGCTGCCGTTCGCTATAGTCCCTCTATGCGGGGGCGGGAGCGACCGCGTAAAGATGGGGTGCCTGTGGCGGCTTACAGCAGGATTGCCCGGCTGTGCTTGATAACCCCTGTGGTCTGTTCCGGCAGAAAACAGACGGTGCCGGCCCGGCCGTTGCGACTAAGGCCGAGCTCCCGCAGGGCGGCGCCGGACAAGCGGAGGAATGCCCTCTGCTTTAAAAACTCATCCCGGTCCCGGTAGGTGAACAGGCCGGTATAATTTTGCGGCAGTTGCCGCCGCATTTCAGCGCGGATATCGCCGGCCGGTGTCGTTGCCAGGTATCGGGGCAGCCGGCGATGACCGCAGCGCAGCCAATCGTAGCGAAGCAGCTCCAGCAGCAGTTCCCTGTCCGGCCGGCCGGCCGCCAGTTCGCACAGGATGCGGGCCAGCAGCTCCGGTGTATGGGCCAGTTCGAAGAAGCCATGATCCCTGGCGGTCTCAAGCAGCGCCTGGAAAAAAAGAAAGGGCTCCTGCCGGCGGTTCAGGATATAACGCCATAGCGAACGAAAAAAGCGGTTATTGTAAAAAGCCTCCACGCACTCGCCCAAGGCGTGCAGAAAGCCGATGGTCCGGTGGTCCAGCCAGCGGGTAGCCAGTACCTCGTAGGGCGGCTGTTCGCAGTAGATGATCCCGAAGTTCTCCGCCTCGTTTCTGATCGCCGTTTCCGGCAGGACCTTGAGCTGGCCCATTTGGATATAATGGGGTTCGAGTTCAAAGACCCGGTTGAAGGAACGGCGAAAACTCTCCAGGGTATCACATGGCAGTCCGAGAATCAGGTCGACATGCAGATGGATGGAGTCGAGCCGCACCAGCCTGCGGATATTGGCCGCTGCCAGCTCTACGTCCATCTTGCGGTTGACGGCGGCCAGCGTCGCCGGGTCGGTGGACTGGATGCCTATTTCAAACTGAAAGAGATCGGGCGGCACGGTTTCCAGGAAAGCGAACATCTCACCGGTAAACCGGTCCGGCGCTATCTCGAAATGAAACCGGGTGGTGCCTGGCCGGGCGGCAAGAAAACGCCAGATGGCCAGAGCCCGGTGCGGATCGTCGTTAAAGGTCCGGTCGATGAACTTGATGATCACCGGCCGCTGCTCCAGGATGGCCGCCAGCTCTTGTCGTACCGTTTCGATTTCCTTGTGAAAAACCCCGTGTTTCACTGAAGAGAGGCAATATGAGCAGAAAAACGGGCAGCCCCTGGATGACTCATAATAAATCTGGCGATTTGCCAGGAGACCGGCAAAATCCTGCGGCCGATACGGGGAAAAAAACGGGCGGCCGGACACGGCCCGGTAAGCCGGGCGCAACCGTCCCTGCTGCAAATCGGCGTAAAAAGAGTCATCCACGCCCTCGATCTCTCCGTGGATGACGGTACACCGGTCCGTCAGACCTGCAAGGACCGGGGCCTGGGGGCCGCCGAGGATAACGGGCCGGTCGGGCCGGAGCCGGGCCAGGTCGCGGACCAGCCGGGATATGTAGGCGCTGTTCCAGATATACACTGAAAAAAACAAGGCCTCGGCCTCGTTGCCGGAGATGCGCAACAGGGTATCGTAATAGGGATCATTAATGGTCAGCTGGCTCATGCCGACCCGGCAGCCGGGCAGGTGCCGCTCAAGCGCATTACGAAGATAAAACAGGGCCAGGCAGGAGTGGGAATAACGGCAATTCAGGGTGATGAGATGGTAGTGCAACCGTGTTACCTGTAGCGCATGGGTGATTTACCGCCGCGTTAAACGGGTCCGGGGCGACGGGATGCAACTTGGATCATACCGGTCCGGAGCTGCAACGGCAACTATTTCCCGCCAGCTGACCGCACGTAAGCGCTCCATGAACACCCTGTTGCACGCGCTCAAGCCCCCCGATAGACAGGGGTATTATCGGGTGCCGCGATCACGCACAACAGGGCGCCCCTGAAACGCTTACATTCCGAGGTATTATATCAAGTCAATAGTGTGGTTAATGGGGCATTTGCGACCGCACAGTCGTTTTCAGCAAGGCCTTGCCGGCTCTGCGGGCGCCGGACCGGCGGGCACTTCCCTGAAGCGGCATTTTCCCTGCTAGGCGGCCTGTCGGCGGGCATTGACACTGTTTTTCTTAAGCTGCGCCACTTCAAGACTTTCAAGGTATTCATCAAACCCCATCATCCGGTCGATGACCCCGGCCGGGGTAAGCTCAACAATCCGGTTCGCCACGGTAGAGACGAATTCGTGATCATGAGAGGAAAAAAGCACCACTTCGGGAAAGGCAATGAGGCCGTTGTTCAGGGCCATGATTGATTCCAGGTCAAGGTGGTTGGTAGGTTCGTCGAGAATCAGGGCGTTGGCGCCGGTCAGCATCATTCTGGACAGCATGCAGCGGACCCGCTCGCCCCCGGAGAGGACACTGGTCCTCTTCAAGGCCTCTTCCCCGGAAAAAAGCATCTTGCCGAGAAAGCCCCTGGCGAAACTCTCTCCTTCCGAGGCCGGAGCGAACTGGCGTAGCCACTCGATCAGGTTCAGGTCATTATTGAAGTAGGAGTTGTTCTCTTGCGGAAAATAGGCGGTACCGATGGTCACGCCCCAACGGTAGCCGCCGCTGTCCGGCTCCATCTCGCCGGCGAGAATCTGGAAGAGGGTGGTCTTGGCCAGGCTGTCGCTGCCGACAAAGGCGATCTTGTCCCCCTTGTTGACGGTGAGGTTCAGGTCGTGCAGGATCTCAACTCCGTCGATCTTTTTGCCGAGCCCCTGTATCTCCAGGATGATATCGCCGCACGGCCGCTCGGGCTTGAAAACGATGTACGGGTATTTCCGCGAAGAGACGGGCATGTCCTCAATGGTGAGTTTCTCGAGGAGCTTTTTTCTCGCAGTGGCCTGTTTTGCCTTGGAGGCATTGGAGCTGAAACGCTGAATAAACGCCTTCAGTTCGTCAGCCTTGGCAGTGGTCTTTTTGTTTTCGTTCTGTCGCTGCTTCAGGTGGAGCTGGCTCGCCTGGTACCAGAAGTCGTAGTTTCCCACATAGACCCGGATCTGCCCGAAGTCGATGTCCGCCACGTGGGTGCAGACCTGGTTGAGGAAGTGACGGTCATGGGAGACGAGGATGACGGTATTCCGGAACCGCCCGAGGAATTCCTCCAGCCAGGTAATAGAGGCAAGGTCCAGGTGGTTGGTCGGTTCGTCCAGCAGGAGGATGTCGGGATTGCCGAAGAGGGCCTGGGCGAGCAGGACCCGCACCTTGTCGCCGCCTTCAAGCTCCTTCATCTGTTTCTGGAGCAGCTCCTCGGCTATACCGAGACCGTTGAGGAGTGTCGCCGCTTCAGGCTCGGCCTCGTAGCCGTTCATCTCATCGAACTCGGCCTCCAGTTCGCCGCTGCGGATCCCGTCCGTCTCGGAAAAATCGGCCTTGGCATAGAGGGCGTCCCGCTCGGCCATAACCTGCCACATCCGGTCGTGCCCCATAATGACGGTATTTAAGACGGTCTCCTCGTCAAAGGCGAAGTGATCCTGCCGCAGCACGGCGATGCGCTGCCCGGAACCGACCCCGATATCCCCCTTGTCCGGCTCGATCTCGCCGGCGAGGATTTTCAGAAAAGTCGTTTTCCCGGCACCGTTGGCGCCGATAAGCCCGTAACAGTTGCCGGGGGTGAACTTGATATTGACGTTTTTAAAAATCACCCTCTTGCCATAAGAGAGAGCGACATTCAATACGTTGATCATACGTTGGTTCCTTGTAAAGTTGCAGACCGGGGTTATAGCGGTTTTTCGCCTGTCCCGGGATGGTTAAAAAAAAGTGAGTCGTGCGTCAGCGCGGCCTGTTACGAATCGGCCCGGATTACCTTTCTCCGGCGGCCGCCGGCAGCGGAGCGGTTGGAGCGATTGGGTCCGGATTTCCAGTCATTCGGCCGCCGGCCGGGAAATTCTTTTTGCCGGCCGCCGGCAATTTCAATGCTCACCTTCTTGCCGTTGATCATCAGGTGGCTGAAGGCGTGCAGGACCGTATCGGAGAAACGGCTGTCCGCCTCGATAAAACAAAAATTACGCATCAGCTCAATCTTGCCGATGGCGATGTTGGCATGACGGGAGCCCTGGTTGATTATGCCGATGAGCCGTTCCGGCGCCATGCCGTCATTTTTCCCGACATTGACATGGAAACGGGTAAAGTTGGCGCGGCTCCGGTCGGCCCTGCGGCCGGTATCTCTTTCATTCTGGCGTCCCCGGTCGTTGCCCGTTGCCTGAACGTTCAGGTCCGGGGCGTTACGGTAATACTCCAGGAGCCGCCCGGATTCCAGGGCGACAAAGCGCCGGATGAGTTCGTCCCGGTCAAGGTCGGCCAGTTTTTCGCGGAGTGCCGGCATCAACGGTTCGATCCGGTCGATATCGACCTCCTCTTCCAGCATGGTGTTGATCCGTTGCATGATCCGGTTGTTACAGATTTCACTGCCTGACGGCACCTGGCAGCGCCCGAAGGTCTTTTTGAGATTCTTCTCGATGGTCTTGATCCGCCATCCCTCCCGCTGATGAATGATGGAGATCGATATCCCGGTCTTGCCGGCCCGGCCGGTCCGGCCGCTGCGGTGGGTGTAGCTGGCGAGATCATCCGGCAGGTTGTAGTTGATGACGTGGCTCAGATCGTTTACGTCCACGCCCCGGGCGGCTACGTCCGTGGCCACGAGCAATTGGATATTTTTCCGGCGGAATTTTCCCATGACCGAATCCCGCTGGGCCTGTGAAAGGTCCCCGTGCAGCGCCTCTGCCTGGTAGCCGTCCCGGCCGAGCTTATCTGCAACCTCCTGCGTTTCCTGCCTGGTGCGGCAGAAAATGATGCCGTACATTTCAGGCGAAAGGTCAACGATCCGTTTCAGTGCCTGGAAACGGTCATGCGCCCGGACCATGTAGTACTGATGGCGAACATTGTCAGCCCCGGAGTTGAGCCGGCCGATGACTATTTCCTGCGGCGCGGTCATGTATTTGTTGGCAATGGACTTCACCTCGCGCGACATGGTTGCGGAAAAGAGCAAGGTGGTTCTCGTTGTCGGAGTCTCGGCCAGGATGGCGCTGATCTCCTTGTGGAAGCCCATGTTGAGCATCTCGTCGGCCTCGTCAAGCACCACGGTGGCGATAGACGAGATATCCGCGGCCTGCCGCCGCAGCAGGTCGTTCAGGCGGCCGGGCGTGGCGACGATAATATGCACCCCCTTGCGCAGGGCGCTGATCTGCTGGTCGATGCGGGCGCCGCCGTAGACCGCCAGCGTCTTGAGGTTGTGGATATGCTTGCCGTAGGTGCTGATGTCCCCTGCGACCTGGATGCAAAGTTCCCTGGTCGGGCATAACACCAGGGCCCTGGTCTCCCGGCAGCCGGTATCGATTCTCTGGACCAGGGGCACGCCGAAGGCCGCTGTTTTGCCGGTCCCGGTCTGGGCCAGGCTGATCCAGTCCCCCTGTTCCTTGAGCAGCAGGGGGATGACTTTTTCCTGAACCGGGGTAGGGGCGGTAAAGCCCAGTTCAACAAGACTCTTGATAATTTCCGGATTCACTCCGATTTCTGCAAATGATATCATGTTCATGACCTGTGAAAAGAAAAGCCGGACCGGAGATTTTTCCGGCACCATGGCAGTATGCAACCTGGATCCGTGAGCGTTCGAGAACGGTGCAGATGCAAGCCGTCACGGGTCCGGGTACAAGGGAAAGGGCGCACTTGGGCGCACTATCCTGCTAAAGGAAGGGCAACGCGATCCGGCGGAATACGACGGAATACCAATGAAGTGGAATACGGTTACCAGACCAGCCGTCGCCCTTTTTTCCTTTAGGACTTTTTCCTTTAGGAGAACAAGGGCCTTTTTTTACGACCAGTGTGCCGCGTTTCTCTTCTTCTTGTGTTTTTTAAAACAAAAATTTTAAAAACAAAAAAGCAGGAAAGTATGCCGGCGTTTCGCTAAGAGGTGCTGAACACGCAATAGGGAAAAAGGTCGGAAAAAGAAGAGGCGCCTTATTTGCAGCGCCTATAGAAGAATTTATCTTTATATCATTGTTGCCGGGGACGAGCAAGCTTTTTTTGTCGCTGTTCAGCAAAAAAATAAAGCCTGGATTCGTGAGCGTTCGAGAATGGTGCAGATGCAAGGCGGCGACGATGTTGATTATCCCGGTGTCCCGTCAAGCACCAGCTAACGCATCTTGCTCGTCCTTTGGCGTTCCGGCTGTGTCCCGGTTGTCACTGCGGCCGCCGCCCTGAGCCGGGCGGCAACGGCAAATTCGCCGATCAGGCGGGCGGTGGCGGCAGGGACGAGATGTTCCCATGGTTCGCCGGCCGCGATTTTTCGCCGGATCGCCGTTGAGGACAGCCCCTTTTCCTCCGGCCGCCGCCGCCAGAGGACCTCGGTCTTGAGGCCCATTGTCTGCAGCATCTGTAATTTTTTCTCTCCCCATGCATCGTAAATGGTTAGAAAAAAGATTGCCTCAAGGGGGACGTAATATCTGTAAAGTTCCGGGAAATTGATGGGGAACGGGACAACGGAGAAACTCTCCGGCCCCAGGCCGCTTTCGGCCAGGGCGGCCTTGACCGTGCAGTAGCGCTCAAAATAGGTCAACGGGTTGGCATCCGGGGCGCTCCGGCAGCTGTCCGCCGCATCCTGCCGGGTCAGGGTGGGATCGGGGTTGGTAATCCCCACCACGAGGTGTTCACAGCGGGCCTTGCCGGCCAGGAGGTACTTTATATGGTCATTGTGCAGGACCTGAAAACGCCCGTGAATGACACCCCGTTTAAACATCTTTTGCCTCCTTCCTGTTGTCCAGGCGAAAGGGTGAACGGCGGCCCGGCCAATAGGGCTGATCAACATCCGTATCCATGAGCCCCTTGAGTTTCGCCATGTCCAGGAAGTTGAGGACCATGGGCATGAAGTCGGCGCCGTGGACCTGGCCCAGGGCTCCGGCGGCGCAGTGAATTTCGTCGAAGTGCCGGACCAGGTCCCGCCGCATCCCCGGTCCGGTCACCGTAATGGGAACCGGTTCGCCGGAATGGATCAGCGGCCCGCTGCTTGGGGTTGAATGGTCCGAGGTGATGATCAGCACGGTCTCCTCGTCCCCGGCCCGGTCTACGGCGGCGGCCAGGCCCCGGTCAAGCGCCTCGATCACCGCGACCTTGCGGCGGGGGTCCTTGCTGTGGGCGGCAACGTCGGGGGCCTTGGTATGGACATGGATAAACTCATAGTCCCCGGCCAGGGAAAAGGCCTGGTCGAGCCGCCCGGCCAGGTCCGCCCCCGGCTCGTCGCTGTCCCGGACCTTGCGCGTTTCCAGGCCGAGAAAGGCGGCCAGGCCCCAGAAAACCAGGCCGGATGAAATGGACAATCCCCGCAGGCCCCAGCGGCGGGCAAAGGGCTCGACATCTTTCCAGCGCCCCGCTCTCTGGGTGACCACGGCGTTGACCGGAACCTGACCATGCCGCAGCCGGTCCCGGTTGCCCGCATGGTCGCCAAGCGTCCGGTAACACCAGGAAAGGTAAGAGTTCAGAACCCCGGCGGTCCGCACGGCATCCCGCTCTCCCGCCGCCGGGCGCCAGGGAACGGCGCGCATCATGGGGCAGTCGACCTGGATCGGGTCCGTATCGGTGATCAGGGGCGAAGCCTGGCCGCTCATGGCGAGAATCCCGTCCAGGCCCTTCGTCTGCCTGAAAACAAAGCGGATATCGTCCGTCGTATAGCGGCGCACGGCATGGAAAAAGGCCAGGGCCTCAGCGGCCGAGACAGGGGGGCGATGCTGTTTTACATACAGGGTGTTGTCGGCTTCTGCGGCGTTGATGAAGTGGGCCAGCAGATACACCTCGTCAGGGTGGATTTCAAGGCCGGCCCCCAGCGCCTCCAGGAGGCCGCGGCCCGGAAATTCTTCCTGCCGGTAGCCGAACATGGCGAAATGAGCATTTTCACTGGGCAGCGAGACACCGGTCCGCTCGGCGTGAAAGAGTCCGTTGGTCCCCAGGGCGGCCAGGGCGTCCAGGTTGGGGGTGCGGGCCGCCTGCAGCGGGGTTTTGTGGCCCAGGGCCGGAGAGGAACGGTCGCCAAGACCGTCCAGGAGGATGACGATGCACCGGCTGGCCATGATGTTTTCCTGGGTCATGTCCTGGGCTTGATGTTCTGTTTCATCTTCGGGAAAAACGTTTCCTTATATAGAAAATATAGATAGGAAGACGGCTTGCCATTAAAATTAGCTGTTTGACATTTGTCCGTAATATGAACACAATAGGGCCATGCGCTTCGACTTACATGTTCATACTACCTTATCTTCCTGTAGTCAATTAACTCTGGAAGAGATCGTGTCATTCGCCGGTGCCAAGGGGCTCGACGGGGTCTGCATCACGGACCACGAGACCATGGCCGTCAGGCAGGTGTTCACGGAAGGGGTGCAGGACAATGGCCTCTGTGTCATCTTCGGCCTGGAATATGCCACGGGGGAGGGTGATTTCCTTCTGTTCGGGCCTTTTGAGGAGATCAGGCCGGGGCTTTCCGCAGCAGAGCTTTTGCGCTACGTCGAGGCCTCGGGCGGCGTGGCGGTGGCCGCCCACCCGTGTCGCCGGAGCAGGTCCACCCGCGAACATCTGATCAGGGATCACCTGTGCCGCATAGTGGAAAGCGTTAACGGCCGCAACAGCCATCCTGAGAATGAACAGGCCGCATCATGGTGCAAGCGTTACAATGTCAGCCAGGTCAGCGGCAGCGATGCCCATTCCCTGTCCGAACTGGGTATGGCCGTAACCCGTTTCCATGAGCCTATCCACAGCCGCGCCGACCTGATCCGCTCGCTTAAGAATGGGTCGTTCACCGCGGAACGGGATGAAGATGAAGGTAAGCCGTTACCGGCACCCCCTCTTCACGCGGTCACTCCCGCCCGCATAGAGGGGGTATAGCGAACGGCAGCGACTACGCAAATCTGTGGCGCCTTACCGGCGGGGTCCGGCAATCACGCATTATAGGTCGACGAAGAGACCTTGCCGCCGCTGCCGGTCCAGTCGGTATGGAAAAACTCGCCGCGCGGTTTGTCGATGCGCTCATAGGTATGGGCGCCGAAGTAGTCACGCAGCGCCTGCAGGAGGTTGGCCGGCAGCCTGGCACTGCGATAGCCGTCATAATAGGCCAGGCCGGCTGCGATGGCCGGGGCCGGAATGCCGAGTTCGGCGGTCCGGGCCGCGGTCCGGCGCCAGCCGGCCTGGGTGCCGTGAATCGAGTCGCGGAAAAAATTATCCAGCAGGAGGTTGTCCAGGCCCGGGTTGGCGTCAAAGGCCTGTTTGATCTTGCCGAGAAAGGCGCTGCGAATAATGCAGCCGCCCCGCCACATCAGGGCGATGCCGCCGTAATTCAGCTGCCAGCCGTATTCCTGCGCCGCCTGGCGCATCAACATGTAGCCCTGGGCATAGGAAATGATCTTGGCGGCATAGAGGGCATCATGCAGGTCCTCGAGGAACTGGTCCGCATCGCCGTCGAAAGCGGCCGCCGGGCCGTGCAGGACGGCCGCGGCCCGGACCCGTTCTTCCTTCAGGGCCGACAGGCAGCGGGCGAACACGGCCTCGGCGATCAGGGTCAGGGGAACGCCCATGTTGAGGGCGTTGACAGCGGTCCACTTGCCGGTGCCCTTCTGGCCGGCGGTGTCGAGGATCTTTTCGGCCAGGGGGCTGCCGTCCTCGTCCTTGAAGCCCAGGATATGGGAGGCAATTTCGATCAGGTAGGAATCGAGCCGGCCCTTGTTCCAGCGGGCGAACACGTCCTGCATCGCCTCTTCGTCCATGCCGAGACCACGGTGCATCAGGTCATAGGCCTCGCAGATAAGCTGCATGTCGCCATATTCGATACCGTTGTGGACCATCTTGACAAAATGGCCGGCCCCGCCCTCGCCGATCCAGTCGCAACAGGGCACGCCGTCGACCCGGGCGGCAATGGCCTGGAGAATATCTTTGACATGCGGCCAGGCCTCGGGATTGCCCCCGGGCATGATGGACGGGCCCCTGCGCGCCCCTTCCTCGCCGCCGGAGATGCCGGTGCCTATGTAAAGAATCCCCTGCTCGGCCAGGGCGCGGTTGCGGCGTTCGGTGTCGGTGTAGAGCGAGTTGCCGCCGTCGATGATGATGTCGCCGGGCTCCAGGTAGGGCGTCAGCTTGTCGATAAAGGCGTCGACTACCTCGCCGGCCTTGACCATCATCATGACCCGGCGCGGTTTTTTCAGTTGGCCGACCAGTTCCTCGATTGAATGGGTGCCGATAACTTTCGTCCCCATGGCCGGGCCGGCCATGAAGGTGTCCACCTTGGCCAGGGTCCGGTTAAATACGGCAACCGTAAAGCCATGGTCGTTCATGTTCAAAACCAGGTTCTGGCCCATAACGGCCATGCCGATTACGCCGATATCCGCATTTGACATGTTGTTCTCCCTTCGTTTGTTGCCGCCGGAATTCGATTTTTGCCGGCCGGTGTTTAGGCAGGCGCCCGTGCCTAGGCGGCGGTCAGGCGCCGGCGCACATATTCCTCGAGCCTGCGCAGATCCTTGGTAAAGTTACGAATGCCTTCCGCCAGTTTTTCCACGGCCATGGGGTCTTCATTATGCATCCAGCGCATATCCTTTTCGGTGAGGTGGTATTTTTCCATCTCCATCTCCCGGGCCCGTTCCGGATCAAGCTGCCGGAGAACAACTCCTTCCGCGCTTTCCAGTTCGGCAAGGAACTTTGGCGAAATGGTCAACAGGTCACAGCCGGCCAGGCCGAGGATCTGTCCTACGTTCCGGAAACTGGCCCCCATAATCTGGGTCTTATAGCCATGGTGCTTGTAATAATAGAAAATCTTTCTGACCGATTTAACCCCGGGATCCTCTTCCGGGGCATAGCCGTCGACCCCCTCGTGGGCCTTGTACCAGTCGGTAATGCGGCCGACGAAAGGCGAGATCAGGGTCACTCCCGCCTCGGCGCAGGCGACGGCCTGGGCAAAACTGAACATCAGCGTCAGGTTGCAGTGAATGCCTTCTTTTTCCAGGGCCTCCGCCGCCCTGATTCCTTCCCAGGTCGAGGCCACCTTGATGAGAATGCGCCCCCGGTCGATGCCGAATTCCTCGTACATTTTGATCAATTCGCCGGCCTTGCGAATAGTGCCTTCGGTATCAAAGGACAACCGGGCGTCCACCTCCGTGGAAACGCGTCCCGGCACGATAGCAAGAATTTTCCGGCCGAAGAGGACGGCCAGGCGGTCCAGGACCAGGCTCGTGCGGGCAGAGAGCGTGTCGGCCCTTGCCATGCCGTAATCCACCGCTTCGTCCACCAGGTTCCGGTAGCGGGGCAACTGCGCCGCGGCATAGACGAGCGACGGGTTGGTGGTGGCATCCGTGGGCCGATACTCTTTGATTGAATCAAAGTCCCCGGTATCGGCAACCACCGTGGTCATTGTTTTTAACTGGTCAAGCTTGCTCATTGCTGCCTCCTTGCATCTGCACCGTTCTCGAATACTCACTGATTCAGGTCATAAATCAATGTTTCTTCACGGTCAACGGTAATCATTATTTTTTATTTTTTCACCCGGCATCTTTTTTATATTATACCGGCTCTCTTGAAAAAAAAACCTCTTCTTATATACTACAAAAAGGTACCGGTCATTTCAGGGTTTGTTCCGGAACAGGTGCGAATAATAGTTCGTGTCTATCCGGAAACGGTCTTTTTGCCCGCTTTTTTTTCGCCTGCCTCGAAGTCTGCGTTTACCTGATCTCGAACGGAAATCCTCGTTTCCGGACGGGGCAACGTCGTGTCGCTCTGCCTGCAAGACAAGGAAAAATAGATCCACTCAATTATCACGGGAGAGCTTATTTTGATGAAACAAAGCCTGGTTACAATCACTCTGGTCCTGTTCCTGCTCGTCACCCTACCGGGGTGCGCCAAGCTGACAAAAGGGAAGTCGGGATTTGTCGATCTTGGCAACGGCATCTGCCTGAACCGGGCGAACGGCCAGATGTGGCAGATCAAACGGAGTAAAATGATCAGCGGTTTAAAGGCGGCCAGGGCCTATGTCGTCCAGCTGAATAAGACCAGCAAGTACCACGATTGGCGTTTGCCCACGGTATACGAGCTTTACAATCTAATCTTCACCTTTGATATTCATCATAACGGCAACTGTATTATTGAGAATAAAGGGAAATATTGGGCCGACAAAAAAAACGGCGAGGGGATGGTCGGGGCCTGGGAACTCGGCCCCGAGTGCGGCATAGACCGACAATACTACAGCGGCGGCGGCAAGGGCTATGTCCGCGCCGTGCGGCCCTAGGAGGCGCGTCATCAGCATGGGCGACCACCTTGGGGATACTCCGGCCGTAGGAGTTCACCAGTGCCTTGGATTCGTTCGTTTTGGTTTCCGAATCTAGCCTTTGCGGCTGTGAGGAGGCCAAAACGGGCGAAGATGAGGTGCAGGTGTACTCGTACTTTTACGCACCGACTTAGCCCGGTTATTGGTCACGTGAAGTAACAGTTCAGCATGGGCGACCACCTTGGGGATACTCCGACCGTAGGAGTTCACCAGTGCCTT
>VAPG01000232.1_pt1 | contig 16785 bp, 17 predicted proteins | sample 3393851 | NCBI WGS metagenome assembly VAPG01 (sample SAMN08290438, study PRJNA428436) | hydrothermal vent metagenome | isolation source: Deep-sea hydrothermal vent chimney | place: Atlantic Ocean: South-mid Altantic Ridge | depth 2194 m m
AGGAAAATTCTTCATGCTGAACGGATTAGATCCAGATTTAAAGATTTTAATGATGACCTATTGGAAGCTAGACAAAGAAATATAAATAAGACTCTTCATGAAATTGCTGCGGATAGGTCTAGGAATAGAGAAAGATATGGTATGCTAGAAAATAGAACCCACGAGAGGATTCAGGAAATTAGAGACAAGATTAGACATTTTAAAAATAGGAGTGAGTCAGAACATAGATTAGCAAGTGATGCTATGAACACATCCGAAAAATTAAAAGATATGGCTGAAAATAATTTAATGAATATGTCAGATTAGATTTTTATTATTTTAAGGAATTATTTCCGGGATAAAATATTTTTCATAATTAAAAGCCAAATTTGTAATTACTTTATTCCCTATTATTTCTCCAATTTTCACCATTTGGATTTTTATATCATCTATATAATTTAATAGAGTTACAAATTGGACCACCCCATCCATCCAAGAAGAAGCTTTTCTTCAGTAGAGACATTTCCCCCACAAAGTTCCAAATAAGAACAGTGAGAGCATTTCTGAATATCAATTTTTTTTAAATTATTAGGATTTATATCTAATGTTCCAGCTTTAAAATTTCAATTCCATTCATAATAGGACAGGCTTGTATATTCCCAGAGGTTGTAATTACATAACCTGCACCACATCGAAGAAGATAGTTTGTTTTTAATATATCTACATCAGGATTAAGAATAGAGTAAATTTTTCTAAAAAATGGATAAAACTTTAAAACACCCCATCTATTTTTCTAACCCAAAATGTAATCAGTTTAGAAATAGATTTATTATAACTATCCAAAAATATTTTTATTCTCTGTTTCTCAAAATCAGTTTTATAAAAACCAACATCTAATTGCCAGTGCACGGAAGTTAAAAAAATTCATATCTATAATATCTATAACATTCTTGTATATATAAGGATTATATGATAGTGTATTATGTAAAATTATATTTATCTACCCAAAATTGTCTTAGCGGATTTAAATCTTTAATTAAAACAGCACTGAGAGTTTACCGTATATTTAAATAAGTGTTTGAATATTTTAAATGATGATTTATGAAACCACAATATCTTTTTTAGTAAAATCTATTGGCTCTCTAGGATACATTGGTATATTTGTTTTAATGTTTTTAGAAAGTTCCTTTTTCCCATTTCCTAGCGAGGTTATTATGATTCCTGCTGGATATCTTGCATATCAAGGTAGGATGAATCTAACATTAATAATCGTAATAGGGATAATGGGGTCTATCGCTGGTGCATGGCTAAACTATTTCTTAGCAGATAGATTCGGAAGAAAATTGCTTCTTAAATTTTTAAAGGAAAATCATTTGAAGATGGTAGAGACTTTCTTTCAAAAACATGGGCATATCTCCACTTTTAATGGCAGGCTTATCCCTGTGGTGAGGCAGTATATTTCTTTTCCTGCGGGTCTTGCCAAGATGAGTCCAACAAAATTTACAATATATACTGGATTTGGTGCAGGGATATGGATAACAATTCTTACATTTTTAGGGTATTTTCTTGGACAAAACTCTATACTAATTCACGGATACCTAAGAGAGATAACAATATCAGCGTTGATATTCATCCTAATTCTTACAGCCATTTATATTTATATTAGAAAGTATTTCGGTAAAACAGCTTCATAGGAAGGAAATTAAATTCAATATTAATTATAAAATACCAAATTACGTATTTGCAAAGATTTTTTAATGGCTATTTGTTTAATTTTAAATGAAAGAAATATGCCTAAGTAAAAGAGGGATTGATTAGGATGAATTCGAGGATTATTAAGGGGTTCCACGATTTTATTGGAGAAGACTCATTAAAAAGAGATAAGATAAAAAAAATTATACAGAGAGAATTTGAACTTTATGGTTTCGAGCCAGCGGAAACTCCTATAATAGAAAGTGAAAGTTTCGTAACTGGAGATAATTCCAATGATGAAGCGGTTAGAGATGTGTTTAGACTTAAGGATAGGGGGAAACGGAGGTTAGCATTAAGGTATGAATTTACTTTTCAACTAAAACGATTGTCCAGAAATCAAAAATTACCATTCAAGAGATTTCAGATTGGAAGTGTGTTTCGCGACGAACCTATTAGGAAAGGAAGATCAAGGGAATTCATTCAATGTGATGCAGATATAATCGGTAGTTCTCTTGAAAACGAAGTTGAGTGTTTAAAAATAGGAAAGAATGTTTTTGACAAATTAAAAATACCAATTAAAATATATGTAAATAATAGAAAACTTATAAACGAAATTCTAGTTTCAGAGAATGTAGAAGAGAGAAAGCAGACACAGGTAATACGAGAACTTGATAAATTAGACAAGTTATCAAAAAAAGAGGTAGCTGATAATCTAAAAAAAATAGGGGAAGAGAGAATTCTAAAAATTTTTGATAGCGAAGAGAAGAATTTTGAAAAATATAGTTTTTATAAAGAAATTAAAAAATTAAAAAAACTCTGCAAATTTTATAATATAGAAATTATTTTTAAGCCCACACTATCAAGAGGACTTTCATACTATACAGGGACTATTTTTGAAATTTGGGGAGACGATTTAAATGTTTCACTTTCTGGCGGGGGTAGTTATCTAGTAGGCGATGCACAAGCTACTGGAATTTCATTTGGATTTGAACCTATCTCTATGTTGTCCACTATCAAGGGGGATAGGACAGATATCTTAATTCTATCACTAGGAGAGGATGAGGCAGCAATTATATTAGCAGAAAACCTAAGAGCTAGAAATATAACCGTTAACTTAATAATAAATAAATCAATTGGAAAGGGCTTAGAATATGCAAATATTAAAGAAGTCAAAAGAGTTATTTTTGTTGGCAAGAATGAAATAGAAGAAAAAAAATTCAGAGTTAAAGATATGGAAAGTGGTAATGAAAAAATGCTTTCACTTGATGAAATTTTAATTTAATTAGAAAGATATCTTAAGGCAATTATAAATGAAGCAAAAAGAAATATGGAACAGAATAGCAAAAGAGTGGGACAGACATAGAATATGCCCAATAGAAGAAGTCAGGGAGTTTTTAACTAAACAATCTGGGAAGATTCTAGATTTGGGTTGCGGGAGCGGTAGGAATTTTATAAGAAATAAAAACCTAAAAATTTATGGTATTGATTTTTCTAAAGAATTATTAATATTAGCCCAGAAAAATGCCGAAAATTTGCAAATTGATGTAGAATTAAAAAAAACAGAAACTGCAATGATACCATACGAAGATAATTTTTTCGATTCCGTCATCTTTGTTCGGGTTTTGCATTGTATAGATAGCGAAGAAAAAAGAGAAAAATCATTAAGAGAATTATTTAGAGTTTTAAAGCCCAACTCAAGTGCGGTTATTAGTGTTTGGGCGAGAGAACAAAAAAGGATAAAAAATAAAAATAAAGAATGTTTTATCCCTTGGACAGTGGAGGAGAAGAAATATTTCAGGTATACATACATTTACAACAAAAATGAACTAAAACATATTTTGGAAAAGATAGGTTTTAAAATTATTAATTTAAAAGAAGGAAAAAATATTGTTGCCATCGTGAAAAAACCAAAGGTTCTCCATACCAAAAATCATATTATCAAATATAATTACAAACCTACTCGAGCCTAATCCTTTTTAGCCTTAGGGCGTTTGTTATTACGCTAACAGAGCTCATACCCATAGCTGCTGCCGCTATCATTGGACTCAATAACCAACCCGTAAATGGATATAATACACCAGCTGCGATTGGAATTCCTAATATGTTGTATCCAAATGAAAATCCGAGGTTCTGTTTAATATTTCTCATCGTCGCTTTACTAAGCCGAAATGCAATGCCTACATCAGTTAAATCACTTCTAACTAAGACTATATCTGCACTCTCTATTGTAACATCAGTCCCTGCCCCAATAGCAATCCCTATGTTTGCCTGAGCCAAGGCTGGAGCATCATTAATTCCATCGCCTACCATAGCAACAATTTTCCCATTAGATTGCAGTTTTTTTACATATTTTGCTTTATTTTCTGGCAAAACTCTAGAAAATACATGATTTTCATCTATGTCAATTTTTCCTGCAATCACGCTAGCAGTTTTTTCATTATCACCTGTAATCATATAAACATCAATGCCAGATTCCCTAAGATTTTTTACAGCGTCCTTGGAATTTTCCTTAATTGTATCAGCTATACCAATAGCACCCACAATGGATTTCTCCTCGCTTATGAGAATAACGGTTTGCCCTGCATTTTCTAATCCATCAATCTTTTTGTGGAGAATGTCTTCAATTTTTACATTATTTTTTTCCATCATAATTTTGTTTCCTATGATTATATTCTTATTATCTATTTTGGCACTTATTCCTAACCCAGGACTATCATTAAATTCTTTGATAGGAAGCAAATTTGCTTTTGTTTTTTTCGCCTTATCTACTATCGCTCGTGCCAGAGGATGTTGAGAGTTGTTTTCAAGTGATATAGCGATAGATAGTATCTCCCCTTCTGTTTTATTAGAGAAACTTAATATTTTTGTTACTTCTGGCTCTCCTTTTGTTATTGTCCCAGTTTTATCCAAGATAACCGTGTCTACCTTTCTAGCTACCTCTAATGCCTCAGCACTTTTAATTAATATATGGTGTTCTGCACCCAACCCAGTTCCTACCATAATAGAAGTAGGAGTTGCTAATCCCAATGCGCATGGGCAAGCCACAATAAGCACAGATACAAGAATAGTAAATGCAAACAAAAATCCAAATGATGAGAAAAGATACCACGCAGAAAAACTCAATAAAGCAATTGCTATTACAATCCAAACAAAATATCCAGAAATTATATCCGCCAATCTGGCTATGGGAGCTTTTGACCCTTGTGCATCTTGAATTAATTTTATAATCCTAGCCAAAGCAGTATCTTTACCTATCTTTTCAGCCTTAATCCTTAACACTCCATTTTTATTGATTGTTCCCCCAGTTACCGTATCTTTTACTTTTTTTTCTACGGGCAAGCTCTCCCCAGTAATCATACTTTCATCGACACTAGAGATTCCCTCTACTACGCTTCCATCGACGGGGATAGTTTCCCATGGTTTTACTATAATCAAATCACCGATTTCCAACTCCTCAATAGGAACCACTGATTCTTTCCCATTTCTTATTACTATGGCCGATTTTGGGGAAAGTTTCATTAGTTTTTTTATTGATTCAGAAGTTTTCCCACTTGTAATTGCTTCAAGATATTTTCCAAATAATATAAGGGCGATAATAACGCCGGCTGTCTCAAAATATAGATTATGAACAAATTCTATATGTCCAGTTAAAATTTTGTATACTGCATAAATTCCATAAGTATAAGCAGCACCAGTTCCCAATCCTATTAAACTGTCCATATTCGGAGAACCTCGAATTAAATTTCTAAAACCAACCGTATAAAACTTGTATCCAGCGATAATAATTGGGAGTGAAAGAATTACTTGAACCATTGCAAACCTTATTGGAAATAATGCAGGGCTTATAAAAGTAGGAATTATAGACTCACTTATTAAACTACCCATAGCAAGATAAAGAATTGGGACAGAAAAAATTATCGTAGTGACTAGCTTTAATTTAAGGGTGTTTAATTCCCTTCTCTTTGCTGTTTCTTCCTTCTCATAAATATTCTCCCCATCCTCGGCTATCACTGCTTTATATCCAGCATGAGAAACTGTGTTTTTAATATCAGATATGCTAATTTTTCCAAAATCATATTCCAATTCTGCGAAACTATTTGCATAGTTAGTTTTTACGTTAGAAACACCCCTTAATTTTTCCAAACTATTTTTAACAATTCCAGCACAATGCTCTGAAGCCATACCCACAATTTTAAATTTTATTTTTTTTAAATCCATATCTATTGGCGTATAACCACTTTTAAGAATAATATCAAATATTTTTTTTTGGCTTGTTTTTTTATCATCGTAATCTATATTGGCAGATTTATTAACATAATTCACCACAGCATTTCTCACTCCCGCCTCTTTCTTTAGACGAGATTCTATATTTATTGCACAAGAGGTGCATGTCATTCCGTCTATTTTTACATTTTTTTTCATAATAATATTTCTTAGGAAAATCTATTTCCTCCTCCTTTTATTTGGTGTCAGCATTTTTTCAATTAACCAAATCATAACTAATATAAATACGGAAATGGCAAATATCATTAAAATCCAGCCAAAAAATTGCATTCCGAAAAACCCATGCATTCCAGTATGATAGCCATTATCTATATCACCAGAATGAGCTGAAACAGGCAATACAAAACATAAAAATAAAACCATTATAGAAATTGTTAATTTGCCAGTTTCCATTTCGCGTCCTCCTCATTTCTTAATATATGGATACAAAATTGTCCCATATGTTTGTCTATCAACTTCATTAATGGCAATATTGTTTTTTTATTAAGCTTGTAATAAGTAAATTTTTTATCCTTTCTACTACTAACAAATCCACATCTTCTCATCCTAGCTAAATCATGTGAAACCGAAGTTTGATTCATTTTTAATTTATTAATAATCTCGGAAACATTTTGCTCACCATGTTTCAGTAATCCAATTATTTTTAATCTTGATTTGGAGAGCAATGTCCCAAAAAATATTTTATACGCACCGTATTCTTCTTCCTTATTTATTCCAGAGTGGCAAGAATTTGATATGTCCTTTTTTATCATATGATATTTTAATACATATAACTATTTAAATGTTTGCTCTTAGAAATTAAAACATCTAATACAATTAAAAACAGTTAATGAGACATAAATTAATTAATATATCCGCCCTTTTGCATAACCCAAAGTTTGTAATATTCGCCTCGTTTTTTTATCAATTCACTGTGTTTCCCTTCCTCTATTATTTCCCCTCTTTTAAGCATAATAATCCTATCGGCACTTATAATTGTAGAAAGCCTGTGAGCAACAATTATAGAAGTTCTGCCCTTTAACAATTCAGATAAACTTTTTTGAATTTTATATTCTGTTTTTGAATCAAGTGAAGACGTTGCCTCATCTAATATTAGAATTTTTTTATCTGCCAAAATAGATCTTGCAATCGAAACTCTTTGTTTCTCCCCCCCCGATAATTTAACACCCCTCTCCCCGACTACAGTATTTTCTTTTAACGGTAAATTATCAACAACATCACTTAATTGAGATAACCTTATTGCTCTCATTACATCTCTTTTTGATGCCTTATGATTCGCAAACTTAATATTATTATAAATTGTATCGTCGAACAGGATACATTCCTGAGGGACAATCCCGCTCGCACTTCTGACACTTTCCTGGGTGAAGTCTTTAATATTTTTCCCATCAATTAAAATAGAACCCTTCTGAACATCGTAAAACCGGTTCAAAATTTTTATTAATGTAGTTTTTCCACATCCAGAGTGCCCTACAAATGCTATTTTTTCCGTAGGTTTTATCTTCAAATTAAAATTTTTCAATAACCCATCCTTTTTATATCCAAAATACACATTCTTAAATTCAATTTCTCCTTTTCTAACTACAAGATTTTTTGCTCCAGGTTTATCTTTGATTTCATTTGTTTCTTTGTTATATTCGAATAAATCCTGCATATCTGCCATTGCACGATAATAATTTCGTATTCCATGAGTAAAACTAAACAAACTTCCAGTAATACTTCCATATAAAGAATAAATAAGGACAACCGTTCCAAGTGTTATTTTTCCACTTATAAAATCATTTAGCGGAAAATAAAGCAAGGCAATAGTTCCAATCCCCAATATCAATATTTGCCCAAAATCCAACTCACCAAAATGTTTCCAATATTCAAAATTAAATTTTTTTGTAGTATTTATCAATTTAGAAAAACGTTTGTTGATTCTCCCTTCTTTCCCAAAATATTTGATAGATTCAATATTAGTAAAAACATCAGAGACAAAGGCACTTTCTTTATCTTTCGCTTCATTCCACTTAACTTGATATTTCTTTTGAATATTCTGAATATATATATTATATACAATAAATAATACTATTACGACTAACAATATCATTGCTGGGATTATTGTGAATGTGACAATTATAGCAAATATCATTATAAATTGTAAAATTAGGGGGCTTATCTGGAACATAATTAAATCCGTCATATTTTCCATAGCACCTGATCCACGTGCAATCCTAGAAATAAGAGAGCCCGTCTTATGATTAGAATGAAATTTATCAGACAATGTAATTATTTTTGTAAAATATTTTTTCTTCAAATCGTAAATTAATTTCGGTTCTATAACGGAAATCAAATAAGATTTTGTGCCACTTCCAAAACTTCTCACTAAAACTATTCCAAAATAAATAAACCCAATCATAACTAATACATGAACAAAACCACTCGCCGACAATATTCCAGCACTATATTTGGTGGCATCGTCTATTAACCATTTATAAAGAAATTTATCTGCAACAAAAAGGGCCTGAGTTATTATTGATATAAAAATCATAAATCCAAATAAAAATTTATATTTTTTTACAAAGCTAAAATACTCACGCAAATTATATTTAAAATTTATGCTTTTATTTTGTTTTTTCATCGTATTAATTATCAAAATCCGTTTATAAACCCAATATACTGTTTTTATTAGAAAAATTATCTTTAGACAATCCCTAATCTATATCGAAAATTCAAAAATGGAACATAATTTGGATAGTAAAATATTATTATTATTAAGTAAAGGATTATACATAGACTATATTGTTGATTAAATTTAGATGAAAATAATTCTTACAGAATAGCTACATTTATAAAATATAAAAACTAACAAATTCTATGAGAAGAGGTTTCAAAAAACGTGGGTTATCTCCTATTGTCGCAAGTGCGTTATTAATATTATTAGTTATTGTTTTGGCGGTTATAATTTTTCTTTGGGCTCGTGGATTTATTCAGGAAAAGGTTGAAAAATTTGGGAAGCCGATTGAACAAGCTTGTAGTCATGTTAAATTTGATGTTTCCCGTCAAGCAAGCGAATTAGATGTGGTAAATAGGGGAAATATTAACATTAAAGAATTAGATGTTAAATTTATTAAAGGAGGAGATTCAGAAATGAAACAGTTCGCTGTTCAGGTAGACGCATTAAAATCTGCGATTGTCCATGTAATATTCAAAATGAAAGATGGAGAAGAACCGAATAAGATTATAGTTTATCCAGCGTTAGTTGGAAGCTCTGGTAACGGTAAGAATGGACTTTTCACATGTATGAATTCGGGGGTAACAGTTAACTGAATGAAATTTATAGAAAAAGACATACATTATATAATAAGTTTCACACTAAAAAAGTTGAAAGGAGGTATAGATAATGAAAAGTAAAAAAACAAACTCGGAGAATTCCATAGGTATTTCTCTCTCTTCTAATAAGAGGGGTATAAGTGCCGTTGTTGCTACGGTTTTGATTATATTAATTACTATCGCAGCTGTTGCCATTCTTTGGGCTGCAATCATTCCTATGATTAATAATAAGTTAAGCAAGGGAACTGTTTGCCTAGATGCAACTTCTGGACTATCTCTTGAAAATAATGGATATACTTGTTATAATCCCAATAATCTTAGTATCCAGATTAAGCACGGGCCAACCACTTTTGGATTATCAGATATTCAAGTTTTGATTTCGTCTAAAGGGAATACTGAATCCATAAAGTTAAAATCGATAAGTGGAATGCCACCTCTTCCAAAGGCTAATGAGCAAAAGACCTTCAATATTCCTCAGTCTGACATTACAACTACTGTTGCAGATATAGACAAAGTCTCTATCGCTCCAATTGTAGCTGTAGGAAATCAACAGGATATTTGTGGTGCAACGAGTCCAGTTGTTATAAAAGCCTGCGCTTAATAATAATTAAATTTTAATTTTTGACTCTTTTTGAGTCTTTTTATTTTTTTTACAAAAAGTATATAAAGAATAGTGCCACTTTTCATTTATGAATAAATACGCTAATTTTCGAGAAATCTGTTTAATGCCTAGGACAAGAGGGCAGATTTGGGTAGAAACGGTAATTTACACACTAATTGGTTTGGCTATTATAGGTTTGGTTTTGGCGGGTGCATTACCCAAAATAAATCAAAAAAAAGACGAGATGTCTATTGGTGCATCAATCAAGGCACTGGGGACTATAGATAATAATATTTATGAAGTTTCAAAATCTGTTGGGAACAGAAGAGTCGTAAATCTAGACATAAAGAAGGGCGTGTTCATAATCAATCCATCAGAGAACACAATCTCGTGGATATTAGATTCTAGTTTTGCATATAGTCAGGTTGGGAAAACCGTTTCTTTCGGGAATATAAACATTACCACAACAGAAAATGGGAAATTTAAGGTAAAATTAACAATAAAATACAACATGGACTTAGAATATACTGGCAATAATCTTAAAGAGAAGCAGCTTAGTTCTGCACCAATCCCTTACAAATTAATTATAGAAAATAAGGGCATAGACGCAAAAGGAAAAACTCTAATTGATTTCTCTCAATCATGATTAATTTATTATTTTCATAATTAAGAAATAGTTTTATATAAGGTAGTTCTCTATTAATTTAACGAGGTGTATATGATTGTTAATATAAATTTAAATCCACAAGTCCCAGCAATACCAGTTTATGACGACAAAACGAAAATTGATGTTAGATATATGGTAATTGCCCCTTTTGTTTCTATTCATATTTATTACAACAGCAAGCTTGGAGAAGTCATCTACGAAGTAGAAGAGCCACTTATTGACGATAAAGAGAAATCTGTTTTAGATAGAATTGAAAGTGCAATGAAAGAGGTAGTGAATATAGGTATGGTTTCTAATGATTATTCCACAGAAAGCCTAACTGATTATGTTGACAAAACAGCCAAATTAATTATTTCCGAATTAGGGCTAGAAGTTACAGAAGATTCTTATTCTAAAATGTTTTATTATTTATATAGAGATTTTATTGGACTTAACGAAATTGAGCCTATGATGAGGGATTATTTCATTGAGGATTTAGAGTGCAATGGGATGGGGGAAAGTTTATACATTGTTCATCGTGTTTTTCGTAATTTAAAAACCACGGTTAAGTTTAATAATATGGACAGACTATCCAGCTTCGTTGAGAAATTAGCTCAGAAAACTGGACGATATATATCTTATGCCAGCCCCATTTTAGATGGTAGTTTGCCAGATGGTTCTAGAGTAAATGCCACATACGCTCAAGATATTTCGTCTAAAGGTCCGACATTTACTATTCGTAAATTTACAAAAACACCATGGACACCTACGCAATTACTCGGATTTAGAACATTAAGCCCAGAGATGATGGCATATTTTTGGTTGTTATTGCAATATCAATCAAATCTTATGATAGTCGGAGGAACGGCCTCTGGGAAAACAACCTTACTTAATGCATTAGCTTTTTTTATTCCTCAAGAGAATAGAGTAGTTTCGATTGAAGATACTAGAGAGTTAAATTTGCCAAGAGAAAACTGGTTACCGTCGGTTGTTAGGACAGGTATTTCTAGTGCTGGAATAGGAGGGGTAGATATGTTTAGTTTACTTCGAAGTTCTTTTAGGCAGAATCCAGACTATGTAATTGTTGGAGAAGTGAGAGGGAAAGAGGCAAGTGTTCTATTTCAGGGAATGGCCTCGGGTCACGCATCTATCTCCACTATGCACGGTGATTCCGTTGATTCCATTATCCGTAGGTTAATGACTCCCCCAATTAGCCTTTCCCCCATGCTTGTTAATGAACTTGACGCAATGGCAATAATGACACATGCATTAGTTAAAGGGAAAGAAACCAGAAGATTAAGGGAAGTTGTAGAGGTAATAAATGTAACTAGCGACGGCACAGCAGTTACAAATACCCCATTTAAATGGAATCCCGCGGATGATAAATTTTATTATGCTACAGAAAGCAAAATTTTTGATAAGATTGGACTAAAATATGGTCTCGATAAAGAATATATGCAAAAGGAATTTGAAAAGAGAACAAGACTACTTTATTCATTATTTCAAAAAAAGGTATTATCTTATGAAGAAGTCCAGAGAGTTATTAATGATTACACAAAGGACCCACATGGTGTTTTAAAAAAGTATGGAGTAGAGATTTAGTTTCAACTAAAAGTTAATAAATGAGTTTTCTTTAACTATTTCAGGTGATAAGATGAATATTGAATTTATTGAGCAGTTAGTCAATTCTATGGAGGATGGGTTATTAAAGCTGGAGCAATCCATCGAAAAAAAAGACAATGTGAGTGCAAACAAACTTCGAGTTTTTATTTTTGATATTCATAATAAAATTTCTGAGGCGTTAAGATTGTAGTTAATACAAAAAAATTTTATCATTCAAAAAATAATATGGGTGGTGTATTTTAGATGTTCGAAGACTTAAAAAAAAATTTAAAAGAAGAAAAGAAAATAATCGCAGACATGAAGGCTATTGCTGTTGGATATAGAGACGACGCTACAAATAGAGCTTTCTATGCATCTAGCTTAAAGGCATTGGCGGAACAGTTGGATTTATTAAATGCAGTTGTCCCAGAATTATTGAAAGAATGGAGCCCCTTTAATAACTTTAAGGATAATAAAATTGTTCCGAAAATGAATATTAAAAATATAGTTAAAAAGGATGCCCAAAAAATTCAACCAATAAAAAAAACGATCGTTAGAATGAGCTATGTTCTACCTTCAAGCGGCGAAAAAAAGTTTGTAACTATTAATAAAAAAGATCGTGCGGAATTCTTAAAAAAACTAAAACTTAGTGAAGAATCTTTAAAGAAGTTAAAGAATATTAGCAAAAAAAAAGTAGAAAAAGTTAATAAGAAAGCTAATTGGTATGTCTCTTTTTCTAATAAATATTTTAGGGAATATAGCGATAGATTTAGTCACCAATTTGGAGAAGTTAACAAAGACTTACAAGAAGCCAATATACTGATTTTATTTTCAAGTTATTTGTCAATGGCTATGATGAGTTTAACAATTTCCTTTGTTTTGGGGCTATTCATTTTTTTTGTTATGATTATTATTAGTTTATCAAATTGGATATATTTTGTTTTACCATTAGGATTCGTAGGGCTTACCATGGCTGGTTTCTATATTTATCCCTCCACTATCGCGTCGTCGGTTCAAAAAAATATCTCCTATGAATTGCCCTTCGTTACAATTCATATGGCAGCCATTTCTGGTTCCAATATTGCTCCAATTAAGATTTTTAAAATTATTTCTGCGTCTGTAGAATATCCGAATATAGGAGCAGAGATGAGAAAGGTTATTATGCAAACGGAAATTTATGGGTATGACATAGTAACATCCCTAAAAGATATCGCGAAGAAAACTTCCAATAAAAAATTATCCGAGTTATTTTCTGGAATAGCAACTAATATAAGTTCCGGTGGCTCTCTAAATAATTACCTTAAAAAGAAGTCGGAAAGTTTTTTGGTTGATTATCGTCTTGAGCGACAGAAATATTCGAGTCTTGCTGGAACTTTTATGGATGTGTATATTTCTATCCTTATTGCAGCACCACTTATCCTTATGATGATGTTTATTATAATGAATGTAGCTGGGTTAGGGATGGCAGGACTTGGGATTACGAATCTGATGTTTTTAACAATCGGTGGCATCGTGATTGCAAATATTATTTTTATTGTAGTACTAAATATTAAACAACCTAGAGTATGAGAATAAGAACCCTTTTTATAAATGGAAAACTAAAAAGTTGTATGTTTCAACTGGGGATTAAAAATGAAATTTGAATTAATGCATTGGCTAGGAATTGCTATCGGAACTATTTCTGCGGTGACTTCCTTTTTTCTATCCTCTGGGAATTTGTTCAAATTTCTTCTGGTGGTTTCTTCTTTATTAGGAATAGTTCCTTTTATGGCTAGCTTTCTGTTCAGGCAAAACACCCAGCACGAGAAGGAGGCGAAATTTCTAGAATTTATGCGAGACTTGGTAGAGATGGTAAGATCAGGAACCCCGATAAGTAAAGGAATTATTAATCTTAAGAAACGAGATTATGGCGCCCTTAGCTCCCATATTTTTAAATTAGCGAATCAATTAGAAATGGGAATTACATTGACGGAGTCTTTACTCACCTTTGCTAACGAAACAAATAGCCCAGTTATATCTAGAGCGGTTAGCCTAATTTCAGAAGCAGAGAAGGCTGGGGGCAATATTGAAGAGGTTTTGGAATCAGTTTCAAATTCCGTTGCCCAAGTTGATAAACTTAGGAAAGAGAGAGCAGCGGGGGTATCAAATCTAATTACTCAAGGATATATGATATTTATGATATTTATTATCATTATGCTTGTTATGGAATTTAAGATTTTACCGTTAGTAGGAGACTTGCAAAGCACCAAAGGATTGAGTATCAGCGTAACTAAAATGAATCCAGAAGAATTTGCAATGCCACTTTTTTTCATGCTTTTAGTTCAATCCTTTTTCGCAGGACTTGTTATAGGGAAAATTGCAGAAGGAACTCTTAAAGCAGGAATTAAGCACTCATTTATACTATTGGCATTAACCCTTCTAATAACCACAGGGGTTCGTGCATTTTTCGGATAAACCATATATGAGTAATTATATAAATATAAAAATGCTTTATTTAAGATGAGAAACAAAAATGGATTTGCACATTTTGAAATGGTCATATCGTTCATTTTTTTTATGGGATTTATTTTTTTCTTGTTTATGTATATAAGCCCATGGACTAGTTCATCACTCCCAAGCTCTGCTCTCTCGCAGCTATATAATTCTTTTACCCAAAATGTCAATACTAATTTATCAACTGTTTTTATAAAAACTAATTATACTGGGAACGCATCTTGTTTTTATATTAACTTACCAAAATCTCTTTTTAAATATAGCATCACCGACGGTAATAGTTTGGTAACCAAACTTGGCGGAATCCGGATATCTTCTAGTCTCAACGGAAATTCTCTAAATCTAGATAAATCCAGCAATTTTTTTAGGGTTGCGATTTCCCCAGAGTTTAGTAATAGCGCTCTTTCTTCATGTGTTGTTTTAAAGAATTTTGAACTTGGCAAGGTTATCGAACTACAAGTTGTTTCTTATTCTAAACTGTTATCTATGAGAAATAAATATTATAGTAATTACAATGGGTTGAAAAAGGACTTAAAAATTTCCGGTATTTTCGATTTCGCGGTAGTCCCAGAAGGAATGCCAGAAATTAAAATGATGCCAAAAAAAGGTATTCCAGATTCTGTTAATGTTTTAGCGAAGGATTATGTTGTTAAAGTCTTGAGAAGCGACGGTGCGATTAGTAATGAACGGATTAGTATTCGTATTTGGTAACTTACGGAAGGTTTATTAGTTTTGATTGCTCTTCCGTTTTATGCCATTTGATTTAATAATAGGAAGAAATGACAGCGACAAAAAAGCGTTTGGAAAGAGAGGATTGGCTTATTTGGGAAAGAGTTTTGTAACAATGGGAAGATACACAAGTCTTTCTAACCCGATTTATATGGACATTGTAAGAAGCCATGTTATCTTGGTTTCAGGTAAAAGAGGGAGTGGTAAATCTTATTCATTAGGAGTAATGGCAGAAGCTTTGGGGGATTTAGGACACGAAGAATCTGGGAACATAGCGTCATTAATTTTTGACACTATGGGGATTTATTGGACTATGAAATATAAGAATGCGAAAGATGAGGAGTTGCTTTCCGATTGGGGATTAACATCAAAAAATGTAAAAGTTAAGGTATTCGCCCCCTTTGGTTATTATAATGAATTTAAAGATAAGGGAATTGAGATTGATGGGGAATTTTCAATCAAAATTTCGGAATTAGAATCGGGTGACTGGATAAGTCTATTTGAATTAAAATTTACAGATAGCATTGCTGTTATTATTGAGGAAGTTATTTCAGAACTTCAAAATTTATTATCTGATAACAGAATAAACGGATTCGGGTTTGAGGATATATATAAATCAATAAAAAACACCGAAAATGTAAATCAAGAAACGAAAAATGCAGCTATTGCACTTTTCAATGCTGCTAAAACATGGAAAGTTTTCGACGAAAGAAACGGCACAGCAATTCGGGATTTAATAAAATCAGGAACAACCACCGTAATTGACTTATCTATGTATTCTTCTTTGGGGGCATTTAATGTCCGTGCCTTAATTATTGGGTTGGTTTCTAAAAAAATTTTTAACGAGAGAATGAAGTCCAGAAAAGAGGAAGAAATCTCTGCAGTTTCACATGGTGCTAACTATGCCCAGTTTCAAGTTGTTAGAGATATGCCACTAGTATGGATTTTTATTGACGAGGCTCACGAGTTCCTTCCTCACGAATCGATTGGAAAGACTCCAGCCACAGATGCCTTAGTTCAGTTACTTAGAGAAGGTAGACAACCCGGTATTTCTATGGTTTTGGCAACTCAACAACCTGGTAAAATCCATAGTGATGTTATGACCCAAAGTGATATAGTTATTTCTCATCGAGTTACAGCTCGTGCAGATATTGATGCCTTGAATAATGTAACCCAAAGCTATATGCGAAGCAATATTTCTTCCAAGTTGAATGAACTACCACACCTTAAGGGAAGTGCGATTATCCTAGATGATAATTCAGAACGGATTTATCCTATGCGGGTGCGTCCTAGATTCACATGGCATGGAGGAGAGGCTCCAATGGCGATAAAAAAGTCTGGAGATTTCTAAAATATTCTCTTGTTAAATCTAAACAACTAAATAATCATGTTTATTTCAGTGTGGGAAAATTTATAAAGCTCTTGAAAGTTTCTTTTTTATCCC
>VAPG01024381.1_pt1 | contig 16719 bp, 11 predicted proteins | sample 3393851 | NCBI WGS metagenome assembly VAPG01 (sample SAMN08290438, study PRJNA428436) | hydrothermal vent metagenome | isolation source: Deep-sea hydrothermal vent chimney | place: Atlantic Ocean: South-mid Altantic Ridge | depth 2194 m m
CTGAAGTTTCCCGGTTTTTCAAATTTTACTGCTCCCTAAACTCCGCAGTAATAGAGGATATTAATATATTTTTGGTGGTGTTTGCCGCATAAGTAGCAAACCCCCATTTTATTCCCCATTGACACACGAATTCCCTCGCTCGAAAAATGTATACAATTACAGGACAATACGACATGCAATCAAAAATGCCATAAAAGAATAGCGGGAAACTTCAGCTTATTGAATAATAAGTTTTTATATAATTGAATTGCAATTGGCTCACTCCCGGCGGGACAAGGTAGCAGCCGCATATGATCGCTCCCGACGATTGACAGAGCGTGCTCAAATGATGCAGGCCTGGGCAGATTATCTGGACCGGTTAGCGAACAGAAAAGAAAAAAATCGTGTTCAGGACGCAGCACTGGGATCTGTCTAAGCAACTATTGCTGTTTCCTCCTTTTGTCCTATTTCCCTCTCCTGTTTTCTCCTTGTTTGTCCTGCTTTTTTTTGTTTTAATGATGAAAAATAGTGTAAAAATTATCCGTCGTTATTTGATCAGGCAGGCGTGGCTTTGAATTATGCCGTTTTGAAAATATAAAAACGGATAATTTCATTCTCAACTCACGGAGTATACGATGGAAGACAGATGGCTGTCCGTGGAAGAAATCGGCATTTATCTCGGGATAAAGAGGGATACTGTATACAGATGGATAAGTGAAAAAAATATGCCCGCAAGCAAGATCGGCCGTCTTTGGAAATTTAAAAAAGATGAAGTCGATGCCTGGGTTCGCCAAGGTGGTGCGAATGGGGGGCGGCGTGACGAGGAGTAGGAATGGTAACAATGTGTTGATGCGATTCGGCTTCAGTACCCAGCGTGGATCGCATAATGCTCGGACCATTATGCTGGAAGAGCTTGGCATTTTATTGTCATATGTTGACAATGCTGAGACTCCCCAGGGAAAATATCTGACCGCAATCATTACAGACAATTGCCTTGGCAAACGTTCCGGCAAAACCAGAAAACTTTCCGCACGCCACTTGACGACACTCTATGGCCTGGATCCCAGGCTGACCATATTCCGAGCGCTTTGCTATTTCTGGTATCGAGATATCGACGCCCAACCGTTGCTTGCCCTGCTTTGCTCTTACAGCAGAGATGCTATTTTACGAACAAGCGCTCCGTTTATTCTATCAATATCTGAAGGTGACACTGTGACTACCCGGGATATGGAAGAATTTTTAGAAAAGAAGTTCCTTGGCTCATACAGTAAAGCAACATTGAAATCCATGGCCCGAAATATTAATTCAAGCTGGACCAAATCCGGTCACTTAACAGGCCGCGTTAAAAAGATTCGCCAAAAGCCTCTGGCAACGACAGGCGCGGCATCATTTGCATTACTTCTCGGCTACCTCACCGGGGCCAGGGGAGAATCATTATTTGCAACAGGGTATGCAAAGCTCCTTGATACTCCTCAAGATCGAATCATTGAATTAGCTGAAACTGCATCCGGCAGGGGATGGATTACATTAAAAAAAGCGGGTGATGTTATCGAGGTGCTTTTTCCGAATAATATTACTGAAGCGGAAATGGAGTTGGTTCGTGAACAAGGTTAGGCAACTGATACAATCGTACAGCGAATTTATTACAATCCCCTGGCGTGATGATGTCGCTGCTGCCCAACGGGTTGTTTTTTGTGTTTACCATGAGCAGGAGGAATTGAGGTTACAGGCCAGGATTGATGAGTTCGAACTTGCAACCAGAGATGCCGACCATGAATGGGCATTATTTGATCTGACTGATTCTTTTGCTGAGTGGATAACGAAACAAAGATACGCAAAGAGTTATTTCCAGAAACCCCACCTGCTGGTCACGCTGCTTCCCAAATACAAAGATTTTATTATCGAAGAATTCAACAAATATCTCTCCCGATGTGGCGTTGGTGAAAATCATGTCATTGCCATCCAGGGTGTCGGCACGCTCTTTGGTTTTTTAAAGGTCAAGGATGTTGTCGATGAACTGTCCCCCCTTGTCCCGGGCAGGCTGCTCGTGTTTTTTCCCGGCAGCTTTGAAGATAATAATTACAGGTTGCTTGACGGCTATGATGGCTGGAATTACCTGGCCATACCCATTACCGCGGACAGATAAACCAGCAGGCTGGACCAGATTGTAGGCCGCAGTCTCAACAAACTATGAAAACTAGCCGGGAACGGTTACATCCCGTCGATTTTCGGATAAATAATTCTGTTTCTTTTTGAAGGAAAGCTTATGCTGAATAAAGATATCTACCTGAAAAATCCGGCTACCCATAAACTGGTTAACGAAGGGGTGGCCAGCGTCAATGATGACCAGAGCCTGGCGGCACTGGATGTCCTCCGTTATGAGCTTGAAACCTTTGTCTGCGATGGCCAGTATGAAAAAGGCATGGAGCATATCCTGTCAACCTACCTGGATAACCTCAATGAAGCGCAGCAGCCGGCAGTGTGGGTGAGCGGTTTTTATGGGTCCGGTAAATCACACCTGGTGAAAATGCTCCGGGCCTTATGGGTCGATACCGTGTTCCCTGATGGCGCCACAGCCAGGGGAATAGCTGACCTGCCGCAGTCCATCCGGGATCATCTCAAGGAACTGCGTATTCAGGGACAACGCCATGGAGGGCTGCATGCTGCTTCCGGCACCCTGGGGGCCGGGGCAAGCGGTTCCGTTCGTCTCGCGCTGCTTCGGGTCATTTTCCGTTCCATTGGTTTGCCGGAGCAATATCCTGTCGCCCGTTTTGTCATGTGGCTGCAGCAGGAAGATATCTTTGATGCCGTCAAAGATCATGTGGAAAACAATGGCTATACCTGGCAGGAGGAACTCGATAATTTCTATGTTGCCGAGGGCCTTCATCAGGCGCTGGTTGACATCAAACCCCACCTCTTCTCCTCCCCGGCAACCTGTGTCGACACCCTCAACAACCTCTATCCATATGTCAACGATGTGGCAAGCTCGGACATGGTACAGGCCGTCCGGCAGGCCCTGACCAGAGACGGAAAATTTCCCCTTACCGTCATTGCCCTGGATGAGGTGCAGCAGTATATCGGCACAGACAGCCAACGTTCCATTGATGTCCAGGAGGCCGTGGAAGCCGTGTGTAAAAATATCGGCAGTAAGCTGCTCTTTATGGGTACAGGCCAGACCGCTGTCACCGGCACATCCAACCTGGCAAAACTGCAGGGCCGTTTTACCATTAGAATAGAGCTTTCAGATACCGACGTGGATGCGGTTGTCAGAAAAGTCATTCTTGCCAAAAAACCGGACGCAATCGCCCCCATTAAACAGATAATGCAAGACAACCTAGGGGAAATCTCGAGGCACCTGGCCGGTACGATCATCGGGCATGCCCAGAATGATGTTGAAAATTTCAGCAAGGATTACCCAATCCTGCCGGTACGACGGCGATTCTGGGAACATACCCTGCGGGCCCTGGACCAGACCGGCACCGCCAGCCAGCTGCGCAACCAGCTGAGTATGATCCATAAGGTCATCCAAACCAATCTGGATGAAAAGCTCGGCCATGTTGTTCCGGCAGATTATCTGTATTTTGATTCTGCCGACAAACTGCTCCAGGCCCGTATCCTGCCGAGAAAGGTACATGAAAAGACGATGAGTTGGCTTCAGGGCAGCATGGAGGAACAGCTCGTTGCGAGAGCATGCGGCCTGGTTTTTCTGATCAACAAAATGGCGGATGCCAACAAAGAGACGGGTGTTGCCGCCACCGCTGACACGCTTGCCGACCTGATGGTAACGGATCTGGCCGCAGGAAGCTCCTTCCTGCATAACAAACTTCCCAAACTGCTTGCCGAATGCGACCTGCTCATGCAGGTCGGAGAAGAGTACCGTATCCAGACCGAGGAAAACTCGGCCTGGAATGATGACTTTTTAAGTCAGCAGGCACAACTGGCCAATGAATCGCATCGGATTGAAACCGAACGGGATGACCGGATTCGCCGAAAATTTGGTCAACTTGCAGGGAACTTGTCGCTTACCCAGGGCAATTCAAAAGTGGCTCGCAGCCTCAGTCCAGTGTTTGATTCCCAATTGCCCCATGACCACGAGAAAAAAATGTATATCTGGGTTCGCGATGGCTGGGCCATGGATGAAAATTCCGTCATCGCCGAGGCCCGCCAGGCCGGCAATCAATCGCCAACCATATTTGTCTTTATCCCCAGACGCTCAGCCGATGACCTGCGCCACCACATAATGACCTGCAAGGCCGCGACAGCAACCCTGGGCAAACGGGGCATCCCCAGCACACCAGAAGGCAGAGAGGCGCGTTCTGCCATGGAGACCACCAGACAGGCAGCGGAAGGGAAAATCAATGAGCTGTTACATGATGCCTTTTCAGGAGCCCGGATTTTCCAGGGAGGAGGCAATGAAATTCTTGGTAATGATCTCCAGGATATGGTTCTGGAAGCGGCCGGGAACGCGCTGCAACGGTTGTACCCCCAGTTCCATGTCGCAGATCATGCTGCCTGGGACAAGGTGTTGTCCCGGGCCCGAAAAGGCGCCCCCGACGCCCTGAAGACTGTTGGAGATGATGGTGAACCAGCAAAAAATCCTGTCTGCAAGTCCATTCTCAGCGCCATTGCCGGTGGCAAATCGGGAGCAGCATTGCGCACCCTGTTTGAAGATCCCCCCTATGGCTGGTCCAGGGATGCCGTTGATGGCGCTCTCCAGGTGCTGCTCATTGCCGGTCTTATCCGGGTACAGGATGATCGCGGTAATCCCATTGATCCCAAGGAGCTTGCCCGTAAGCAAATCGGCAAAACATTTTTTAAAGTCGAGTCCACGACCATTACGACCGTGCAACGCATCCAGGTACGAAAACTCCTGCAGAAAATGGAATGTTCGGTCAAAAGTGGTGAAGAACTGAGCATCGTCCCGACATTTCTCCAGAAGATGGAAGAATTGGCCCAGCGGGCCGGAGGTGAACCCCCGAAACCGGAACGACCGGACACGAAGCTGCTGGATGAAATCCATTTGTCGGTCGGTAATGAGCCACTTATGGCCATGTACAATTCACGGGACGACTTGGAAATCTGTATCAGTCAGTGGCAAAAAACAGATGAACAGATTGCCAAAAGAGTTCCTGCCTGGCGTACCCTGCAGCAGTTATTATCCCATTGCGGTGACCTGAAAGCAGCCCGGGAAATCCGTCAACAGACAGAGGCCATGGAACACCAGCGCCTGCTTCTGGCCGACCCCGACCCTGTTCAACCGCTCCTGCAATCTCTGGAACAGGAGCTCCGAACAACACTCGGCGAACTTGCCGCCCTTTATGATAAGCAACATGCCGAGGGCATGAAACGGTTGCAGGCAGACACGAACTGGCAGCAGTTGGAACCGGAACAAAAAAACAGACTGCTTGCTGCCCAAAAACTGACCAATGCGGAACGGCCGGGGGTACACCTTGAAACCACCCAGGAAATAGTAACCACCCTCTCCCGCATGCCGCTGCCCATGTTTGCCGACCGTCTGGCCGCCATGAAAGGCCGGTTTGACCTGGTGCTGGAAGAGGCCGCCGAGTTAATGGAACCGGAAGCACAGTTTATACGTGTGCCGCGGCAAACAATCAAAACAGATGAAGATATTGAAGCCTGGATTGCTACAGTTAAAAAACAACTGAAAACCGCCCTTGCCCAGGGGCCGGTGGTCATCAGATAAGGAGCTGAATCATGCTTAAAGAAATAACCCTGCAACAGTTCACGGCTTTCCAGAAACTGCGAATACAGTTTTCTCCCGGGATCAATATTTTTGTCGGCGAAAACGGCACAGGAAAAACGCATGTACTGAAAGCGGCCTATGCTGCTTGCGATATCAGTAAAAGCCACACCAGCCTTGCTGAAAAGATTAACAATGTTTTTCTGCCGTCCGGTAAACATATCGGTCGTCTTGTCAAACGGTCATCGGTGAGCAGCAAGGGGTCCCTGGAAATAACCAGAAACATTCCAAGTGACAAAAGTATATCAATCAAGCTCTCCCTTTCCAATCATACCAGGAAACCGGAAAAGGCCACTGTGTCCGGGGCCACTAAGCTCTGGTCCGATAATCCCATGGATGCGGCCTATATTCCGGTAAAGGACATGATGGCCAATGCCCCTGGTTTTCGGTCATTATATGAAGAACGGGAAATTCATTTTGAAGAAATTTATGTGGATATCATCCGTAAGGCCTTTCTCCCTTTATTGAAAGGGCCGACGGATAAATCACGAAAAAAACTGTTGAAAAACCTGCAGGATGCAATGGCCGGTAAAGTAGAGGCAAAAAATGAAGAGTTCTTCCTGCGCAGCAAGCAGGGAGAACTTGAGTTTACCCTGCTTGCGGAGGGTTTTCGCAAAATGGGCCTGCTCTGGATTTTGATCCAGAACGGAACATTACTCAACGGTTCAGCATTGTTTTGGGATGAACCGGAGACCAATCTTAATCCAAGGCTAATGAGAACAGTTATCGGCATTCTGCTGGAGTTGCAGCGCATGGGTGTGCAGATTTTTCTCTCCACCCATGATTACGTGATCCTTAAGGAATTTGATCTGCAAGTTCAAAAGAATGACAAAGTTCTGTTTCACAGCCTTTATCGAAGCATGGATACCCATGAGATTGAAATTTCCTCCACGGAGAACTATCTCCATATTTCTCCCAATGCCATTGATGACACCTTTGGCAGTATGATTGATCGTGAAATTGAAAAATCAATGGGGAGTCTGGGTAAATGAAAATTGATGCTGACGGATTTTCCTTTGATTTTACCGATGCCATTGATGCCTTTGTTTTTGATGAATCAGACAGGGCAAAACCGACCTATCACGGGCAGCCGATGAAGGCCGTGGATATCGTGGCGGAGTTTGATGCTGCCTATGTCTATGTTGAGATGAAGGATTTCCATGACCCGGAAATGTATGACCAGTCTTTTGCTGAAAACGATGAAGAAGGAATGAAAAAAAGAGATAATTTCAAGTGGTTGAAAAATGTTCTCAAGTACAAATATCGGGACAGCTATCTCTATAGGCATGCAGAACAGAAAGTGGACAAGCCTATCCATTATATCTGTCTGCTCACTTTTGAAAACGGCGATAGCCATGCAAAAGGCACTCACACGGGAACTGCCGGTGGGTAGAGCCTCAAGACGATGGAAACAGGAAATTGCCGCAAGTTGCCAGGTCGTCAATGTTGACAAATGGAATCATAATTTTCCGAAATGGCCGGCTACCCGCATTCCGGCCAGTAGAGCGGCATAACCTGATGCAGCATTAGAGTCAGCATTAAATCCGTTTTAATGCTGACTCTAATGCTCGCGAGCATAAAAGATTCCCATTACGTTAACTCGGCAAGGATTTCAAAAAAATATGCAACCACTGGACAGGACATATCGCAACCTCCTGGAGCGGACAGTAAAAGAGGCCCGTGAGGTTGCCGAGGCCGCAGCCGTGGCAGTGCTGAACCAACTGGGAGTTGGTGCGCCGAAACCCTTTGAGCATCTGAGCGAGTATGAACGACAACTGCGGCGCAGGCTCCGGGCCCATGGCCGGCAGCTTGGTGACCTGCGCAACGGGAACGGAAAACAGGAAACGGTTCGTCTTGCTGAAGAGGTGGCCTATGAGCATTGGCACCGGATGCTGTTTGCCCGTTTTCTGGCGGAAAATGATCTCTTGATGTATCCGGATCCCGATGATCCCGTGGCCATCAGCCTGGGAGACTGGATCAACCGCCGGAAAGACGATATTGCCTCTGGTTTCGACGGCGCCCGGGAAAAGCTGGCCGCGGCCCAATCCTTAAAAAAGAAACTGGAACTGATTCTTGAAGGCGAGTTCCCCCACGATATCTTTGTCCGCTGGAAACCCGTCCACAAACAACCCATGGGCTGGGAGCCGGATCTCAACGACGGCGTCCGCCTCAACATTCGTCCCTTCATGACCGTGGGCGATGTAAGAAAAAGGGGGGCAGGTATCCTGCGTGACAAACCCAATATCCACTGGAAAAAAGACCGGGGCAAAGACGTCCCCTCCGCCCCCTGGTACCACCTCGGCCCGGAGTATGGCGGTAAAGAAGGCGACCGCATCAATGATCACCACCTGACCCTGGAAGAGAAGCAAGCTGCACGGGAGAAGAGAAAAAATGAGTGAGAAATATACCAAGGCGAGGTTCTGGAAATGTGCTCTCCAGGTTAATCCATACAGTTATATTCAGTACCGTGGAACCACCCATGGAATGAGCGAAGAACAGTACAATCAGGAATTGCTCAAAATTTGTCAGGAAGAAAATATCAAGGTTATTGGCATTGCCGATCACGGCAATGTGGATGGCGTAGATGCTGTCCGTGATCTGATGAGCGTAAACGGTATTGTCGTATTTCCCGGATTCGAAATTTCATCTTCGGAAAAGGCCCACTTTGTCTGCCTGTTTGCCGAGGATACGACCACGGATAATCTTAACCGTTACCTGGGGAACCTGGAATTACTTGACCCTGAAAAAGGTGTCAGGCCCTCAAAATTAAGTGCGGAACAACTTTTGCAAAAAGTCGACGAACTGGATGGTGTTGTTTATGCGGCGCATTGTACCGGTGCCAACGGGGTCCTTAAGATAAGGTTAAATCATGTCTGGAAAAATCCTTTACTCAAAGCGGCCCAGATTCCAGGTACTCTTGAAGATTTAAAAGGGGTTGATGATGATTTTTACCGTAAGGTCTTACTGAATAAAAACGCTGATTACAAACGGGAGCGGCCTGTAGCCATTCTCAATGCCAGGGATGTGGCGACACCTGAAACGCTGCGCGATCCCATGGCATCCTGCTTGATCAAAATGACAAAACCCTGTTTTGCCTCCTTCAAACAGGCTTTTCTCGATCCGGAATCCCGGGTGCGTTTGAATTCAGATGTGCCTGAAAAATATTATTCAAGAATTGAACGGGTGAAGTTCACCGGCGGGTATCTTGATGGGTTGAATGTTGAATTTTCCGAGCATTTGAACGCCGTGATAGGCGGTCGCGGAACAGGCAAATCAACATTGCTGGAATCTTTACGCTATGGCCTGGAAATTATGCCGCTCGGCAAGAATGCCAGGAAACAACATGAGGAGATTATCAAGGAAAACCTGGGCAAGGAAAAAGGACGAATTGAGCTCACCATTTGTTCGTCAAGAATGAATGGCAGACGCTTTACCATTGCCCGCAGGTATGGTGAAAACGCCATTGTCAGAGACGAAACCGGTAATCTTTCTACTTTTAGCCCGGCAGACCTGCTTCCGAGAATTGAAATCTACGGTCAGAATGAAATTTATGAAATCGCCCAGGATGCCAATGGCCAACTGAATCTGCTCAAACGGTTTCTTGATATTGATAACCGCGAACTGGATCTGAAGCACGATGAAATAATCAAGGCGCTACAGAAAAATAGCAGCAGGATTGTTTCTGCCCGGGAGAAACTTTCTGAAATCGAAGACGAAGTGTCACGGCTTCCAAAGTTGGTTGAGCAGGCTGAACAATTCAAATCCCTGGGACTGGATGAGAAATTAAAGCTTGTTCCCCTGCTGGAAAAAGAAAAACAACTGGCAAATCGAGCCATTTCCGATTTGCAGGAGTTATATGATGCCTGCATAAATTTCAAGGCCCAATTACCGGATACTGTTTTTTTGAGTGACAAGGCCTTGGATGGCTTGCCACACAAAGAGGAATTTCAATCGGTTAAGGGAAAGCTGGACAGTCTGAAAATTCAGTTGGAACCTTTAATCAGCCAATCCAAAAGCAACATCAGGAATGCCAAGGAAAAGGTTGGAAGGCTCAAAGACAAAATTTTCCAAAACATAAAGGAAGAAGAGGAAAAACTCTCCAGGGCATTCAGTGAAATACCATCGTATCAGGGAAAAAGCGGCAGAGAAATAGGAGCGGAATTTCAAACAATACTTCGGAAAATAGAACATATTCGTCCCAAAGAATCGTTATTGACAAACAGAAGAGCTGTTGTTGATGAACTGAAAAAAAAGCGTCATGGTCTTTTAGCCGAACTTTCAGAGATTCGATCAGAACGTTCCGCTCAGCTGCAAAGGATGCTGCGACGTCTCAACAAAAAACTGGAAGGCAAGCTAAAATTAAGTGTTCTTCCGGAAGCGAACAGGCAGCCGTTGCTGGACTTTCTCAATAAGTGCGATCTTGAGGGTGTTGGTCCTAAACGTTTGGCCTGGGTACAGGAAGCCGATGATTTTTCGCCGGTGAAACTGGCAGCAACTATTCGTTCCGGAACTGCAGCATTGCTGGAAACTCCTTGGGGCGTAACTCCCAGTGTTGCCAATGCATTGGTGAAGCTGAAAGAAGCCGGCTTGATGGAAATGGAGGAAATTGAACTTCCGGATACAATTACCATTGAACTGAATGTGGCTCATGAAGGAGCAGAGCGGTACAGGCCGCTGGACAAGCTGTCAACCGGCCAGCAGTGCACGGCCATTCTTCATATGCTGCTTCTTGAAAACAAAGACCCGTTGATCATGGACCAGCCGGAAGACAATCTGGACAATGCCTTTATTGCCGATCGTATTGTTACGGAATTAAGGTCTGCCAAAATTGCTCGTCAATTTCTGTTCGCGACCCACAATGCAAATATTCCCGTGTTTGGCGACGCAGAGTGGATAGGAGGATTCCAGGCCGAAGAAGGCCATGCCGCAATTCCTGACAACGCTCAGGGTGCCATTGATTTGCCGGAGATTCAGAAAAAGGCATCGGAAATTCTTGAGGGTGGCAAAACCGCGTTTATACAACGGAAAGAAAAATACGGATTTTAGCAGGGGTGAATGATGCTCAAAAGTGAACTGCTGGAAATCATTGCCAATGGTGAAAATTCCGGGGTGGAATTTAAACGGGATGATGTACGTCCGGAGCAGCTGGCAAAGGAAATTGTAGCATTAGCCAACTTCCAGGGCGGGAAAATTATTCTGGGCGCAGAAGATGACGGAACCATAACCGGCATTCAGCGAAACAACCTGGAAGAATGGCTGATGGACACAGTTTTTGGACGTTATGTTCACCCGATGATTTTGCCGTTTTATGAAGAGATCCAGGTAGACGACAAACATCGGGTGGCGGTGATAACAATCACACAGGGGACAGCCAAGCCTTACGTGGTGCGGCACAAGGATCGGGAAGAAATCTATGTACGGGTTGGCAGTACTTCACGCAGGGCAAGCCGTGAACAGCAGGCAAGATTATTCGCTCTGGGCGGGATGCTGCATCCGGAAGCATTGCCGGTTTCCGGGAGCTGTTTGCGAGATCTGAGCCGGGAGCGATTGATGGATTATCTGACCAACATTGTAGGTGATCCTGAGCCGCCAGGCAGTGATGCTGAATGGGCAAAGCGTTTGTGTAATCTTGGTTTCATGACGGAACAGGAAGATCTACCCGCTGTATGCAGTATTGCAGGCCTGGTGCTTTTCGGACACTCCCCGCGCAGACAGTTACGCCAGGCCGGTGTTCGGTGGATGGCGTTTGATGGCCCGGAGAAAACCTACCGGGCCATTGATGATAGAACGCTCGACGGACCTCTTATCGCCTTGTTTCAGGTAAGGGATAAGGGAAAACATGAAGTTGTTGAAAATGGTCTGATTGAGTTACTGATAGAGAGCATGCGCCCTGTTATTTCTGAAGAATCAGATCGGATCGGGGAATCCATGCGCAGAGAAAGGCATTGGCATTATCCACTTGAGGCCATACGCGAAGCTGTTGTAAACGCCTTGGCACACCGGGACTGGACAAGATATGAAGAAGTCGAAGTAGTCGCGTACAGCAATCGTTTAGAGGTTATAAGTCCTGGTGCTCTACAGAATTCCATGACCATTGAAAAAATGATTGCTGGACAGAGATCCCCCAGGAATCCGCTCATTGTCGAGGTATTGCGCGACTATGGTTATGTGGACGCCCGTGGAATGGGAGTGAGAAATAAGATTATTCCGCTGGTCAGAAAACAGGGAGGGGAACCTGAGTTTATCGCTACTGAAGACTATTTAAAAGTTGTAATTCCGAAAAGGCAACGATGAAAATTTTGGTTATTCAACGCCTCATCCAGGCTGTACGCGATGCCGCCGTTTTTAATCCTGATATACAGGTTGCTCCCGCATGTATTCTCTGGCCTGATCGTGCACATCAGTGGGAGTCAATAATCCCCCGGTTGCAGCAGGAACTTCCTGAACTTTTTGTGCTGGGTGACTATGCTCCGGAAAAACGAACCGGCCCGGCGATCTGGCTGCGTTGTGTGATTGGCGGAACTCTTGATGACATTCAATTACCTGCTGGGCAAATTCCTATTTTCTACCTGCCCGGGGTGGGGCGTCAGGATCTTCGGGCGGTTCAGAACTGTCCCGATCATCTGAAACCGCTGGCTGAGTTGCAGTACCGGGGGACGTTCTGGTCCCAGATGAACTCCAGGGACTGGACCATACTCGCCTTTCTCCTGTCCGACCAGGGTGGGCTCGGTCTGGATGTTGCCCAGGACACGGCAAGCAAAAACGGGATGCAGATGGCCCTGCAGCATCTGCTTGACGAAGAGATAGAACTTTTACAAGGCAAGCGGCTGGATAAGGATTATTTCAATACCCTGCTGAGCGGTGATCCGATTCGTGATTTTCTGCAATGGCTCGACCAGGATGAGGTCTTCAGGGAGAGTCGGGACGAGCATGAATGGCGAGCCTTTGTCGCCCTGTGTCGGTCGCAGTTGGGTTTTGATCCGGAAAATGAGGGTATCCTGACCGGAGCGGAAAAAATGGCCGGGCGGGAAGGAGTGTGGCAGCCGGTGTGGGATAGATTTTGTGAGGCTCCCAAGCGCTATCCGAATATTCCAAGCCATATTCGGAAGTGTACTCTGTTGGCCCTGGATTTATTTTCGGATGCGCAAAGTCACGGAACCTGGCCGCAGTGGAATGATTCGCAGGAACAACTCTTGCGGCAAGAGTATCTCAAATTGAGTAAATACCCGCCCCATAAGGCAAGAGAGTTGTTGATTTCACTGGAGGCAAGACATGGTGCAAGACGAGAGTTAGTCTGGACGGAACTCGGAGAAGCTCCTCTTGCCGGGGCTTCCAGGTATTTAGCACGGCTTGCGGAAAGCACGTCGAATTCTTTGGCTGCCGGAACTGCTGAAGATATACGGGCAGGATATCTTCATTCGGGATGGCTTGCTGATGATGCTGCATTAAAAGCCCTGGCCGGTGTGACTGACAATGAGAATTTGCAGGCTGTTACCACTGCAGTGCGCTCTGTATATGAATCCTGGCTGGATGAGGCTGCCAGGTATCTGCAGCAGGTTGTTGAGCAGGACGGCTATCCCGGTGGAACGATAACTGAGCAGAAAAAAGATACACGGAAAAAAGGTGAATGTATTCTCTTTGTCGATGGCCTGCGATTTGATATCGCCAAACGTCTGATTGAATTCCTGTCAACACAAGGGCTTCAGGTTGACGAACAGCCCCGTTGGGCTGCCCTGCCAAGTGTGACTGCCACCGGCAAACCTGCTGTGAGTCCGGTGCGGGGGATGATATCCGGCAAGGAAGCGAACACGGATTTTGAACCTAGCGTAACAGAAACAGGCCAGCCACTCAAAGGCGGATATCATTTTAAAAGATTGCTCACCAATGGAGGTTGGCAGGTACTGGAAAAAACAGAATCCGGTAATGGGCAGGGATCTGCCTGGTGTGAATTTGGCGATATAGACCATGAAGGGCATGGCCGGGGCGGCAGGCTGGTGAAATACATAAATGAGCTGTTGCTGGAGATTGTTGACCGGGTCCAATCGCTGTTTGATGCCGGTTGGAAGACAATTCGGATTGTGACCGATCATGGCTGGCTCCTCTTGCCGGGTGGTCTGCCGAAATCAGATCTGCCCAAATCTTTGGTGGAAAATAAATGGGGCCGCTGTGCTGTTCTGAAATCCGGGGCTGTGAGTTCTGAAAAGGTTTTCCCCTGGTACTGGAACAAGGATCAGGGCATTGCCCTGGCTGAGGGAATCAGCTGCTACAGGAGCGGGGAGGAATATGCTCATGGAGGTCTGAGCCTGCAGGAATGTTTGACCCTTGAACTGTCTGTGAGCCGGAAGATAACGACCGGAGAGAGCGGGGTCGTACTCACTGATATTGTCTGGAAAGGTTTACGCTGCAAGGTCGCCGTTGATGGTGACTTTACGGGCTTATCCCTTGATGTCCGCCTTCAGGCAGGAAATAAGTCGTCCAGTGTGGTGATGAATGTCAAACCTGTTAATGAAAAAGGCATGGCGTCAGTTGTTGTTGAAGATGAAGATCTGGCAGGAAAAGATGCGCAAGTTGTATTGCTTGACGGCAATGGTCGGCTTGTCAGCCAGGCCCGGACGGTAATCGGAGGTGTGCAATAATGGAAATGGATAAACTGGATCACCTGGCAGCTTCGGCATTTGACGGATATCTTGTCCGCAAGGATCTCGTCCGAACCTTCAGTCGTCAGTTCCCCGTACCGACCTATGTAGTCGAATTTCTTCTTGGGCGTTATTGCGCCAGTACTGATGAAGAAGAGATTAAAGAAGGACTGGAGATTGTTCAGCGGCAGCTTAAATCCCGCTCTGTTCGGGCCGGGGAGGAGGAACTGTTCAAGGCCCAGGCCAGGGAAAAAGGTTCTGTAAAGATAATTGATTTAATCAGTGTCAGGCTTGATGCCAGGACGGACTCGTACCTGGCAACCTTGCCGAGCCTGCAGTTGCGTGATGTGCGGATTGGATCCGAACTGGTACAGAAGCATGAAAGGATGCTCACCGGCGGGTTTTATGCCGAGATTACTCTGGAGTATGATGCTGCCATTGCCCAGGAAAAGAATGGCCGTCCGTTTGGTATTGAGCGTTTGCGTGAGATCCAGCTTTCCAAGCTGGATGTGCTTGATGTTATGAAAGAGGCCAGGAAGCAGTTTTCAACCGAGGAATGGAAACAGTTTTTTCTGCGCTCCATTGGCGTGGAGTCTTCCGGCCTGGATGAGCGGGCCAGGGATGCCTTTTTTCTGCGTATGGTCCCATTTGTGGAGAATAATTATAACATGGTGGAGCTGGGGCCTCGCGGAACCGGTAAGAGCCATCTCTTTCAGCAGGTTTCCCCGTATGCCCATCTTATTTCCGGTGGCAAGGCGACAGTGGCCAGGATGTTTGTCAATATGAGTACCGGCCAGAGGGGATTGGTCTGCCAGTATGATGTTGTCTGTTTTGATGAGGTTTCCGGTATTTCTTTTGACCAGAAGGATGGGGCGAACATCCTGAAAGGATATATGGAGTCCGGTGAATTCAGTCGTGGTAAGGAGTCCATCCGGGCTGACGGCAGCCTGGTACTGGTCGGAAATTTTGATGTGGATGTTGAACAGCAGCAGCGAATAGGCCATCTTTTCGGACCTCTTCCGCCTGAGATGCGTGATGATACCGCTTTTATGGATAGAATCCATGCCTATTTGCCGGGCTGGGATGTGCCAAAGATAAAAAAGGATATGTTGACGGATCATTTTGGCCTGGTCAGTGATTTCTTGTCCGAATGTTTAAGTCATCTTCGCCGGGAAAGTAGGATTGCCGTGTTGCAGAACCGGGTTCATTTTGGCGGATCGTTGAGTGGACGTGACACCAATGCGGTCAACAAAACCATCAGCGGGTTGTTAAAACTTCTTTACCCTGGTGGCACAGGGAAAGTTCCTGATGAAGAACTGGAATGGACTGTGCGTATTGCCCTGGAGGCAAGGCGACGGGTCAAGGAACAGCAGAAACGGATTGGAGCCGCAGAATTTCGAAATACGCATTTCAGCTATGTAATGGGTGAGGATGGTGTAGAAAAATTTATTTCCACTCCTGAGTTGCAAAGCGATAACTGTATCGGCGGCGATCCGCTTGAGCCCGGACAGGTATGGACCATTAGCCCCGGCAGCATGGATGAACACCCGGGACTGTACCGTATTGAAGTAAATGAGGGACCAGGTACAGGAGTGAAGATTCTCAATAAGCCGGTACCTCCAGCGTTTAAGGAAAGTGCAGGGTTTGCGGAACAAAATCTTTATGCCAGAGCACTGGAACTGGTCGGTGACAAAGATCCAAGACAGCATGAATTTACTGTGCAGGTGCGAGCCTTTGATACCGCAAAAACCGGGGCAAAACTCGGAGTTGCAGCTTTGATAGCCTTATGCACGGCTTTGCTGAAAAAAAGCGTCCGGGGCGGCTTGATTACTGTCGGAGAAATTAACCTGGGTGGCTCAATAGAACCTGTTCACAATGCGGTATCAATTGCCGAGATTGCGGTGGAAAAGGGTGCGGTAGCTTTACTTATGCCGGTATCAAGCCGTAAACAACTTTTTGATCTTTCCGACGATATGGCTACAAAAGTTGACATTCAATTTTATTCTGCTGCCAGGGATGCCTTATTAAAAGCCATGGTGGAATAAAATTTAAGGGATCAACAACTGTAAACACCACTGAGCTTTTAACTTACGGCGCAAATTCAAGCTGTTGTGCGATGTTAAAAGCAGCAGGCCGTCACGAATTCAGGTTTCTGTTAATCTCGAAATGTTGCGTGGTCATCGACAAAGAACTCGACAAATGTGACCGGATAGAACTGTCGCCGTGTTGCCGTGGTCCTGTTGGGTGCAATCTCATTTTGTCGCAACAAATATAAAATAAATTTTACTTGCGATATCAATATGATACGTTTTGAATATTAATTATTTTTCGTCTCATTACAGA
>VAPG01023186.1_pt1 | contig 16591 bp, 17 predicted proteins | sample 3393851 | NCBI WGS metagenome assembly VAPG01 (sample SAMN08290438, study PRJNA428436) | hydrothermal vent metagenome | isolation source: Deep-sea hydrothermal vent chimney | place: Atlantic Ocean: South-mid Altantic Ridge | depth 2194 m m
CCCAAAGTAAAATCAGCGGTTATCCGGCTTCGGCGAAACAAAACTACCTCCCTCAATTGTGACGAAAGCCTATTTTTCAAAGTGGTAAAAGCTGGTTTCGGCCAACGGCGGAAGACACTGCGCAATGCCCTGAAAGTACTTTTTGGACACTTTGAATTTGACCATCCTTTGCTGAGCCAACGGGCAGAGCAGCTTTCTGTTTCTGATTTTGTCACGCTCACCCGATTGTTTGAGGAGAAAGCCTGATTTGCTGGTAGCGTATGCTTCTTATTTAATGGTATTTTTGCGGAAAACTATACCTGCGGTGAAGAACAACGACATCCAAAAAACACTTTCAGTTATTGTGCGCAGCCTTCCCGAAAACCCGGGCGTTTACCGCTATTATGACTGCGAAGGAAAGATTTTGTATGTGGGGAAAGCCAAAAATCTGAAAAAACGGGTGACAAGTTATTTCAACAAAGAGCCTGAAAGCGGGAAATTGCGGGTATTGGTAAGAAAAATCAGAGATATAAAATTCATTGTTACCGAAACCGAACTGGATGCCCTGTTGTTGGAAAACAACCTGATAAAGAAGCTCCAGCCCCGATACAATATCATGTTGAAAGATGACAAAACCTATCCCTGGCTATGTATCAAAAAGGAACCTTTTCCACGGGTTTTTTCCACACGTCATGTGCTGAATGATGGATCGGAATATTACGGACCGTACGCCTCGGTACGCATGATGAAGACACTGATGGATATTATCCGTAAACTTTATCCACTGCGTACCTGCAAATTGAATCTCTCACAAAAAAATATTCAAAAAGGGAAGTTCAAAGTCTGTCTGGAGTTTCATCTCGGCAACTGCAAAGCACCTTGCGTAGGAAAACAGACGGAAGAGGATTATCTAAAAACCATCAACGAGATAAGGGCTATTATAAAAGGTAACCTGAGTGAGGTTATCGATGCTCTGCGCAAAGTGATGACAGACTACGCACAAAAAGAGGATTTTGAAAATGCCCAGTTGGTGAAAGAAAAGCTGGAAAGTCTGGAAAATTACAAAAGCAAATCTACCATCGTGAATCCGAACATCAACAATGTGGACGTATTTTCCGTTTTGGACGAGGAAAACCAGGCCTATGTCAATTACCTGAAGGTGATGAACGGCTCCATTGTACAAGCACACACTGTGGAAGTAAAGAAAAAGCTAAATGAAACGCCAACGGAAATATTGACTTATGCCATTGCCGATTTTCGGCAACGTTTTAGCAGCCGTGCCGATGAGATTATTGTTCCTTTCCGGCCGGAAATGAGGTGGGATGAGGTGAAGATTACCGTTCCCCGGCGCGGCGACAAAAAGCAGTTGCTGGAACTCAGTCAGCGAAACACCAAATATTTCAGGATGGAACGGCAAAAACAGCAGGAGTTGGTTGACCCCGATCGCCACAGCTTGCGTATCCTCGAAAAAATGAAACAGGACCTGCATCTGAATGTCCTGCCCGAAGTCATTGAATGTTTTGACAATTCCAATATCCAGGGGGCTTACCCGGTAGCTTCCATGGTGCAGTTTGTTAAAGCCAGGCCCAACAAAAAAGCATACCGCCACTTCAACATCAAAACCGTGGAAGGGCCTGATGATTTCGCCTCTATGGAGGAGATCATACTACGGCGTTACGGAAGATTGCTGAAAGAGGAAAAAGCATTGCCACAGCTGATTGTGGTAGATGGGGGTAAAGGGCAGCTGAGTGCAGCGGTGAAAAGTCTGAAACTGCTGGGATTGTATGGTAAAATAGGGATTATCGGTATTGCCAAGAAACTGGAAGAGCTCTATTTTCCAAATGACCCGCTGCCATTGTATCTTGACAAAAAATCGGAAACGCTGCGCATTATCCAGCAGCTTCGCGATGAGGCTCATAGGTTTGGGATTACGCATCATCGTAAGAGGCGTAGAAAAGGAACATTGAAATCGGAATTAACAGAGATAAAAGGAATTGGTAAGGATACGGCTCACAAGCTGCTAAAGGAATTCAAATCAGTAAAAAATATCAGGCAAGCGCCGGAAGAAGAGATGGCTGCTGTTGTAGGCAAAGCGAGAGCAGGAGTGATTTTTCATCATTTTCATCCAATTTCCCACCAATAAATAATCCACCTTCCAGGAAGATGGTTTTGGTTTGCCCCCAAAGGGTGGCTTTTAAGCATTCTCTGTTTTTTTTAATATCGAACACCGATTAACGATTTTTGAACCCTGAAGTTTTAACTTAGCTCTTAAATCGTAATTCGTTAATCCCTGCCCGTACGGTCAGGCGGGGATATTCATCATTCAATTTACCTCAACAAACAGAAAAGTATAGCCGTCAATACATTACCAATAGGACATGGTTTTTTAAGTTGAAATAAAAAAAGCCCCCCGATTTGGAGAGCTTTTTCTTATCTATTCTGAATTTTTTATTCAAGTGTAAATTTCACGGGAAGGTTAAAAGAAACCCTAACCGGTTTACCACGTTGTTTTCCAGGTATCCACTTGGGCATACTTTTTACCACTCTGACAGCTTCTTCATCACACCCTCCGCCGATACCACGTAGTACTTTTACATGGTCAATACTACCATCGGGTTCCACCACAAAGTTGATAAACACACGACCCTGGATACCACTCTCTTTAGCCAGTTCGGGGTATTTGATATTGCTGGCCAGAAATTTCATCAGCGCGCCCACTCCGCCGGGGAAAGAAGGCATTTTTTCCACAACCATAAAAATATGCTGTTCGGGAACTGATTCATCCTCTTCCGGAGGTACATATTCATTCACCTTGGTATTCATGTTGGCATCAACATCGATATCAATATCTTCATTCACTTTGACGTCATTATTCACGATTTTAATCTGTGTTACCGTTTTCGGTGGCGGTGGCGGTGGTGGTTTTACCTTTTGTTCGGTAATGGGGACCATCTCCTCAGGAGTATTGTCCGCCTTCTGCTGCATCATGGAATAAGTTCTTTTTTCATAACTTTTATGATTAAAAGAAAAAAGAACAAGCGCCAGTGCAATGACGAGACCAATCTCAAAAAAGAGTGCTTTCTTACTTTCAAGATCAGCTTTAGGTGTTTTTCTGGATTCCATCCTTCTTATTTGTTTATTAGTTTCTACTTATGACTTACTTTTTCCGGCCGCTAAATTAATTAAATTCTTTTTAATGGCTTTCTTTTCTTCTTATTTTTTTTCGATACAGATAAATAAACAACAACCAACCACCAATTGCACCTATTGTATCTGCAAAGAAATCAAACTTGCTTCCGCTTCGTCCGATAAAAACATAAAATTGCAGAACTTCGGTTATCAGCCCATAAATAGCGGTCACGATAACCGCGATAAGTCCAAACATATAACGTTTGCTACTGCTAAAATATTGTTCACGAAAGCCAAATAAGATGAGAAAAGCCAACCCTCCGAAAATAAAAAGGTGAACAACTTTGTCGGGTTCCAGCCAGCCCCAAAAGGTAGTTATTTTTGGGAAATCGTTACCAGGCAAACCGGTCAGCAGCAATATGATAATCGACCATAAAAGGGCAGGCCATAATTTTTTTAGCATAAACAGTCTTAACTATGATTCAACCAAATCTTTGTATGCAGCAGCGTCCAACATTTCATCTGCTTCTGAAGGATTGGTTATTTTTATTTTCACAATCCAGCCGTCGCCGTAAGGATCTTTGTTAATCATTTCGGGTTCATCTTCCAGCTTTCCGTTTAGCTCAAGTATGGTTCCGCCTACGGGAAGTAACAGGTCGGAAACTGTTTTAACCGCTTCAACCGTACCAAAAGCTTCGCCTTTTTCCAGCGTTTCGTCGATGGTCTCCACTTCAACAAAGACAATGTCTCCCAACTCATTCTGGGCAAAATCGGTAATGCCGATATAAGCATTTTCTCCTTCAACTCTCACCCATTCGTGATCGTTAGAATACTTTAATCCTTCAGGTATATTCATGTTTTTAGTTTTTAAAAATAGTGCCCCAAATTTACATTAAATTTTTTCACAAAACGTAAGAGTATTTATGAAGAATTCTAAATTTCGTGCCTATTTCTGTCCCAGTGAGATACCCAGCCCTTTGGCCGTTTTTACCAGGGCATTATCCGGAGTTACCAGGTTTGGTTTGGCGATGGCATCTTTTAGTGGAACCGCCACAAAATCCGGATGACGGTAAGCAACCATTTTACCAAAGTCCTCATCAAGTACCATCTCAAAAGCTCTTACCCCAAACTGTGCGGAGAGTACCCTGTCATACGCGATGGGGACTCCGCCACGTTGCAAATGCCCCAAGACTGTTTCCCGCATATCATGTTTAAAACCAGCTGCTTTGAGCTGATGAATCAACTGGCGGGCAATACCACCGAGTTTTGGGTTAGCATAGCCAACTTCGTCATTTTTCTGAACGGCCATTTTGCCACCTTTGGAATGAGCTCCTTCTGAAATTACCACTACGGCAAATCCCCGGTCATGAACAAATCTTTTTTCGAGAGCCTCTTTTACAGCTTCAATATCGTAAGGCATTTCCGGTATCAAACACACATCAGCACCACCGGCAACAGCAGCATTCATGGCAATCCAGCCAGCTTCACGGCCCATCACTTCCAGCACAAAAACACGGTTGTGACTGGCAGCTGTCGTCACCAGCTTATCAACAGATTCAGTAGCTATTTCAACAGCAGTCTGAAAGCCAAAAGTTGAATCGGTGGACGAAAGGTCATTGTCGATAGTTTTGGGAACTCCTATAATGTTCAGTCCTTTACGGTAAAGCTGCTCGGAAATCCGTTGTGAACCATCACCACCAATACTAATCACCGCATCAATATGCATAATCTGCAATTTGCGAATCATTTCATCGGAGCGGTCAACGGTAATCCATTTTCCATTCTTATCTTTAATAGGCCAGGCATAAGGACCACCTTTGTTGGTGGTTTCTATAATTGTTCCTCCCTGAAAATGGATGCCCTTCACCTTTTTGTTGTCTAACACAACCACTTCGGTAGGTTCCCACAGAATTCCGTTAAAAGCCTGGATACTTCCCAGTACTTCCCAATCATTCTCCTGCGAGGCACGATGGACAACGGCGCGAATCACGGCGTTTAATCCGGGACAATCGCCACCACCGGTTGCAATAAGTACTCGTTTCATTTTTTCCTTTGTATATTTGAAACGCAAAAGTAATCATATATCAAATATTTCGACGCCGTTGCAGCTGAACGAAGATGAAAAGGCATAGTACACAGGCATGTTAATGATTACACATATGATTACAAACGATTGAGAAAATCGTGAAACAATAAACAGTGTTACAGCATGAGTGGACATTTACACCAAAAAAGAAGCTATTGTTGTATGAAAATACAGTAACAGCTTCCTTTCAATGAATTATTTTTCCGGTTTCAGTACACCTAGTACATAATGCCTCGTTGTGAGATACTTTTTGGCTGCTTTTTTAATCTTTGCCGTTGTAATATTCGCCACATCAGTATTATATTCTTTGGAAGAAAGGATTTTTGTCCCGTAAAAGCTACTATTTTCCAATTGGTTAATCCAAAAACGATTTTCGCGCCTACTGGTCTGCCTGCTCCGCGTAAAAGTCTCTTTCACCTTTTTGAGTGTCATTTCATTAGGTCCTTCAGCCTGCATCTTTTTTATAACACCGAAAACTGATTTTACCAGTTTGTCCACATTTTTCGGTGAACATCCGAAACCAATCATAAGGGTATATTTCTCTTTTGGATATTTTCTCATGGTTGGAGAAACGTAAATGCCGTATGTACCACTCTCTTCTTCACGTACTTTTTCGCGCAATGCAATGTTCAAAGACTGCACCAATGCATTCATAATGAGATTATTCTCCTGAGAGTAACGATATTTGCCTTTCATGACAATGAGTACCTGGCTTTGTGGAGCACTCCCTTTAAATATATCCACATTTGTAATTCTTTTCGGAAACGGGGTGCTTACATCTTTCCATGAAAGACTTTCGCCTGTGGGAATGCTGGCAAGGTATTTCTCCACCAAAGGTTTCAGCTTTTGGGTGTCAATGTTTCCCACCAGAAAAACTTTAAAACCGGCAGCATGCTGAAACTGCCTTTTGTAAATATTGTAAATTGTAGCTTGCCGGATGCTTTTTATCTGTGCTTCCGTAGGAATAACAATTGAACGTGGAGAATGTGAGCTGATGACACTACTCAGGGAATCATAAAAGACCATTTTTGGATTTGCACTCAGGTGCTTGACCATATTTTCCTGATTGGTAATCACCTTTTGAAAAATTTCCTTATCCTGACGTGGCGAGGTAAAGAAGAGGTACTGTAATTTAAACAATGTCTCTATATCTTTCGGACTGGCATTTCCCTTAAAACCCTGTTGCAGGCTACCCATAAAAGGAGACAGACTTGCTGCTTTTCCGGCCAGCTTCTTTTCTAAATCAATACCGCTAAACTGTCCCAGCCCACTTTCGCCAACAATATTGGAAAAAACTCGTGTTAGGATAACTTTGTTGTCAGGCAGCAGGGAACTTCCACCTGCGCTGTAAGCTTTGTAAAGCACCTCGTCGTTTTTGAAGTTCGTGGGTTTCACGTAAACTTCCATTCCGTTGCTTAATGTCCACTTTTCGTACAGCGAATCTATTTTTTGAACCTGTATTATTTTGCCGGGTTTTATGGCATGAGCAATCAACGGAGCCCGGAGGACTTTGTCCACATACGGTTTTAGTTGTACTGTTCTTTCGGCCTCAATAACCGACATCACTTCCTGCTGAGTGGGAACTTTTACACCTATTTTTTGCGGAGCAGTAATCAAAATAACCATATTAGTATCTGTAATCCAGTGTTTTGCTACGTTATACAAACTTTCCAGCTTAACTTGTGGAAGAAGCTCTTTGGCCAATTTGTACTCTACAGTAATACCCGGGATAGGGTCTTTGTCTGTAAAATTAGTAATATATTCCTGTGCAAGCAGGGAGGATTTTTGTTTGTTTCTGTCGGCATACAAACGTTCGTACTTGCGCATTAAGTTTTTCTTTTCCCTTGCCAACTCAGTGGTTGTAAAGCCATATTCCTGCATGCGCTTCCCTTCATCGAGTAACGTTTTCAGGGTTTTGTCAATTTGGTTATCTTTTGCAATGGCAAAAGCAGTATATGCATTGGTTGTCCGGCCGAGGAAACCGCCGTACCCGGCACCTGCATACATGAAAGGAGCACCGGGGCTCTGTGTTATTTCAGCCAGGCGCGCAGTAAGCATACTGCTGATAAGTTGGTTTTCCAAATGCTTTTTGAATCCGGCTACGGTAACTTCCGGTTTTTTGGAATGTTTGTAAAAGACAACCACCTGATTCATGGTAGCTTCTTTGTCGGTGGTAATAGCGATAAGTGGTTTTTGGTTATCAGGTATGCCGTAAACAACCCGTTTCTGTTCATTTTGCGGGTTGGAAAGCTTACCAAAATGCTGTTCAATAAGTTTTTTCATCTGGCCTACATTCACATCGCCTACTACAATGACAGCCATTAAATCGGGGCGATACCAAGTGTGATAAAAATTACGAATAGTCTGGTAATGAGCTGTATCCACAACGGCCATTTTCCCTATGGGAAGCCGCATGGCATAACGCGAACCTTTCAGAATAACAGGAATATATTTGTTCATCATGCGGTCTTGCGCGCCAAGGCCCAGCCTCCATTCTTCTTTGACAACACCGCGTTCTTTGTCGATTTCCGAGCCTTCCAGCCGGACGTTGTGTGCCCAATCCTCCAGCACCAGCATTGCACTATCAATGAGGGTATTCCTGTCGGTGGGCATTTGAAGGATATAAATGGTTTGATCGAAGGAGGTGTTGGCATTCAGATGCGCCCCGAATTTCACACCACTGGCTTCGATAAAATCAACGAGTGCAGATTTTTTAAAGTGTTTGGTACCGTTAAAACACATGTGCTCTAACAGATGTGCCAGGCCCTGCTGATCATTTTTTTCACAAATGGAACCGGCATTGATTACCAGCCGCAACTCCACCCGGTCTTTGGGTTCGCTGTTGTGTTGTACGTAATAGATAAGGCCATTGGAGAGTTTTCCGATGGTTACATTAGGGTTGGGTTTTAATGTATCAGATAAATTTTGTGCTTGTGCACCCAATAAGGCAAACAGGAACATTCCGATAAAAAGGATTGATTTTTTAAACATAGCAAAGGATTTTTTGATGAATTAGTTTTTGTTTCTTCAAAAATAGGAAAATTTTGTGGAAGGCAGCTGCTTGGCTAAATATTATTTTGAGATGCTGGGAAAAGCATAATATTGGATTTCTATTCAAAGTTTTTCTACTTTTACCCTAAATTTATAACTAATGCCGCTACTTTCCCCTCCGTCGGAGGAATTCAATCCGGCAATAGTATTTCAATCCGTTATTGGTAAAAAAGATTTTCATCTCAGCACCTCAAAATAATATTTAGCTGAAAAAATGAACTTACCTTGTTTATACTTTTTTTCTCTATTTTTGGCACCGAAAACATATAAAAATATGAGTAGGGAAAAAACGACCATTCTAACATTGGATGCCGGCGGAACCAATCTGGTTTTTTCAGCTGTACAAAACAGACAAATTCTCAAACAGAAAGTCCATAACCCTGCTCATTCTGAAAATCTCGAAGATTTTTTAAAAAAAGTTATCAAGGGTTTTTCCGAATTACAGCAACAAGTGAAGATGAAGGCTCGTGCCATAAGTTTTTGTTTTCCCGGGCCTGCTGATTACGAAAACGGGATTATCGGCAATTTGGAAAACCTTCCTTTTTTTCTGGACGGGATTCCTTTGGCCAAAATGCTGGAAGAAATTTTTAAAATCCCTGTATTTATCAATAATGACGGTGATTTATTTGCTCTGGGTGAAGCCATTGAGGGTTATTTAAGAGAGATAAACAGGGAAAGCAAAAGAGAATTTCATAATTTGCTGGGGGTAACTCTGGGAACGGGTTTTGGTGGTGGTATTGTGGTAAAAGGAAAGCTTTTTGGCGGCGACAACTCTGCTGCGGCCGAAGTGAATCGCATGAGTAATCCTCTAAACCGCGAACAAAGTGTGGAAGAGGTGCTGAGCATTCGTGGAATTCGCCGTCTGTACGCAGAAGCAAGTGGAATACCTGTAGAGAAGACGCCAATACCTTTTGATATTTTTCAGGTAGGATTGGGAAAAAAGGACGGTAATAAAGAGGCAGCCGTGGAAGCATGGAAAACATTTGGTCTTGTACTCGGCGATGCTTTGGCCAACGCCGTGAGTCTTACTGACAGTTGTGTAGTCATTGGTGGTGGCTTGTCCGGCGCTTATTCTCTTTTTCTGCCGACAGCTCTGAAGCAAATGAACAGCACTTTTCAAAAAAACGATGGCAGCCGGATGCCACGTATGGAGCTGACGGCTTATAATTGGGAAAATGCTGTAGAAAAAGCTGCTTTTCTAAAAGATGAGTCACGAATTCTAGCTGTTCCTTTTTCAGACAAAACGCAGATTTACTATCCGCAGAAGAAAATTGCCGTGGGCATCAGCCGGCTGGGAACCAGCGAAGCTGTGGCTGTGGGCGCTTATGCTTTTGCAGTATCAAAGCTGGGTTTGTAAAGTCTTTCAGGTAGAATTTTGAATTACTTTTTCAGCACAAGTTCGTCCCACGAAAACACCGTATTAAATCCCCTGTTTTTCATCTGCTCTCTGAATGCTTTGTCTGCACCATGATTTGTGATTAAAACAAAATCGCCGCCCCAGGCTCCCAGTGATTTTACGATACCCTGATGTCCTTTGAAGAGACGCTCTTTCACTGGCACAATACCAAGAACGGCAGACATGATTTCTTCGTGCTCCCGGAGGAGGTTTTCAAAAAGCTCAAGTGTTTCGGCTTCCGCCAGTGCCTCACCTATGGAGGATATTTTACGGATCTCTCCCTCTCCGAAAACAGCCTGTTTTTTAAATCGCTCTATACTTTCATCGCTTCTTTGCTTTTGTCCGAGATAAACAAAATAAATCCATTTTCTAAACGGTGGAAGCCAATCAGCCGGCTCCACAGCAGGCTTTCCATCAATCAGTTGATAAAAGATGGGGCTTCCTGTCCGTGCACAGGCCACATCGTATCCCGAGCCACCAAGGGCTTTTTTTTGAAGTGCAAAGGCATCAACACCTGCCCATGCCGCCAGGTTAGCTACCAGCGTAGAGCTGGAACCGAAACCAAATTCCGGATCAAATTCCAGACGGGTTTCCACATCAAAACTTCGCTTACCATTTAAAAACCCGGGCGCCAGTTTGCGAGTAACGAAAAGAATTTTCCTCAGCTTCTCAGCAAGTTTTTTATCAGTTGTCTTCAGAATTTTCAATGAAGGAATTTCATACGTAGTCCGAAACCACAAGCCATCCGGTTTATGGGCTGTCCAGAGCAAACAGGCACCATTTTCAGCGGAAGCAGGAACAACCTGCAGATGTTGCCCGCGGTTCAGCGGTACAGCCAAAGCACGTGCACCGTGCATTACCAGATACTCTCCCGTCATCAGGAGTTTGCCGTGTGCATACCATGTCTGTAGTTGTTGCATTATCAGGTGAGACGAAGGTTTTTAATAAAATCTCCCACTTCGGCAAAGGATACTTTGTGGTCAGAAAAGTAACTCACTGCTTTTTCTTTTTCGCTTTGCGAGGCTTTAAAATGGTTCAAAATATTCATCAAATGCATTTTCATGTGTCCCTGCTGAATACCTTTGGTAACGAGCGAACGAATGGCAGCAAAGTTGTTGGCAAGGCCAAGTGTGGCCGTAATCATCATCAACTCTTTTGCCGATGGTTTTCCCAGCATCTCCAGAGAATGCTTAGCCAGCGGGTGCAATGAGGTAAGCCCGCCAACCGTTCCTAGCGCCAGGGGCAACTCAATCCCGTATTTAAATCGGCCGTTTTTTATCTCCACATGCGACAGGCTTTTGTAATGTCCGTCTCTGGAAGCATACGCGTGGCCGGCAGCTTCGATAGCTCTAAAATCATTGCCTGTGGCAATGGCTACCGCATCAACACCATTGAAAATACCTTTGTTATGTGTCGCGGCACGAAAAGTATCAATTTCCGCTATCCGGACTGCAGTTTCAAATTTACGGGCAAATTCTTCTCCCGAAAGGGAAGAATCAATATCTTTAAGGTCTTTAAAATCACATTCCACCCAAACTTTTACCAGGCAGTCAGGGGTATAATTGGAAAGAATGGACATAATGATAACAACCTCTTTCTCTTTTCCTTCAAAAACAGGATGCGTTTTTACAAATTCCTGCAGGGTTTTTGCCGACTCTTCAAGGCAGGAGTTGATAAAATTGGCACCCATGGAGTCTATGGTCTCGAAAGTAATATTAATCTGATAGTAATTTTCCAGCCTCTCTCGCATATCCACAAGCTCAAAATCGAGGATCCCACCTCCCCTTTTCTCCATATTGGCAGTTATTGACCTGGTTTCCTCACGAAAACGCAGCTTCAGTTCATCAAAAACGCTGACAAGCTTTTCTTTTTCTCCACTCCACTGAAAATGAATTTGCCCGACTTTCACTGTGTCTTTAACCACGGCATGGAAACCGCCGCGTTCCGACCAAAAGCGTGCAGCGGAGGAGGCAGCAGCAACCACAGAGCTTTCTTCAATAACCATGGGCACAAGATAGGTTCTGCCATTTACCATGACGTTGGGAGCAATACCATAAGGAATGTAAAAATTGGTGATGGTATTCTCGCTGAACTCATCAAAAATCTTTTGCTTTTCCGTATCGGCATACCAGAAACTTTTCAATAATTCGATGGTTTCGAGCTGGTTGTCCATCAACTCGGCAACAATCTTTAGCTTATCCTCTTTTAGTAACTTGGAAAAGCCTTTAATGATAAGGTCTCTTTTACGTCTATATGGCATAAGGCAAATTTACCAGCTATTTTTTGTTGTTGACAAAAATAAGGTAAAATTTATATGAATGGAATGTTTCCCTGCAACTGTGGATGAAATATTGCCTTGGTGCGAACGGGGAGAAATGCACAAGCATGCTGATAATAAGCTATTTTAACAACTCCAAAGTATTGGTACGCTGCCGGACAGGCACAAAAAAAGCTGCCCTGAAGAGCAGCTTTTTCAATTTCTTTCAGGTTATATCAATACTCATCTTCATTAAAAAAGAAGTCTTCTTTGGTAGGATACTCAGGCCAAATATCTTCAATTTTTTCAAAAGCCTCGTCGTCAATTTCAATATCTTTCAGGTTTTCGATAACTTCAGAAGTTACCCCTGTGCGGAGGCACCACTCAATCAATTCGTCTTTGGTGGCAGGCCAAGGTGCATCCTCTAATTTTGAAGCTAATTCCAGTGTCCAATACATGGTTTAATATTATGGTTTAATTTTTTTGCAAAAGTAAATTTTTTTTAATACGAGAAACGAAAAATGAAAAAAATTTAAATTTTTTTCTCAAACACGTGGTTCCCAAAGGGATTCGGGAATTCCCAGGTCATCGGAAAACTTACGGGCCAAAACAAAAAGATAATCCGAAAGCCGGTTAAGGTATCGGATGTTCAACATGTCAGTGGGAAATTCTTCGTTCATGCGAATGGTGAGCCTCTCGGCGCGCCGGCAAACTGTTCGGGCAATGTGACAATAGGAGACAACAGGATGGCCTCCGGGCAGGATGAAAGCAGTAAGTTCGGGAAGCTGTTCATTCATTTTATCCATCTCTTTTTCTAAAAGTTCCACGTCTTCCGGATGCAAAATGGGCAGGGCATTAGACGATGTCTTTCCATCTCTGGCCAAACTGCTTTCCATGGTGAAAAGACGATCCTGGATATCCAGTAGCAACTCTTTACTCCGGTTGTCAATATTCTGGGCACGAATAAGGCCTACGTACGAATTCAGCTCGTCCACCGTGCCGTAGGCTTCGATGCGGATATCGTATTTGGGGACACGCGTTCCGCCAATAAGAGCTGTTTTTCCTTTGTCACCGGTCTTGGTGTAGATTTTCCATTTTTTACTCATTTTCAGGATAGTTTTCAAACATTGACCATTTCGGATTTGTTGTAGGAAATTACGTTTTCATTGGGTTTATCTTCTTCAACAATTCCGTCCCGTAGCCTTATAATCCGGTGGGCGTGTTCGGCGATATCCTCTTCGTGGGTCACCAGCACGATGGTGTTTCCCAATTTATGAATCTCTTCGAGCAGGGAGATAATTTCCACGGAAGTTTTGGAGTCGAGGTTGCCGGTAGGCTCATCGGCCAAAATCAGCGATGGCTTATTGACAAGTGCACGAGCTAAGGCAACGCGTTGTCTTTGCCCACCGGATAGCTCATTAGGTCTGTGATTCATACGGTCTGCCAACTGAACACTGGCCAGCGTCTCTTCCGCACGGCGAATACGCTCGTGCTTGGATACACCAGCATAAATCAAAGGAAGCATTACATTCTCAAGGGCTGTGGAACGGGGCAAAAGGTTGAAAGTTTGAAAAACAAAACCAATCTCTTTGTTTCGTACCTCAGCCAGTTCATTGTCTGTCATTTTGCTCACATCCAAGCCATTAAGAAAATAATGACCGCTGGTAGGTGTATCAAGACAACCTAACACGTTCATCAAAGTTGATTTTCCGGAACCCGAAGGTCCCATCATGGCAACAAATTCATTTTTATTGATGGAAATATCAACTTCCTGCAAGGCCTTAACAATTTCCGAACCAACATGATAAAACCTGGATATTTTTTCTAAGTGGATAATTTTTGTTGCCATAATTTTTGTTTTTGGAATAACAAAAGTAACAAGAATGTGACAAACAAAACAGGAAAAATTATTATTATGGGAAATAAGCTTTTAGCGTGGGCGCTAAAAATAGTGATCTTTATTATTTTCAGCCTTTGGTTGGCTGGATGCTCCCACCCTGCCGTGCGAATGTTTCGCGTGCCCTAAAACCAAAACTTTCTTATCTTTACTCCGCCGGAACCAAGTTCCGCAAGCAACCTTACGAAAACAATTCAATAATAAAAACAGTGGATTACCAGGGTGATTTTCAGTATGAGAACGGGGTTTTGCAATTCATTGCCCAGCCCGAGGGCTACATTTACAAAGACGCCACAGGTTACCGCTATGTATATCAGTACAAGGATCACCTCGGCAACAACCGCCTGAGTTTCATGCGCAATGCAGGCACGGTAGCCATCGTAAAGGAAAGCAACTACTATCCCTTCGGCCTCACCCACAAAGGCTACAACAACATCACCACCTCTTTGGGAAGCGCCGGGGCGAAAAAGTATCAATACAACGGCAAAGAGTTGCAAACCGATTTTGGGCTTGATTGGTATGATTACGGGGCGAGGTTCTATGACCCGAGTTTAGGAAGGTGGTTTGTAGCGGATCCGTTGGCGGAGAAATATTATTCTAATTCACCGTATCATTTTTCCGGGAATAATCCAATACTGTTTCTTGATCTGGACGGAATGGATCATGATGGATGGCAATTTAATATTGAAACAAACAAGCTGAAAAGAATAAATGATTTAGGTGGAAAAGGAATCCAATTTGTAACAATTACTAACAATGACAATGTTGTACTTGGAAATGCAAATGTTGATGGAGCTAAAGTTTATGTTGATAAATATGAGATTAATAGTTCGGAAAGTGTGGTTAGTGTCTCAAATTCTCCCACAGATGCAAAAAGCAGTGCTCTTAAGAATGTAGGTCAATTAATAAGTAATGATAGTCCTCTCTCCAACGATGCAAAAAAAAGTTTAATGAAATCTTCTGTTAGCCAGGCAGGGAACGATTTTCTTGCAACATCTGTTTCTGTGGTTGGGGATGCTCTAGGCAAAGTTGGAACAGGTGTTACAGTTGCGGGATATGGTGCAATTATGTTTCCTGGAGGGCAGCTTGTAGGTGGTGGATTAATTGGGATAGGCGAAAGTATGATAAGTATAAGCAGTGTAATTGACATAGGGACTAACCTTAAAAATGGGAATTACGGGAAGGCTGCCTTTGGAATGGCAACTTTGGCAACCGGTTCTCTTATCAGAAATAAAATCAATATGTTACAAAGTTCAAGCAAATTCGGAGATCAAGGAGCTACAATTCTTAAAACAGGAGTAAGCCTAAAACTACAACTCTTGAATACAGCGGTTAATAAAACAATAGAAAAACGTAAGCAACAATGAATCTGTTAAAATTTATTGGAGGTGTTCTTTCTTTAACGTTTGGAATTTGGTTTTTCTGGTATTTATTAAAGCATCCTATTGATCCTGAACAAGATGTTAGCAAAGCGATGCTTCAAGGCTACATAGGTGCAATTGCTGCAATTGTTTTGGGTATTATATTAATTTACAATGAAATAAATAAATTATGACTATGAAATATTTATTCATCTTCTTAAATCTTATTTTGTTTTCAAATTTATATTCACAAAATAAAGAAACAGTAACTTTAAAAATTAATAGGGACAGCATTTTTCATAAAGAAGCTCCTGTTTATTTCTCTGTAGATGAGATGCCGAAATTTATTGGTGGAGCAGTTGGCCTGATTAAATTTTATCAAGAGCATTCTGATCACGTAATAAATGCAGGAAAAAAGAATTCTAACACTGTTTATTATCAGATTGTTATTAATAAAGATGGTTCTGTTTCAGATTTTAAGATAATACGAGGTTGTTCAAAAGAATTAGATAAAGAAACAGAACGGATTATAAAATTAATACCAAAATGGAAACCAGGTAAAAAAGATGGCAAATTTGTCAGAGTTCAAGAGATATTGACAATCAATTATTCCACATCTCCCTAATCAGCGTGCATTTGTAATGCTACCGGGAAAATGAATATCCCCTACTAGCGCGCATTTGTAATGCGTGCTTTATTGCAACTGTATTGTTACTCTGCAGAAGATAAAACCAAAGCCCGGGAAAGTTCCGGGTTTTTTCATTACAGAGCGGCAATGTTTTTGTTAAAGAAGTCTTTGAATTTAGCTTTGGTAAGCATGGTATTAATAATTTTCAGTACGGTTTGCCGGTCTTCTTCTCATTCATCCGTTGGGTTGAAACAAAACAGGAATAAAAATCGTTATCTTTGTATAAAATATGATTTTTAAAATAATGAATGCAACAGAATTAAAATCAGACCTACACAAGTTAATCGACAAAGTTAGCGACGTGAACATATTACAAGCCATTAAAGTTATTTTGGCAAAGGAATCTGAAAATAAAGAGGATTGGGCCGGCAATTTAAGCGACACATTAAAAGAGGAGATTGAAGCGAGCATTGAAGAAGCAGACCAGGGTAAAACAATCTCCCATGCTGAAGCCATAAAACAAATTAAGAACAGGTATAGCCTTTAACAAATGACATTAACCTGGACGCTTAGGGCTTTAAAATCTTATTTTAAAATTGCAGATTACCTTCAAAAAGAATGGGGTGATGCTGTTGTAAACAATTTTGCTAATGAAGTAGTAAAAGTAATTAAGGGTTTGTAACGAAATAAAGTGACGGGAATCGATGAAGTAATTTTGCGGGTTTTCAAGACGCAAAAGTTGCGAATAGCCACTGTTTATTTAAAACTTTTGCAACGAAGAAAAAGCGTAAAAGAACAAGCCGAAAC
>VAPG01043617.1_pt1 | contig 16583 bp, 18 predicted proteins | sample 3393851 | NCBI WGS metagenome assembly VAPG01 (sample SAMN08290438, study PRJNA428436) | hydrothermal vent metagenome | isolation source: Deep-sea hydrothermal vent chimney | place: Atlantic Ocean: South-mid Altantic Ridge | depth 2194 m m
ACCGGATTTGAACCGGTGAATAATGGTTTTGCAGACCACTGCCTTACCACTTGGCTACGTCGCCATTAATCTTTGTGACGGCAATTTATACCATAGTTCCCGGATTTGACAAGGGAGAAACCTGTCCGTAATGGATTTTCCTGTCGGCAGGGCGGCAGGTTTTGTCTGAAATATATTTTTATATCATAATGTTAGGTAATTAATGTGGTAATTTGCAATGGCAATGACTCTTGAGACCTTGATTCTGGACAATAATGAACGGCTGGCCGGGTTGCAGGCCGAAATAGGATATTCATTCAACAATGTCAGCCTGTTGCAGCAGGCAATGATCCACAGCTCCTTTGCCTTTGAACGGATGGAAAAAGGCCGGCACAACGAAACCCTGGAGTTCCTGGGCGATGCCGTCCTTGACCTCACGGTGGGCTATATTCTCTTTACCCGGTTCCCTGATATGCGGGAGGGCAAATTGACCAGGATCCGGGCCGGCCTGGTCAATGAAAGCGGGCTGGCCGAAATGGCCCGCGCCATCGGCCTGGGGAACTATCTCCTGCTGGGCCGCGGTGAAGACGCTTCCGGGGGCAGGGAAAAGTCCTCTATCCTGTCCTGTGCCTATGAGGCCCTGGTCGGCGCTCTTTTTATGGACGGCGGCTATGACCGGGCCCTCTCCTTTGTCCGGCAATGGTTTGAACCGCTCATCGATAAACGGCGGGAGATCCTGCTGGCCGCCGATGCCAAGAGCGCCTTGCAGGAGCAGTTGCAGGAAAAATTCAACGAAGGCCCGGAGTATGTGCTGGACAAAGAGGACGGCCCTGCCCATGCCCGTATCTTTACCGTTTCCGTGCTGTTTCACGGCCGCTCTCTCGGCTGCGGCCGGGCTTCCAGCAAAAAGGAGGCGGAGCAGATCGCGGCCACCGCTGCGCTGCATAATTTAAGCGAACCGCCGCAATAACCGCGACCCCTTGCCGATCTTCCAGCCGACCTGTAAAGAAAGTGAACCCGCCTCTTATTATTCCGGTTTTCATCCCTCACCAGGGCTGTCCCCATCGCTGTATTTTCTGTGATCAGCGGCGGATCAGCGGCCGGGACCGTCGTCGGCCGGTTACTCTCCGTGAGGTGCGGGCAATCATTCATCTTTGGCTGGCCCGCAGCTGTAAGAATCGGGAGAGAGCGGTCCAGGTTGCCTTTTACGGCGGCAGTTTTACCGGCCTGCCCCGGCGGCGGCAGCAGGAACTGCTCGCGGCCGCAGCTCCGTTCCTGGCGCGGGGCGAGGTCCACTCCCTGCGGCTTTCAACCCGTCCCGATTATATTGATGCCGGGATCGTGGCCTTTCTTAAGGATTACGGCGTCTCGGTTGTGGAGCTTGGCGTGCAGTCTCTTGATGACCAGGTCCTGGCCGCCTGTAACCGGGGACACAGCGCGCAGCAGACCAGGGACGCCATCAGGCTTTTGCGCCGGTCCGGGATGCAGGTCGGCGCCCAGCTCATGCTCGGCCTGCCGGCCGAAACGAGCCGTTCGTTGATGAAAACGGTCAAGGAAATGGCCGGGCTGCAGCCGGATTTTGTTCGGATTTACCCGGTACTGGTCCTGCAGGGGAGCGGTCTGGCCAGGCTCTATGAACAGGGTGACTATCGGCCGCTTTCCCTGGGGGCGGCCGTTATCCGGGCGGCCTGGATGAAAAAATATTTTGCCGATCACGGCATCCCGGTGGTGCGCCTGGGCCTGCAACCCGGACCGGAACTGGAAAAGGCCCTGCTTGCCGGGCCGTATCATCCGGCCTTTGGCGAGTTGGTAAGCGGCCGGCTCATGCTGCAACGGACACGACGCCTGCTGGCCGGCGTGGAGGCGGGTCGCCGGGTGACCCTGACTATCGCCGACCGGGACCTGTCCGTGTTCCGCGGCATGAAGTCGGCCAATATCGGCAGGCTGGATCAATTGGGTCTGTTGAAAAAGTTTACCTTGTGCCTGGACCCGTCGCAACCGCGCCAGACCGTAAAATTGACCCCCGGACCCTGAAACTATATGCTCAGTATCAATAATCTCAACCTTCAGCATGGCGGCAAGCACCTGTTCCGGGACGTTTCAGTGCAGGTGCATACCGGCGACCGCATAGGTCTGGCGGGAGTCAACGGCTCGGGCAAGTCAACGTTGTTTAAAATTATGTGCGGCCAACAGGAGAGCGATCCCGGCACGGTGAGCCGGGCCTCCTGGTTCACCGTCGCCTACCTGCCCCAGGAGGTGACGGTCAGCCTTGGCCGGCAGACCATTTTCGCCGAGGCCGAGTCCGCCTTTGCCGAGGTCCTGGACCAGCAGCGGGAAATGGCGGAAATCGGCCGCGAGCTGTCGGGCCTGTCCGAGGATGACTCCAGGGTGCAACCGTTACTGAGGCGGCAGGGCGAGTTGCAGCACCTGCTGGAAGGCCATGATGTGTTCCGTATCCGGCCGGCCATTGAACGGATTCTCCTGGGCCTCGGTTTTTCGGCCGCCGACCTGGACAAGGAGGTCGAGAGTTTTTCCGGCGGCTGGATCATGCGGCTGCTGCTGGCCAAGCTGTTGCTGCGGGAGCCGGCCCTGCTGCTCCTTGACGAACCGACCAACCATCTTGATCTTGACTCCTTGACCTGGCTGGAAGAGTTTCTCGGCCAGTACCGGGGGGCCATGATTATCATCTCTCATGACCGTTCTTTTCTCGACCGGGTCACCAACACCACCTGGGAGTTGAGCCTTGGCCGCCTTACCGTCTATCGCGGCAATTATTCCAAGTATTTGGTCGACAAGGAAGAACGTCTGGCCATTGAGCGGGCAGCATATGCCAACCAGCAGTCACGGATCAAGCAGACGGAACGGTTTATCGAGCGGTTTCGCGCCAAGTCCACCAAGTCCAGGCAGGTTCAGAGCCGGGTCAAGCAGTTACAGAAGATGGACCGCCTGGAGCTGTCGGCCGGCGAACGCTCCATTCATTTCTCCTTTCCGCCGGCCGTCCCCTCGGGGCGCGATGTCCTTGAGGTGCAGGGGCTGCGCAAGGAGTTCGGCGGCAGGGTCGTCTTTGCCGGCCTGGATCTCTCCCTGCAGCGCGGCGATAAACTGGCGGTGGTCGGGGTCAACGGGGCCGGCAAGACAACCCTGCTCAAGATTATGGCCGGTATCGAGCCTGCCGAGGGCACGGTGCGGTTGGGATCCAACGTCATGTTTTCCTATTTCGGCCAGCATCAGGCCCAGGAGCTGGCCGCTGACCTGACGGTGCTGGATACGGTATATCACGCGGCCGAAGAATTGACGATGACCCGGGTCCGTTCCCTGTTGGGCGCCTTTCTCTTCAGCGGGGACGACGTGGACAAAAAGGTGCAGGTGCTCTCGGGTGGAGAAAAAAGCCGGGTGGCCCTGGCCCGGATGCTGGTGCAGCCGGCCAATCTCATGCTCCTGGACGAGCCGACCAACCACCTGGACATCAGTTCCCAGGAAGTGTTGCAGGAGGCCCTGGCCCAGTATGAGGGGGCCATTATCGTGGTCTCCCATAACCGTTTTTTCGTCAACTCCTTTGTCAACAAGGTGCTGGAGATCAGGGATGGTCGGGCCACGCTGTTTGAGGGCAACGTGGATGATTACCTTGACCGCCGGCGCCGGGAAGAGACGGAAGCGGCCGGGCCGCCCAAGGATACCGGGGCCGGGACCCAGGCTGCCCCGGGCGCGGACAAGAAAGGTCAGCGCCGGGAGCGCGCCCTGCTGCGGCAGAAGCTCAGCAAACAGCTCAAGCCCTGGAAAAACAAGGTGAGGCAGGCCGAGGCGGAGATCGAACAACTGGAAGCGCGCAAACAGGAAATGGAAAGATTGATGGCTGAGCCGGAACTGTATGCCGACCAGGCAAAATGGTCCGAGGTCAGCCGGGAGTATAACGGGGTCGGGCGTCGACTCGAACGGCATTACGCCCTTTGGGAAGAGGCCCAGGAGCAGGTTGACAGTATCGAACAGAAGACTTGAGCCGTCACGGATTCAGGTAGGAATATTATTCCTTATATTTCACCGAGTGAGCCCTCGGTAAAACCATTATGCAGGCGGTGCGCATCAAGTTATGACTCCGGATATCCTGATTACCAATGCCCTGTTGCTCCGTGAACCCGGAGACGGCGCAGGGGTTGAGCGCGGCTTTGTCGCGGTCCATGACGGCCGGATCGCCAGGCTCGGCCCCATGGCCGGGCTTGGCGACCGGCCGGCGGCAACAACCATTGATGCCGGGGGCGCCCTGCTGATGCCGGGCCTGGTCAATACCCATTGCCACGCGGCCATGACCCTCTTTCGCGGCCTGGCCGACGACCTGGAGCTGGCCGTCTGGCTTAACGACCATATCTTTCCCGCCGAAGCCGCCCATGTCAACCCGGAGATGGTGTACTGGTGCTCGAAGCTGGCGGCCGCCGAGATGATTCTGGCCGGCACCACGCTGGTAGCGGACGGCTATTTTTTTGCCGGCCAGGCGGCCCGTGCCTTCAGCGAAACGGGGCTGCGCGCGGTCGCGGCCCAGGGCGTGATCGATTTTCCGGCGCCTGGCGTGCCGGAGCCGGCGGAAAATATCCGGGTGGCGGCCCGCTTCATTGATGACCTGCAAGACCTGCATCCTCTCGTCACCCCGGCCGTCTTTGCCCATTCTCCCTATACCTGCTCCCCGGAAACACTGCAAAAGGCCAAGGCCCTGGCCCGTTCCCGCAATGTCCCGTTTTTTGTCCATGTGGCGGAAACCGGTCAGGAGCAGGGTCTTATTGCCGGAGCCCGGGGCGACTCGCCGGTCAGGCACCTCGAGGCCCTGGGGATTCTTGATGAACAGACCATTTGTGTCCACTGCGTCTGGGTGGATGAAAGGGACCTGGATATCCTGGCCCGGCGCCGGGCCAGGGTCTCGATCTGCCCGCAGTCGCACCTGAAACTGGCCTCGGGCATGGCCCCGCTGGCCGCCATGCTGGAGCGTTCCATCACCGTCGGCCTGGGCACTGACGGAGCGGCGAGCAACAACGGGCTGGACCTGTTCAGGGAGATGGATATCTGTGCCAAGGTACAGAAAATCAAGACGATGGACCCGGTGGCGGTCAGGGCCGGAGATGTTTTACGGCTGGCCACCCGTGACGGCGCGGCCGTGCTCGGTTTTGCGGAGCGGCTGGGAACGCTCCGGGAGGGCAGCCTGGCCGACCTGATCCTGGTCGATCTCGACCGGCCGCATCTGCAGCCCTTTTACGGACCCGACCTGCTGGTGTACGCCGCCGGCGGCGCTGATGTGCGCTCGGTCATTATCAATGGAAAACTGGTCATGCACAACCGGCAATTGCTGACCATTGACCTGGATGAAACCATGGCCCGGGTGCGCGACCTGGCCAGGCCGGTCGTAAGCCGCCACAGGTGCCACAGATTTACGTAGTCGCTTTCGTTCGCCATAGTACCTCAGCGGGCGGGAGCGACCGCGTGAAGATGGGATGCCTGTGACCAGTTACGGCCGTTTGGCTGAATTTTTTCTCTCAAGATCGGTCATTATTTGCTATAATTGATCATTAAGTTCACTGAGACGAGTTTTTTGCACATGCTGACAGTTCTGAATTTTATTGCCGAACGAAAAATACGGCAGGCGATCGAAGAAGGCACAATGGTCGACCTCAGTCACTGGAAAAACAAGCCGCTGCCTGAGGATGACATGGGACACGTGCCTGCGGACCTGCGGATGGCCTACCGGATCTTGAAAAATGCCGGCTATATCCCGGAAGAAGTGGCCCTGCAGAAGGAAATCGTGCGTACGGAAGATTTACTGGCCCGGTGTGCGGATGAAAAAGAGAAGTACAAGCAATTGAAGAAATTAAATTACTTGCGGTTTAAGCTCGAGTGCCGCATGGGGAAAAATCTCCAGGTGGACGTCGATTCACCATACTATGACAAGGTGGTCAATAAGATGACCGTCAAGGGAAAATGAACCGAAAGGCGTTCCGGTTATCTCCCGGGATGGTGGTTTTTTTGTTTTTCGATAGGACAGTCCTGGCAAGGGGGGCGATCTATGGCCGATCTCGGTAAGAGCCTTATATTTTTGGGGATTATTCTTGTCGTCGTGGGTGTCCTGTTGGTTTTTGGCGGCAAAATTCCCTGGCTGGGCCACCTCCCCGGCGATATCTCTGTTCACCGGGAAAGGTTTTCATTTTATTTCCCTCTTACCACCTGCATTTTGATCAGCATCATCCTGTCGGTCATCCTTTATTTCTTTAAAAAGTAGAATCCCTTTTTTGATCATCCGGTTCAGGTGACAAACAAAATTATTGCCAGCAAGGCGTAACCCAGCCATTTATCAAATACGAAGTACTCTCCGATCATCCGACCCCCCTCCTATTTGCTTGTCCAGCAAGCAGCTCAGCTGCGGGAGAAAAGGCTTTTACCGGCCGGTTTGAGCGCGACAGCGGGGATTCAGTGATGATGGCCGCACTCGCACTCGTGGTCTGCGGCTGTTGCCGCGCCCTGGAGTTCGCGGGCGCGCTGCCGGAACATGTCCTGCAGTTCCGGCGGGGCGTTTTCCAGGCAGTAGAGGATGGCGGCCATTTGGGTTTCGCTGCCGTTTTCCGCGGTCATGCAGGTCTTGAGCGCCTCTTCAAAGGAAGTGTAGTCTTCGTTCATTGCCCCTCCTCGGGTCGGTTTGCCGGGTTGCGGCGAATAGGCGGGTGACGGGGAACCGTTCCGTTTTTCACCTGTTAGCAGTCAATAACTATAGACTTTTTTTATTGGACTGGCTACATCTGAATAGAGGACGTTGCGGTTTGCCGTTAATGACTTAAGGGTCCGCGTAAAAATAAGTTCGGAGTATTGGTGACCGGATGCGACAATCCTGAATCCGTTATCGAACGCTCACGGATTCAGGACAAGGTAAAATTTTTGAGCAGATCCTGAGAAAAGACAGCAACGATTCCCCATGCCTCCAACCGTTTATATTCAGCACCGGCTCTATCTGCACCAGTTCGAGTTTTTAAAAGAGCCTGGTTTCAACGAGGTGGTGCCGCTCGATTACAACTACCAGAACATGATCATCGTCACCACCGGCCGGCTGTCTTTCGAGGGCCGGGAGGTTGTCTTTCAGACCAGCGGCTGCGGCTGCGGCCCGCAGCCGGCCATCAAGGGGGCGCTGCTGGTGGCGGAGGTCCCCTGGCCGCTCTCCAATTTCCGGCGGCAGCTGGCCGCCATGGATAATGCCAAGGATGTGGCACTGGCCGACCAGGACATTATTCCCGCCGTCTTCCGGATCAAGATGGCGGTCTCCGCCGAGGAACAGGCCCTGGTACGCGACGCCCTGCAACGGCATTTCGGCGCCGGCCTGATCATCGACTTTTTCTGACCTGCATCCGTGACCGCCTTCGTCCCAGGCCGCGCCGGCGGTTTTGTAGCATCAACGCCCACTGAATTCCGGGCAAGGAGGGACCCATGCGACACCAAAGGAGGAATTGGAAGACCGTTGTTATCGCTGTCAGTTTTTTGTTGCTCGGCAGCGGATTCATTACCGGCCCTCCCGGCGGGCCGCTTTTGCCGGCCGCACTGGCGGCCACGGCCCAGGGAAAAAGGCTGACGCCGCAGACCGGCCGGCCGGCCACGGCCGGTTTCGAAACTCTCGATCCGCGGCAGCTTTATGTCCGGCCGGTACCGCTACTCTGGCGCGGCGGGCTGGCGCTCAGCAGTTTCGTCACCCGCAATTTCGTCGGCTCCGGTCGTTGCGCCAACTGCCATGCCCTGCTCACCGACCGGGACGGCAATGACATGTCCATCAGCAACCATTGGCGCTCGACGATGATGGCCAATGCCGCCAGGGACCCTTTCTGGCAGGCCAAGGTCAGCTCGGAAGTGGCCAGGAATCCGGCCCTGCGCAAGGTTATCGAAGGGAAATGCGTTATCTGCCACATGCCTGCCGCCTGGACCCAGGCCCATGCCGCCGGCGGGAAGTGTACCTTTTGGCGCCCCGGCCTTCTGGACGAAAGCAATGCCCTGCACGATGCGGCCATGGACGGGGTGACCTGCAGTTTCTGTCACCAGATCCAGGATAAGGGCCTCGGGACCAAGGCCGGCTTCAGCGGCAAATTCACGGTGGATACGGCGGCTGTCTCTCCGGGGCGGGCGATCTTCGGCCCCTATCGCGACCCGGTGACCGGGACCATGCGCGCCGCCGAGGGATTCACCCCTGCCTATGGGCCGCAGACCAATGATTCCGCCCTCTGCGCCACCTGTCATACCCTTTATACGCCGTACGTGGACGACAAGGGGCAGGTCACCGGCACCTTTCCGGAACAGACCCCTTACCTGGAGTGGCGGCACAGCAGCTTCGGACGGGACTCGGCCAAGCGGCATGAAATCGGAGAAAAGGACCAGCACGGCGTGCTCTGTCAGGAATGTCACATGCCTCATTCCCGGGAGGGCGGGGTGATGATCTCCAGGTGGGCGCCGCCGGCGATCAAGGCCAAAGACCATTTTTCCCGCCACTTTTTCGTCGGCGGCAATGTCCTGATGCTGGAGGTGCTGGAGGACAACAACGTCCTGCTCGGCCTGACCACCTCCAATGCCAAACTGGAGGACACCCGGCAACGGACCCTCCGCCAGCTGCAGACCGGGAGTGCCAGGCTCTCCCTGGTCGACAGCCGCCGCAGCGGCAACACCTTGTCAGCCACCGTCAAGGTGGAGAATCTCGTCGGCCATAAATTCCCCACCGGTTTTCCCTGCCGCCGTCTGTGGCTGCACTTACTGGTCACCGACGACAGCGGCGGCGTGGTTTTCGAGTCCGGCCGGTCAATGGCGGACGGCGCCATTGCCGGCAACGACAACGATGCCGACCCTGCCGCCTTTGAGCCGCATTACGACCGCATCACCCGCGCCGACCAGGTGCAGATCTACGAGACGATCATGGCCGATACCGACGGCCGGGTGACCTACACCCTGTTGCGGGCCGCCGGCTTTGTGAAGGACAACCGTCTCCTGCCCGCCGGTTTCGACAAAACGACGGCCCCGGCGGATATCGGCGTCCATGGCCGCGCCAGGCGGGACGATAACTTTCGCGGCGGCTCCGACCAGGTGACCTACGAGGTCGATCTCGGCAAGCGTCCGGGGCCGTTCACCGTGACCGTCGAATTGCTGTATGATTCCATTTCCCCGGCCTTTGCCGCCGACCTGAACCGGGACGCGAACTTACCGCTGGTGGGGCAGTTCTCGAAGATGCTCGGCCGGGCCAACCGGCTGCCGGTGGCGGTGGCCGCCATCCGCTGGCAGGTAAGTCGCCACAGGCACCCCATCTTCACGCGGTCGCTCCCGCCCACATAGAGGGACTATCGGAGTCTCCCTTCGGTCGCTTACCTGCGAACGGAAGCGACTACGTAAATTTGTGGCACCTGTGGCGGCTTACAGGTTAGGTGCAAGTAATAGCGCAGAGTGCCACTCCCTGTGCCAGTTACGCTGGCAGGTACCGGCCGGCGGCTCCGGCTTTATAGCGTGCCGCCTCCACCTTTCTTGACAAACCGGGGAATCGTATTTAGGATATGTGCATATGTTCCTTTCCGGCCCCTTTCCCCTTTGCCATGGGCCGCCGGCCAGGTAGGCAGGAAAACTTCATGGAAGAGTTGATTGATTATCGCGGTGACTGTTGAAAGGCTTTTCTGGACGTAAGGTTACGTCTCGGCAATAGCCCGGCCGGCAAGCGGCTGCGTTTCATTTGCGACCGCGGCCAGGCCGACCGGGTCGAACGGGTCGTGATCTATGCCGCAGGCAAGGTGTTGGCCAGAGAGGACGGTGCCGGCGGCACTGTCTTTATGGTCGAGAAAACCTGAACGCCGCCGCGCAACAGTTCAAGGAGGTTGCGATGAGCGTCTATAAAATTCATCCCATTGTGGTGGGCACCAAGATCTTCGATAAGGGCATGATGACCTACCAGCACGATTACGGCCAGCCCTACACCATTCCCATTTACAGCTGGTATCTTGAAGGCGGCGACCGCAAGGTGCTGGTCGATACCGGTGAGATAAAACCGATCCAGTCCGAGAACCGGGAAGAGGCCATCGGCGGCAAGATTTATACCTTTGAAGAGGGGCTGGACAGATGGGGCCTGAAGCCAGAGGACATCGATGTGGTCATCCACACCCATCTGCACTCCGATCACTGTGAAAATGATTTCAAGTGTACCAATGCGCAATTCCATGTCCATGAAAAGGAGCTGGAGACGATCCACGCCCCGCATCCCCTTGATTTCCGTTATGTAGAGGATTTTATCTTCGATGTGGAGGGCAACGGCCAGATCCGGAAGGTGACCGGCGACGGGGAGATCCTGCCGGGCATCTCGGTTGTTCATACCCCGGCGCACACCCCGGGCGGGATGAGCGTGCTCATCGACACAGCCGATGGCCGGGCGGTGATCACCGGTTTCTGCATCATTCTTGAAAATCTTTATCCGCCCAGGGAAATCCGGGCCATGGAGATGGAAGTCATCCCGCCGGGCACCCACGTCAACGCCTATGAGGCCTACGACATCCTGCTGAAGACCAAGGGGCTGGCCAAGATCGTTCTTCCCCTGCACGAACCGAAGTTTGCGGCCATGGAGACGATCAGCGGTCCGATCGAATAGAGGGCCAGAGTACCAGGCTTGCAGTCTCCGGTGGACGTTTTTCCGGCTCCCGGCTTATTTGTTGGCAGGTTTTGCCTTGGTATTTTTGTCCTTGTCCGGGCCGAAGAGATGCCAGTCCGGCAGGGACAGATCGGGCAGCCACCTGGATAATCCCATTTTAGGGGGATTACCTGCTTCAATCCGGGCCAGCAGGGCTTTGGCCTTGGGGGCAATGGCTGCGTGGGGGTAAGTGGCCAGCAGGTACTTGAGCCGGTGGGCCGCCTCCTTGTATTGATTCGTTCTGACGTAGAAGATGGCCACAAAGTATTCGTGGTTGACCAGGAATTCCCGGGCGGCCTTGATTCTGGCCTTGGCCTCCTCGGTATACGGTGAGTCGGGGTAGGCCCGCAACAGCCGGGAAAATGATTGAATGGCGTCCCTGGCGCCGCTGGTGTCGCGGTCGATCCGGTCGATCCGGTTAAAATCGCACATCCCGATCTGGAACATGACGTAGGGGATCGCCTCGTTGGTAGGGTGACGGTTCTCAAACTCTTGATAGAGCGTCTTGGCCTCGAGAAATTCATCCTGATAGTAATGGCAGTCAGCCGCCTTTAGCTCCGCCAGCATGGCCTGCGGGCTGAAGGGGTAGCGGTCCAGGATCTCTTGAAAGCTTTTGAGGGCGGTATAGTATTTTCCCACGTTGAAGTCGTCCATGGCCTCGATGGCCAGGCTGGCGGCGGATTTCCGGATGGTGGTGTCGCCGGAGCCGAACAGACTTTTCATTGACGCACAGCCGGCAAGCGAAAGAACCAGGACCAGCATGAAGGAAATCATGACCGGGCGGTAACCTTTGGTGTCTGGATCGAATATGTGTAACATGAGATTGCTCCTGCCTCAGATGACTGCTAAGGGGTGTAAAAATTTCACTTGCCGCTATAAGTCAAGCAAGGCGTGAATGCCGGGTTCCGGGCGGAGGCGGTGCTTGCGGTCATGCCAGGCCTGCCAGATAATGTTCCGCCGATAACTCGGCGGTTGCACCTTCTCCTGCCGCATTAACGATCTGCCGGGAATTTTTACTGCGGATATCTCCAGCCGCATACACCCCGGGTAAACCGGTCTGCATCTCCGTATCGGTGACGATAAAGCCGTGCGCGTCTGTTTTGAGGGTGTCCGGTGGCAAAAATCCACTGTTCGGGACGATACCGATGAAAATAAAAATGCCGCTGACCGCAAGGGTGGAGTTGCTACCGTCGCCATGAGTTAACTGTAAGCGGGAGACACCGGCAGCGTCTCCTTCGATGGCCGTGACCCGGGCGTTGAATATAAATTTGATTTTGTCGCTGGCAAAGGCTTTTTCCTGGATGACCCTGGTGGCCCGCAGTTCGTCTCGACGATGGATAACGGTGACCTGGCTGGCGAATTTGGTGAGAAAGAGTGCTTCCTGGATGGCGGTGTTGCCGCCGCCCACCACCGCGACTTCCTGGTTCCGGTAAAACGGCCCGTCGCAGGTGGCGCAGTAGGAGACCCCCTTGCCGGCCAGTTCCTTTTCGCCCGGCACCCCGAGTCTGCCGGGGCTGCCGCCGGTGCAGATAATAATGGCCCGGGTGGTGAGGTGTTCGCCGTTTTCAAGGTACACGGTTTTGTTCTCGCCCCGGAGGTCCAGGGCGGTTACATTGGCAAACCGCGTTTCCAGCTGGAAACGAGCGGCATGGGCCACCATTTTGTCGACCAGCTCAAAACCGGACACCCCGTCAACAAAACCCGGGTAGTTGTCCACCCGGTCCGCGAGCAGGACCTGGCCGCCAGCCGCTCCCTTCTCGATGAGAACGGCCTTGAGTCTGCCTCGCGCCCCGTACAGGCCGGCGGTCAAGCCGGCCGGTCCGCCGCCGACAATGATCAGCTGATAATCAGCCTCGTTCATGGCAGTGATAACCGTACTTTCCGGTGACATCGCCGGGACATGGCAAGAGACGGAACCTGTTCTGCTCAGACCGCTTTTTCGATCATGCCGGTGAGCTGAGTCTTACCGACAGCGCCGGTGATCTGCTCAACAACCTCGCCCTTCTTGAACAGAATCAGGGTCGGGATGGCGCGGATACCGTATTTACCCGGGGTGGCCGGATTGTCATCAACATTCATTTTGGCAATCTGCAACTTGCCGTCATATTCGTTGGCAAGTTCGTCAATCATCGGGCCGATGGCCTTGCAGGGGCCGCACCAGGGCGCCCAGAAATCCACCAGGCAGGGCAGGTCGTTTTTAAGCACCTTACTGTTGAACTCACCGTCAGACACATGTATGAGCTTGTCGCTTGCCATCGTCAGTTTCTCCTTATGGAATCTAGCTCTACTGAATGTTATGATTTTTTCCGAATATTTTTTGGATGATAAACAGATTATAAAAAATTTACTATTAAATACCTCTTAATCTACCTTGCGGGCCGTGAGGTGACAAGAAAAAATTTTTGCAGGCGTATGGGCTCAAGGTATTGTTTTTTGTTATTTTGTTGATTTTACAGATCAATCAAACCAGTGGCTTGCCGGGCGGCGGTCGGGCGGGAGGAATATTTTTTTCATTTTGACAGATGAAAAACGGCCATGCTATATTCAATCTTCAATCGGATCATTATCCAATTCCCGAAAAAGAGGTAAATTTCATGAAGACAGATTTGTCCGCGGCACTTTTTGCCCAAGCAAAGGCGGTTATCCCCGGCGGCGTCGACAGCCCGGTTCGGGCCTGTAAGGCGGTGGGCTGTGACCCGCTTTTCCTGAAAAAGGCCAAGGGCGCCGTGGTTGTCGATGTCGACGGCAACGAATTTGTTGATTTCGTCTGCTCCTGGGGTCCCATGATCCTGGGCCATGCTCATCCTGCCGTGGTGGAGGCGATTCGCGAGACCGCGCTGGACGGCACCAGCTTCGGCGCGCCGACCCCGCTGGAGGTGGAACTGGCCCAGCTGGTCTGCGACTCCGTTCCGTCGCTGGACAAGGTCCGGTTCGTCAACTCCGGTACCGAGGCGACCATGAGCGCCATCCGCCTGGCCCGGGGCTATACCGGCCGCAACGTGGTGGTCAAGTTTGACGGCTGCTATCACGGTCATGCGGATTCATTCCTGGTCAAGGCGGGTTCCGGCGTGATCACCCTCGGCATTCCGGGGAGCCCCGGCGTGCCCGATGATATTGTCAGGAATACGCTTTCCATTCCCTACAACGACGAGGAGGTGCTGGAGGCCACCCTGCGCGATGAGGCGCTGGATATCGCCTGTGTGATTGTCGAACCGGTGGCCGGCAACATGGGGGTCATCGTGCCGGAGCTGTCCTTTTTGCGGAAACTGCGCGACCTGACCCGGGAGCTGTCCATTGTCCTGATTTTTGACGAGGTGATCACGGGTTTTCGACTGGCGCTCGGCGGTGCCCAGGAACGATTCGGCATCCTCCCGGATCTGACCTGTCTGGGTAAAATCATCGGCGGCGGCCTGCCGGTCGGCGCCTATGGCGGCAAAAAGGAGATCATGGATATGGTGGCCCCCGACGGCCCGGTTTACCAGGCCGGCACCCTGTCCGGCAATCCGCTGGCCATGGCCGCGGGACTGGCCATGCTCAACGAGCTGCGGAAACCGGGTTTTTACGAGGCGCTTGAGGAAAAGAGCAGTTGGTTCGCCGCCGGGCTGGAGCAGATTGCCGCCAACTCCCCGGTGCCCGCCGTGCTCAACCGGATCGGTTCCCTGATGACCTGCTTTTTTACCGAGTCGCCGGTGACCGATTACCGGTCGGCCATGCTGGCGGACACGGATCGCTATGCCCGGCACTATCGCCTGATGCTGGCCGGCGGAATTTATTTGGCGCCGTCTCAGTTCGAGGCTGCCTTTATTTCAGCCGCACATGACCGGTCTCACTTGGAAAAAGCCTTGAATCTGACTGAATCGTCATTCAAAAAAATTGCGAAATCATAAAAAAATCATTGCGATTGCATGATGGTCATGCTAACCGTAAACTGATTATTTACTTAGAATGGACGTGGGATGTGATGAATGTCTGAGTCAAGCAGGGAGATGTTCAAGCTGCTGTCGGTGTACAGCCACATCGGCATGACGGTTGTTTTCTCCATATTTATCGGAATGGGGATCGGCTGGTACCTTGACAACAAGGTGTTTGGCGGCCCGGTGTTTGACGTCAAGACGTCGCCCTATTTGACTTTTATTTTTTTAGGATTTGGGATTGCCGCCGGTTTCAGGAGTTTGTGGAGGCTGAAAAAAAGTCTTGATAATGAATAAAGATGTCGAGCTAAATAATACCGGTGCGGCGGGAGAGGCGGCGGGAGTTATGCTCCTCCGGTATGTGCAGCATTTTAACTGGCTGCTGCTGGCGGTTCTGGTCGCGGGCAGTTGGTCTTTTTCTTCCTGGGTTGTGGCGCAAAGTGTGTTGATCGGCGGACTACTGGCCAATGTCAGTTTTTTCCTGTTGCGCCGTGATATTCAACACCTCATCACCAATGTGAGCGCGCTCGGTCAGGCCGGAAACCCGCTAACCAAGCAGGAGAAAATTAAGTTTTTTTTCAAGTTCTACGGACGGCTGGTCGCGCTGTTCGCCGTCTTGTTTCTGCTGTTTACCTGTTTCACAATTAATACGGTCGGTCTGCTCATCGGTTTGTCCACAGTGATGCTCAGTGTGATAATCGTCGTTTTGAGTAAGGGCAGGATGTTATATTCAGTACAGGGTCTTAAGGGAGCGTAGACAATGCAAGAACCAATCTTATTTATTTCGCTTATTCTGGAAAAGCTGGGCCTGCCGGTCCCGCACACCATAGTCGGTCACACGTTGCTTGAAAGGGTGTGTACGCCGTATATGACCTACACCTGGCTGGTTATGGCCTTTCTCATTATCGTGCCGAAATTGACCATGGGGCGTCTTGAGCTCATGCCCGGCAAGGGCCAGAACTTCTGGGAAATAGTGATTGGCGGCTTGGATTCCATCTTTACGGAGAGCCTGGGGAAGGAGAAAGCCCGGATGTTGTACCCCATGATGGCGACTTTTGCGCTCTATATCGTGATCGCCAACCTGATAGGGTTGATTCCCGGTTTCATGTCACCGACATCAAACTGGAATATTACCTTGTCCATGACCCTGATCGTCTGGGTGACGCATCATGCTCTTGGTTTCCGCTACCACGGTTTGAGCTATCTCAAGCATTTTTTGGGCCCGGTGGCGATTATCTCGCCGTTTATGTTTGTTCTCGAGATGATCAGTAACTTTGCCCGTATCCTTTCACTTTCTATTCGTCTTTTCGGCAATATCCTGGCCAAGGAAATTCTGCTGGCGGTCCTGTTCATGCTGGCCGGTCCCTTCTTTGCGCCGCTGCCGATCATGATTCTGGGTACCTTGGTTTGCGTCATCCAGGCTGCGGTCTTTGTGCTGCTGGCCGTAGCATACTGCGCCGAGTCCCTGGAAGCCGGGCATGAAGCCACTTGATATATCCGGGCCTGTGACGGGTTACATATTTTGTTATAGTTTGTCCATTAATCGGAGAAGAAGGCCAACCTTATAAATTTATCTTAGGAGGAACAGTACAATGCACACAATTCAACTCGCAATAGTCTGCCTCGGTGCAGGCGTATCAATCGGCGGTGCCGCCGCCGGAGCCGGTATCGGCATGGGCATGGGCGTACTTGGCGCCTGCCAGGGTGTTGCCCGTAATCCCGAGGCCAAAGGTGTAATCACCACGACCATGATTCTTGGTATGGCTCTTGTTGAGTCTTGTGCTATTTACGGTCTGGTTGTTTCCTTGATCCTGCTGTACGCCAACCCGTACAAGGCCGCCCTGTTAGGAGGCTGATCAAGTATAAGTGGTTTTTTAAACCTGAAAAGGCCGCAGCATTTTGCTGCGGCCTTTTTTTTATTGAACCTGGATCCGTGAGCGTTCGAGAATGGTGCAGATGCAAGGCGGCAACGAGGTTGATTGTCCTAGTGTGATATCAACGAGTTGCCAACGCGGCAGATGCGCCGTTATCGG
>VAPG01004551.1_pt1 | contig 16578 bp, 15 predicted proteins | sample 3393851 | NCBI WGS metagenome assembly VAPG01 (sample SAMN08290438, study PRJNA428436) | hydrothermal vent metagenome | isolation source: Deep-sea hydrothermal vent chimney | place: Atlantic Ocean: South-mid Altantic Ridge | depth 2194 m m
AGTGTTGTGTTATTCTTTCGCGCTTCCCTGGCGGCGGTATCGACTGAAATCAGGATGTCGCCGATCTCATGTTCCGTCAGGGCGATGACCGGCTGGCCGGGCACCGGGCCGGCGGGAAAGGACAGGACGTTGGTCGGCCCCTGCCGCTGCCGGTAGCGGCTGTTGTAAGAGGCCATCTCCCGGTCATTCATGAGGACGATACTGACATTCTTGTCAGCCAGGTCAAGGCGCCGCAATAACCAGGCGGCCCGTCTTACCAGCAGATCGCGGCTGACCAGCCTGGTTTTGTTATCGTGCGCGAAAGAAAGATTGACCTGCACGGTGACCCTCTAGCTCCGGCTGACCGGCCGGATTGCAACCCCTGATTTTTGCATCATTTCGTTCTGCCGCCCGCTGCGGCCCCATCAGGGCCAGGCCGGGAGGAGCCCTTTGTCTCGTAGGCCTTGATAATTTCCTGCACCAGCGGGTGGCGGACGACATCAGTTTTGGCAAAAAAATTGAAATGGATGCCCTTGATGCCCCCGAGGATCCGCCGGGCCTCGACCAGGCCGGATTGCCTGGAGCCGGGCAGGTCGATCTGGGTCACATCGCCGGTGACCACGGCGCGGGAATCAAAACCGATCCTGGTCAGGAACATTTTCATCTGTTCCCTGGTGGTATTCTGCGCTTCATCGAGGATGACAAAGGCATTGTTCAGGGTCCGGCCCCGCATGAAGGCCAGTGGGGCAATTTCTATAATGCCCCGCTCAATCAGATCCTGGCTGCGATCCTGCCCCAGCATCTCGTTCAGGGCATCGGTGAGCGGCCGGAGATAGGGGTTGACCTTCTGGGCCATATCCCCGGGCAGGAAACCCAGCTTTTCACCGGCCTCAACCGCCGGCCGGGTCAGGATGATGGAACGGACCTGCTCGCCGGCCAGCGCCGAAACGGCCATGGCCACGGCCAGATAGGTTTTGCCGGTACCGGCAGGGCCGATGCCGAACACGATATCGTTGCGGCGCATGGCATCGATATAATCTTTCTGGTTGATGCTCTTGGGGGAGATGACCCTGTTTCTCGAGGTGATGTACACCTTGTCCAGGAAAATCTCCCGGAGGCGGGCGCCGGGTGATGACTCAAGAATCTTCAGGCCAAAGGCGATATCCTGGGTAAAAACGGGATGACCCTGGCGGATCAGGTCATAAAGCTGCTCAAAAAGAGCCCCGGCGAGCTCGACGGCGTGACTGCGGCCGGTAATCAGCAGAACATTCCCCCGGACGCTAATCACCACTCCGGTGGCCTGCTCAACAGTATGCAGGTTCCGGTTCAAGTCGCCGAACAGGACCTGACCGGCGGAATTGTCCGAAAATTCCAGTCTCCTTTCGACCTGGCGGTTGAGGGCGGCGGACGGTTTCAAGTCAGTTTGCCGCTCCCTTCTTTGCCTGGGCCTGGGCATGGTTAATCATAAGCTGTACGGCCTGAATGCTGCGGTTATGCACCAGCCGGCCGTTGACAAACAGGGTGGGCGTCCCGTGGACTTCGGCCCGGTCCGCGTCGATCAGGTCCTTGGTCAGCCGTTCCCTGATCTTTTGGCTGCCCAGGTCTTTCTTGAACTGCTCCATGTCCAGACCGATTTTTTTGGCCGCGCCATCGATGGTCTCCGGGCTCAACTTGTCAAGGGCAAAAAGCGCGTCATGCATTTGCCAGAATTTACCCTGGTCCTGGGCGGCCAGCGCGGCCAGCGCTGCCGGTTGAGCCATCTTGTGCATGGGCAGCGGCAGATTCTTGAAAACAATTTTTACCGTGTCCGGGTTGCGCTTAAGCACCTGGTGCAGAAGTGGCTGGAGCTTATGGCAATATGGACATTGGAAATCGGAAAAAAGCACCAGGGTGACGGGCGCCTTGGCATTGCCGAGAAACGGGTCGCCGGTGACGTCAATATGGACCGTGAAATTGATGGCAATGCTGGTAAAAGTCTTATCCTTGGGGTTTAGCAGGTAAAGCCGTTCCCCCCTGGGGGCGATGTCAATGGCGGTCACGGCCTTGTCGACCGGGACGGCTCCCAGCTCCCGGCCGTTGGCGGAAGAGAAGATATGGACCTTGCTGTCGGCGCCGAGGACATATACCCGCCGGTTGTCAAGGGTCTGGACAAAAGCCAGGGGCTTGGTAGCCATTTTCCAGGTTGTCAGTACGGACCAGTCAAGGGAACCTGACTGCGTCGGCGGCGGAGAGCCGGCGTAAAGCCGGGCCGGTAACAGGAGCAGCAAGCAGAGTACAAGTATCTTTTTCATGAAAATATCCTTATGCCCATGGGTAAAAGTTAATAACGTTTCACCTGAATCCGTGAGCGTTCGAGAACGGTGCAGATGCGCCGTTATCGGGCGCCCCGCAGGGCGGCGCGGTGAAGACCATAAAATGCGTTTATTCGACAATAATGCAATAAATTCCACATATTGCCTGAAATGCCACCTCAAACCGTCACGGATTCAGTATCCTAACAAAAACATGAAAACTTAGAGATTATACTTCTTCCTTTTTTTTGCGCAAGGAGTAGGCGCCGCCAAGGGAGGATTGAATGAAAAGGGAGAATCCGGACCGGCTGATTTTTTTGTCCGGCCGCCGGCAATTTCATTCACCCTGGGTGCCGGCGGTCATGATGGTTCTGATTTCAGGCCAGACCTTCAACAAGGACGCCCGGTCGGCAAAAGACAGCGACAGGACCACGGCGTCATCTTCAAAAGAGCGGGTATGGTCGACATTGACTGCCGGCGGCACTTCAAGCCCGGCGGCAAAGCGTTTGAATTCGGCGGCCGCGGCAACGCTGCCGGGGTGACATTTTTCAAACAACCAACGAAGGAAAGCCGCCGCCGCCTGTGGTTTATTTTCTTGATCTCTTTCTTCATTCTCCCGCCGGTAGTGCGCAATGATTTCCCGCATAGACCTCTCGCGGCGCATCATCAGGTCAATGCTCAGGTCAATGAGTTTGTACTGTTTTGAGCCGCCGAGCCGCAGCTCCGTGATGAGCCGCGCCAGTTCCTGCTGGTCGGCCGGCGCTAAACGCTGCATCTTTTGCGCGCTTTTGGGCAGGACCCGGCCCTGGTGCAGACCGGTTATGACCGAGGTGTCCAGGGACAGGAAATTGAGCAGTTCCCGTATCTTGTACTTTTGCGCCTTATGGCCGAGAGGGATCAGCAGGGGCAGGACTTGGGCCTCGGTCAACCGTTTCAAGGCCTTGCGGAAAAAGTTGGCCTGTTCGATCACGCCGAGTTGTCCGCCGATGAGCGCATGGTGCAGCAGCAGGGAAAACAGGGGGAAGGCAGGCCTATCATGCGGGACGACCCGGCAGAGAATTTTCCCGGTTGCGGCGCAACGCCGGGCCGCCCGGACTCTTTTGCCGCCGGAAACGACAAGGCAACCGCCCGCGGGCTGTTCCTGGACCAGGGGGGGGCACAGAATCCCGAATTGCCGGACACTCTCGACCAGTTCGGCATCCGGCTCCTCGTGGCCAAAGGGGCTGAGAGCAAACGTCATATCCTCAAGATTCAGCGCAGATGGCTCGAGATGGAGGAATTGACAGCAGGAAGTCACAGGCATGGGCTCGGAAGAGGACACTGTTCAACAGGATGTCGGAATGGGAGATGTGCAACAAAACCGGGCGCCACCAAGGTGGCGCCCGGTTGCTCAGGGGACTGCCCCGGATCAGTCGGCGTTGATCCGGGAACGGAGAATCCCCGATGGTTTAAAGGTGACGACCCGCCTGGCGTTCAAGGTCAACTCGTCACCCGTCTGCGGATTTCTGCCGCGTCGTGACTTTTTGTCCTTAACATTGAATTTACCGAAACCGCTCAGGAGCAGATCGTTACCGCTGATCAGGGCTGTTTTGGCAAGCGACAAGAAGGCCTCAACCGAGTCGGTGGCCTGGGCCTTGGTCAAAGAGGGATGAGTCTTGTACACTTGCTGGACAAGGTCGGCTTTTGTCAGGGTCATGATCGATAAACCTCCATGGTGTTACTGAATGGATTGGCGCCACTGCGGAATGAACCCTTTGCTTCTCTAATGTTATGATTTTTGTCGTTATTGTCAATACCGACCCGAAAAGAAAATAAAAAGAAAAGCCCCGGTCCCGGAAAATAGGACGGCGCCCCCTGCTCTCCTTTAGTACGCAGGAACCGGTAAAGTTGTCAGTTTGCGGCTATCAGCGGGCTGTAAATGATAACTGCCGACTCTCAAACCGGCAAGCAACCGATTTTGACCGAATTTCCTGTCGGCAAGGAAGTTTAAACATTTCCCGCCATTTTGAAAATAGGCAGATACATGGCGACAACAAGGCCGCCGATCATGCCGCCGAGAAAGACCATCATAAACGGCTCAATCATGGCAGTCAGGTTTTCCACGGCCTGATCCACCTCTTCATCGTAGAAATCGGCAATTTTTTCCAGCATGGTATCCAGGGCGCCGACCGATTCACCGACATTGATCATCTGCACCACCATGTTCGGGAACACCCCTGTTTCCTCCAGGGGTTCGGCTATGGGGCGGCCTTCGGCGATACTGTCCGCGACGCGGAGCACCGCTCTCTCAATGACCTTATTGCCGGCCGTTTTGGCAACGACCTGGAGGGCGTCAAGAATCGGCACCCCGCTTTGCAGCATGGTGCTCAGCGTCCTGGCGAACTTGGCGACGGCGACTTTGCGGATAAGTGGACCGGCAACGGGAGCGTTGAGGGCAAAGGTATCAATTCTGTAATGGCCCTTTTCGGTACTGTATATTTTTTTAAAGGCCGCAAAGGCAATAAAGGCGGCAATAATGATAAAGATAAAATTAGATTTTACAAAATTACTCATGTTGACCACAATCAGCGTGGGCGTCGGCAGTGACGCGCCCATACTGGAAAACATTTCAACAAATACGGGAATGACGAAGACCAGGATGACGACCAGGATCAGGATCGAGATCGACAGGCAGATAACGGGATAGGTCATGGCCCCCTTGATTTTTTTCTGCAAGGTCATGGATTTTTCCTTGAAGGTGGCCAGGCGGGAGAGGATCGTATCCAGGATGCCGCCCAGTTCCCCGGCTTCAATCATGTTGGCGTAAAGCTTGTCAAAGACCTTGGGATGTTTGCGCATGGAGTCCGCCAGGGTCGTCCCCGACTCGACATCCGTTACTAGCTCGGTTAAGACTCTTTTGAATGTCGGGTTTTCCTGTTGCTTGCTGAGAATCTGCAGACATTGAACCAGGGGCAGGCCGGCATCGATCATGGTTGAAAGCTGGCGGGTGAGGACGACAATATCCTTGCCGGTTACCTTGGGCTGGAAAAGGGGGATATTCGCAAAGAGATCTTTCGGTTTTTCCTTGATTGACCGGACGTCAATGCGCATCCGTTTCAGTTGCGCCCTGGCCGCGGCCTCATCCACCGCTTCCACCTGGCTCTTTCTTTTTTCACCGTAAGAATTTATCCCTTTCCAAATATATACAGGCATAAGCAGCCCTCCCTATAAAATTTCAACGGCCCGGGACAGAGCAATCGCGGATATCTTCCTGGATCCGTGAGCGTTCAAGAATGGCGCGGATGCAGGGCGGCGCGGTGCAGACCGGCAAATACGCTTATTCGAAAATAATGCAATAAACTCCGGATATTGCACGAAATATCACCTCAAACCGTCACGGATCCAGGATCTTGGCAACATCTCAATAAATGCCGGCAAGGCCTGGCAAAGCCACTGGAGTCCCGAACGAACCAATCCCCGACACGGGTGAGCTGTTGCGATATTTTGTTGACAGTTCTTTAAAATATCTTTATAAAATCATCTTTTCATAAAATAGGAAGAAATCAAGACAATTAATAGTATTCTATGGGAGATTCTTTCCCGATTCAAGTGAAATGTAATATTTTTTCAGGAGGTTGGCATTATGCAGACCAATGGAGCAATGAAATATGCCGAAAAGGCATTTCAGCCGGTTATTGACAAATGTGAGGGTTGCGAACGTATTGTTGAAGAAAACAGCATTCGATTCTGTACAACATATGTAAGTCCCGATGCCAAGTGGCGGATGGGTATGTGTAATTTCGCCACCCATGCCAAGCCGGAAATCAAGACGGTCACGGTCCGGATCAACCCGCTGAAGGCCGCCAAACGCGCTTCGCGCAGGAACTAGAACCGTCGAGAGGTTGCTCCCGTCTTGGGCGGGAACCTGGGATCCGTGAGCGTTCGAGAACGGTGCAGATGCAAGGCGGCAACGATGTTGATTATCCTGGTGTGATATCAACGAGTTGTCAACGCGGCAGATGCGCCGTTATCGAGCGCCCCGCAGGGCGGCGCGGTGAAGACCGGAAAATACGTTCGTTCAGCAATAATGCAATCAATTCCACATACTACATGGAGTATTACCTCAAGCCGTCACGGATTCAGGGGGAAGCCTCCCGATTCATCCATTTCTTTATCTTCGCCCCACGGCCGTGTAATGGAATCCCAGGGATTGCATTTTTTCCGGTTCGTAGACATTTCGTAAGTCGATAAAAACAGGCTGTTTCATGATTTCGATGATCCTGTCGAGATCCAGGGCGCGATACTGGTTCCACTCGGTCATGAGGACCACGGCGTCGGCATTGCCGCAGGCCTCGTAAGCGTCTTCAACATACTCGATCCCGGCGGGAAGATATTTTTTTGCCTCTTCCATACCCTTGGGGTCATGGGCCCGGATGCGGGCGCCTTTTTCCAGGAGCGCCGGCAGGATGGTGGCGGCCGGCGCATCACGCATGTCATCGGTCTCCGGCTTAAAGGTCAGGCCGAGCACGGCGATGGTTTTCCCGGCTTCGGACCCCCCCAGCATATCCCGTATTTTTTTGACCATGCGGGCCTTCTGCGCCGCATTGACCTCAATCGCGGCTTCGACGATACGCATGTGTTCGCCATGTTCCTGAACCATACGCATCAGGGCCAGCGTGTCCTTGGGGAAGCATGACCCGCCGTAACCGGGGCCGGGATGGAGGAATTTGCCGCCGATCCTGCCATCCATGCCGATGGCCTTGGCCAGGGCCGTTACATCCGCGCCGACCGACTCGCAGACGTTGGCTATTTCATTGATAAAACTGATTTTCACCGCCAGGAAGGCATTGGCGGCATACTTGGTGAGTTCGGCAGTCTCGATGGTCGTGCGGACAATGGGAGTATCGATAAGATAGAGAGGCTTGTAGATCTCCTGCATGACCTGTCCGGCCTTTGCCGATTCGACCCCGACAACGACCCGGTCCGGCCGCATGAAGTCGGCAATGGCCGCGCCTTCCCGCAGAAATTCGGGATTGGAGGCCACGTCGAAATCCGCCGCCGGATTCTCTTTCCTGATAATACGCGCAACCTGCCGGGCCGTGCCCACCGGCACGGTACTCTTGTCAACAATAACCGTGTAACCACGCAGGTAGCCGGCAATTTCTTTCGCTGCCTCGTAAATATAGGTCAGGTCGGCATAGCCGTCGCCCCTTCTGCTGGAAGGCGTCCCCACGGCGATGAAAATGGCTTCGGCTGCGGGAACGGCCTCGGCGATGTTCGTGGTGAAGCACAACCGGCCTTCCGCAACGTTTTTATTCACCAGGGTGTCAAGGCCCGGCTCGTAAATGGGAATCTCGCCGTTTTTCAGCCGCTCAATTTTGTCCTCGACCTTATCAACACAGGTGACATGATGGCCGAATTCAGCAAAACATGTTCCGGTAACCAGGCCGACATACCCTGTTCCGATCATGGTAATTTTCATGCAGTCTCCTTGTAATATTCAAACATTGTGCCATGCCTCCATGCCTCGTCAGCATGCCCCCCGTTCGCCGAAAAGGGCCGTACCCACTCGGACCAGGGTCGCTCCTTCTTCCACCGCAACGATAAAGTCGCCTGACATGCCCATGGACAGCTCCACCGGCGAATTCTGCGAAAATAAACCCTGGGCCGCGAATTGCACGGACAGGGTTTTAAGGGCTTTGAAATAAGGCCGCGATTCCTCGGGAGAGGCGGCGTATGGGGGCATGGCCATCAATCCCCGCACTCGCAGGTGTTGTAGCCGGCCGGCATCCTGAACGAGTTGCCCGGCATCTTGCGGCTCGACGCCTGATTTCTGCTTTTCACGGCCGATATTGACCTGAATGAGAATATCGAGACACCTGCCGAGCGCGGCCGCATGATTATCAAGGGCTTGCGCGATTTTCAGCCGGTCCACGGTCTCCACCATCTGAAAGAGTTCGACGGCCGTCTTGGCCTTGTTGCTCTGCAGGTGGCCGATAAAATGCCAGGAAATTGACGGGTCCAGCCGGGCGATTTTATCCCTGGCCTCCTGGAGATAATTTTCGCCGAAAAGAACCTGGCCGCATTGCCAGGCCTCCCGGATCTTCTCGAGCCCCTGCCGTTTTGAAACGGCAAGCAGCCGGATATCATCGGGATTCCTGCCGCTTCGCTCTGCCGCCTCGGCAATCTTTTGCCGTATCTCCCGGAGATTGGCACAAATCATGCCGTCCCCCCTGCCGGTCCCAGGCGGAAGAGGGCTTTGGCGTTATCGCTCGTCCGGCGGGCGACTTCCGCCGCTGAAATATTGCGCAGCTCGGCGATCTTTTGCGCCGTGTAGAGAAGATATTCCGGCTTGTTGCGTTTGCCCCGCCAGGGAACGGGTGCCAGGAAAGGGCCGTCGGTCTCCAGCAGCATGCGCTCCAGGGGGATATCGGCGGCCACCTGTTGGAGCGTGTCAGCATTTTTAAAGGTGACGATGCCGGGGATGGAGATGTGAAATCCCAGGTCAATGGCCTGGCGGGCCAGTTCACGGTCCCCGGAAAAACAGTGCATCACGCCGCCGGCCGGGAAAGGCGCGGCCTCCCGAATAAGCCGCATGGTGTCATCATGGGCATCCCGGTCATGGATGATGACCGGCAGCCGGAGCTCGCGGGCCAGTCCGAGCTGCCTGGCGAATTCTTTGATCTGCCGGTCCCGGGGCGCGTAGTTTTTTGCATAGTCAAGGCCGATCTCGCCATAACCGACCACCTTGTTTTCCGGCCTTGCCGCCAGGGCGGCCAGGCGCGCATAGTCGTCATCCCCGGCCTCGGCCGCCTGGTGCGGATGGATGCCGACGGCGGCAAAGACGCCCTGGAAACGGCCGGCGATTGCCACTGCCGCGGCCGAACTGGGCCAATCGATGCCGATAGCGATAATCTGTGCGACCCCGAGGCCGGCTGCGGCCTGAACGATTTCCTCCAGGTCAAGCTCATAGGCGGTCATGTCAAGATGACAGTGGGTGTCGACGAGTTTCGCATTAGCTGGAAGTTGCGGCGGATTTATTTTGGCATTAGTCATGATTTTACCTCGGAACCTCTCATACCAGAATCAACACTCATCCGCAATACACAATAGTGCCTTACTCCTGAATTCCTATCATAAAAAAACAAGAAAATTGATCATGTTTTATTTATGTAAACCAGCAGGTTGTTTAGGCTGTAGACTATTAGCCCTACCCAACCGCCTATAGCCTAACAGCCTACAGCCTACAGCCTAAAAACAAATACGCTGGAAGTTGATTTAGGTTGTGGGCATCGCCCGCATTAGATAATACCTCGACGCCGGAAGCCCCTGTCTGAATGGCTGTTGACAAAAAGTGCGGATCTCTTTACAAGATACTCAGGGAACCAGCAGGAATTAGGAGAAACCATAACATGAACGAACCCGTACAGGATGCCATCAGGAACCGGCGCAGTATCCGGGAATTTACCGGGGAGCCGGTGGCAGCGGATCTTTTGCGCCGCATTGTTACCGCCGGCATCTGGGCGCCGTCCGGCCTGAACAACCAACCGTGGCGTTTCGTGCTCGTCAGGGACCGGCAGATCCGGGAGCAGCTGGCCCGGCAGACGAGTTCCGCCCCCGTCATCCTGGCCGCCCCCGCCCTTATTGTCGTTTACCTGGACACCAGGCTCATGTATAATGAGGTCAAGGATCATCAGTCTGCCGGGGCCTGCATCCAGAACATGCTGCTGGCCGCGGCAGAGCTAGGCCTGGGCGCTGTCTGGCTGGGCCAGATTCTACAGCACAAGGACCGGGTCAACGCCATACTGCAGCTCGACAACACGTATGATCTCATGGCGGTTCTGGCCCTGGGGCATCCGCTGCACCGAAACCAGCAATCTCAACGTAAACCGCTTGCTGACTTTATTCTCAAGGAAATCGGAGGAAATCAGGAATGAAAAATTGGACGAGAGACACCTGTGCCGCCCTGCTTCTGCTCTGTGCCGGCTTATTTGTCCTGACCGGTTGCAGTCAGAAGGCCAATGTCGCCGGCGCCCAGGGGGCGTTGCCGCAGATATCCGGTTTTGCCGGCGGTTTGCAGGATATTGAGCTGCCGACCGAGTTAACCTGGGACCGCGACGCCTCCATGACCATCAAAACCGCTTCGTTTAACGGCGGCATCTGGTGTTATGAAGGCCGTCTCGACGTCCTTTCCCTGAAAGACTACCTGATCAGCTCCATGCAGGATAACAAGTGGAAGCTGGTCGGCGAGGCGACTTCAAAGAACATTCTTCTTGCCTTTGTCAAACCGCACAAGACCTGCATGATTGTTATTTCCAGCAGTATGTTCGTGTTCGGCAAGACCAAGGTGACCCTTTACGTCACCGTCGACAGAACCGCCGCCGCCGGGTTGAGCCCCTTCGGCGAGGCGGTCGGCAAATAGTGGGCGGCGGTGCAGGGGCGCAAGATACTTTTTGGGGTGACCGGCGGCATTGCCGCCTTTAAAGCGGCGCAATGGGTCCGCTCCCTGGTCAGGGAGGAGGCCCTGGTTACCGTGGTCATGACCAGGGCCGCCACCCGGTTTGTGTCCGAACTGACTTTTGCCGCCCTGTCGGGCCGGCCGGTGCATGTGGAGATCTTCGCCAAAGATCCCCGGCAGGTGCTCTCTCATATCACGCTTGCGGCCGAGGCCGAGGCGCTGTTGATTGCCCCGGCCACGGCCCATACCATTGCCCGCCTGGCCCATGGCCTGGCCGATGATCTTCTCACAACGACCGTGCTTGCGGCTACCGGCAAACCGGTTGTCGTCTGCCCGGCCATGAACTCCGGCATGTTCACCCATCCGGCCACCCAGGACAACCTGCGCCGCCTGCGCGAACTTGGTTATATCGTGGTCGAACCGGATTCAGGCGTACTGGCCTGCGGTGCGGAGGGGCCGGGACGCCTGCCCGGATGGGACGGCGTCCGCGAGGTCCTCTTGAGCTGCTTTGCCCCGGACGACCTGCGGCATCAGCACGTTCTGGTTACGGCAGGTCCGACCAGGGAACCCCTGGACCCGGCCCGTTATCTCAGCAACCGCTCCTCGGGCAAGATGGGCTATGCCCTGGCCCGTACCGCCCGGCGGCGGGGGGCGCAGGTGTCTCTGGTCTCCGGCCCGGTCGCCCTTGACCCGCCGCCCGGGGTTGAACTCTTCCGCGTAAACACCGCCCGGGAGATGCACGAGCAGGTAATGCGTTTGCGCGACCGGGCCTCAATTATCATCAAGGCCGCCGCTGTTTCGGACTTTCGCCCGGCCAGGAGCGAGAGCCGGAAGATCAAGAAGTCGGGCGGGCCGCAGACCATTGATCTTGTCGCCAATGTGGACATCCTGGCCGAACTTGGCCGCAATCGCCGGCCGGGGCAGATCCTGGTCGGCTTTGCCGCCGAGAGCCATGATCACCAGAGCGAGGGGGCGAGAAAGCTGCGCGACAAAAATCTCGACCTGATCGTGGTCAACGATATCTGCAGCCGGGAGACCGGCTTTGCCGCCGACACCAACCAGGTCACGCTGATGGACAAAAGCGGCAGGGTGGCCACCCTGCCGCTTTTGTCCAAGGAAGAGACCGCGGAGCGGATCTGGGATCAGGTTGTTTCTCTCTTGAGCGAGCCTTGACCGCCGGTTACGATGCCTTCTTTGCGGCACGGCATTTCGTATCCTTCCCGCCCCCGGCTGCGGCGCTGCCGTTCATCCTTCCATGGCATTCTCATAGATGGCGATAATATCGTCGCGCGACGGCCGGCGGGGATTGTTTTCCACCGGCCGGGCGACGGTCAGGGCAATATCCGCCATTTCCGGGATGCTGTCTGCCGGGATATCCAGCTCCGCCATGGTTTCCGGAATGCCCAGATCCATATTAAGCTGATACAGGCCGTCGACCGCCAGGTCGGCCGCCTCCCGCAGCGGCAGGTTCTCTGTTTCATAGCCGAGAATGGCGGCCAGGTCGGCATGTTTTTGCAGGTTGCCGATCAGGTTGTACTCGGTGACATAGGGCAGGAGTACGGCATTGGCCAGGCCGTGCGGAACCCCGAACAGGCCGCCCAGGGGATAGGCCATGGCATGGACCAGGCCGACCCCGGCCATGGCCAGCGCCTTGCCGCCCAGCAGGCTGGCCAGCAGCATATTGGTGCGGGCCTCCATATTCCGGCCGTCGGCGTAGGCGGTCCTGATGTTGGCGGCGATCAGTTCAATGGCCTCCAGGGAATACATCTCTGACACCGGATGGGCCTGGACCGAGGTATAGGCCTCGAAGGCATGGGTCAGGGCGTCGATACCGGTTGTCGCGGTGACATGCGGCGGCAGGCTGAGGGTCAGGGCCGGGTCGAGCAGGGCCGCGTCCGGATAGAGGTAATCGCCGTTCATGCCGCCCTTGGAGCCGGTCTCTTCATTGATGAACACGGCGGTAAAGGTGACCTCGGAGCCGGTGCCGGCCGAGGTCGGCACCATGATCTTGGGCACGCCGGGCTTGGTGATCTTGCCCAGTCCCAGGTAGTCGACGGCCTTGCCGCCGTTGGTGAGCAGAATGGCGATGGCCTTGGCCACGTCCATGGCCGAACCGCCGCCCACGCCGACGACACAGTCGCACTTGTTTTCTCCGGCCACCTCCGCCCCCCGGTCGGCCAGCCGCAGTCCCGGTTCGGGGTCCACCTGGGCATAGATGGTAAAGGCAAGCCCGGCCGCCTCGAGAGGCGCGGTAACGTTCCGGTCCAGGCCGGCCGCCTGCAGGCCGGGATCAATGACGACCAGGGGCCGGGTGCCGCCAAGCTGTTCAATGACCAGGGGCAGAGTCTTGATGATATCGACGCCGAAGTGAATCTGCGTGGGCTGGGTTATGGTGAAGGTTTTCGTGCATGTCATGAGAAGCTCCATTGAAAAGGGGTTGCCAAGCAATAATGGATTTGTATTATACTAGTGTTGCTAAAAAGTGAAACCTGAATCAGTGAACGTTCGAGAACGGTGCAGATGCAAGGCGGCAACGATGTTGATTATCCTGTGGTGTGTATTATCTACGAGTTGCCCACGCCGCAGATGCGCCGTTATCGGGCGCCCCGCAGGGCGGCGCGGTGAAGAATAGAAAACGCGTTTATTCGACAATAACACAATCAATTCCACGCATTTGTGGTACATCACCTCAAGCCGTCACGGATTCAGGTGAAAGAGAATCGTCTATGTTTATGCAACCGTATCCCGTCACGAAATTTGTAACTATGCGGTATCCCATTACTCCAGACTGTAAGTCGGCCCCGGTGCCCCATATGTCCCACCACTATACGGGCGGCTGTCAATGTGTGAAGATGGAGGGCCGATGACAGCTGACATGCAACCGAGCAGATCGGAACGGAAGCGCCGGGTCAAGCAGCTTGAGAAACTTGTTGAGGCGCTGTCGCGACTTCCGGCCGCCGTGCAGAAAACGATTCCATGCAATGACGAGATTCGAAATCTTTTGCGCGAGGCGTCATCTCTGCGGGGCGGGGCCGGCAAACGGCTGCTCAAATACATAACCAAGATTTTGCGGAACGAACAGGGCGAAACCATTGAAGAGCTGTATGATTTCCTGTCCCGGCGCCAGGGTACGAACTTGCAGGAAAAAAAAGAATTCCACGAGATAGAATATTTGCGCGATGCCCTTCTCAACGAGGCCATTGAGCAGCGACAGGCCGCTAAAGAGCAGCAGACGGACTGGGAAGAGGACTGGCCGAGCCTGGTTGCCGGGCAGTTGGGCGAGCAATTCCCCGGAATCGACCAAAAGGCCCTGGTCCGCCTGGCCTGGCTCTATGCCGGCACCCGTAACCATAGACACAGCCGGGAGATCTTCCGGCTTTTACGCGCGGCACAGGAACGGCTTCGGCATCCGCATTAGCAAAGCCATCAGGGGCACCCCATCTTCACGCGGTCGCGCCTGACCACATAGAGGAACTATAGCGGACAGACACGACTGCGCAAATCTGGACCCCCCTGATTGCTTACAAGTTGGTCGATAAATAATACGTTTGGCTAACCTGCGATGGATTACCGGTATTCAGCGGTCCCGAAAGGGACATAAAGAAAACAGAGAAGAGCTATGGAATATCAGTCAGGAACCACGGGCAGGGTTTTTTACGCCCGTTTTGATGATGGTGACGATTTACTTGAGGGCATAACCGGGATTGTCAGAGAGGAACAGATTCGTTGCGCCTGGCTGCAGATCATCGGCGGCCTGAGAAGCGCCGGCGTGGTGACCGGCCCCAGGGAGCCGGTAATGCCGCCCGAACCGGTATGGCGGCATGTCGACACTGTCCGGGAAGTCATCGGCGTCGGCAGTGTATTCTGGAGCGAGGGCGAACCGCTTATCCACCTGCACGCGGCCCTGGGACATCACGGCGAGACCCTGACCGGATGCGTGCGCAAGGACACCAGCGTCTACCTGGTTATCGAGGCGATGATCGTGGAACTCGCCGGGATCGATGTAACCCGGCCCTGGTTTGCCAAGGGCGGCTTTAACCGGCCGGTGTTTGCTTCCCGCCAGGAGAAGGACGAACACTAACCAGGAAAACAAACCTGCTACTCTTCTTCAGGGTCGATTTTCAGTATTTTGTCACCAGGCTGGAGGGCCTGGCCCACTTTGGCGGAGATTTTTACGACCTTCCCCGCTACCTCGCTGACCACCGGGGTCTGCATTTTCATGGCCTCGAGGATGGCTACCCTGTCGCCCACGGCCACGTCCTGGCCGGCCTCGACACTGATCTCACAGACATTGCCGGAAAAACCCGCCCGGATGTCCCCGGCCTTGGCCAGGTCCGCGATTTCCTCCTTGGAGAGGGTGGGTTTGACGTTCGTTCCCGCCTGCTGTTCAGGTTCAAAAACAAAACTCTGCTGATGATGGTCGACATTGAGGTAAATGGTGGTCTCGCCTTTTTTGTCCTGCTGTTCGGGGCCGACTTCAATCAGGTGCTCCTTGCCGGTGTAATCCTGAAAGACCAGGGTCTCGCCGAGGGCAAAACCGCCGCGGCGGAGAAAGATTGACGGCGGCAATACATACGATTTGCCGAATTTTTCCTCAAACTTGAAAAACTCCACCGCGTCATTCGGGTGTTGCAGAAAGATGACCAGTTGCTGCTCCGTCGGTTCACGTCCCAGCCGTTCGGCCAGGGTGCGCCGTTCCCGGTCGATATCCATGTCCTCGATTTCCAGGATGCCGCCTTCTTTTGCCAGGATGTCTTTCCAGTCAGGGCCAAAGACCTTTTCATATATCCAGTCGGCTGGCGGATAAAAGGGGAACGGGCCATATTTGCCCAGCAACAGGTTTTTCAGGTCACCGGATGGATTGCCGTAACGCTCGCCGTCCAGGACGTTGCCGACCGCGGTGGTCCACAGGATCTGCGAACCGGGAGTAACGCTCCACCAGTTGCCGAGTTCTTTCTGCACCCGCGGCAGTTCGTGGTGCAGGATATCCGGCATCCTGTTCAGGAAACCGCCCTTGGCGGCCTGTTCCAGGCTGCTGCCCATGGCCCCGCCGGGGAGTTTGTGGATCTGGACGGTGGGCAAAAATCCCTTGATCTGCGCCTCAAACTGTTCGTAGTACGGCCGCTGGTCATGGATGGTTTCCGAGGTCTCGATAACCGCCTCCTCGTTGATGCCGACAGCGGTTTTGCCGTAATCCTTGAGGGTCTGGATGACGCTCAGGATCGGCGGCGGGCCGTAGAAGCCGCTGAAGGCATGGTCCGAGGCATCAACGATGGTGGCGCCGTTCAGGACGGCCGCCGTAATCCTGCCGATATCGTTGCCGTCGGTATTGTGGCCGTGGTAATGGATAATCAGCTCTGGATAGGCCTGTTTGATGGCATCGACAAGGTCGCCGATCCGCTTGGGGGTGCCGAGGCCGCCATGATTTTTGATGCAGAGGATAATTTCCTCCCCGGTCACTTCCATGATTTCCTTGACCTTGGCGACATAGAACTGATCGGTATGCTCCGGGCCGGTGGAAAAACAGATTGAGGGCTCGTTGATCTTGCCGGCCTTGGCGACCTCCTCGAACACGGCCTGCATGTTGGGGACATGGTTCATGAAATCGAACGTCCGCCACACGTCCACATACTTGGCAAACTCCCGGACCGTCAAGCGGATGACATTTTGCGGATAGGGCCGGTAACCGAAGAGATTCACGCCGCGGCACAGGGTCTGAAACAGGGTGTCGGGCATCCGTTCGCGGAGCAGTTCCAGCTTGAGGAAGGGGTCGACCTGTTTGCGCAGGATATCCACGTGGACTGACGCGCCGCCGGTGATCTCCAGGGAAAAATAACCCGCCGCATCCCGCGAAGGCGCGGCCAGCAGGTC
>VAPG01004584.1_pt1 | contig 16439 bp, 11 predicted proteins | sample 3393851 | NCBI WGS metagenome assembly VAPG01 (sample SAMN08290438, study PRJNA428436) | hydrothermal vent metagenome | isolation source: Deep-sea hydrothermal vent chimney | place: Atlantic Ocean: South-mid Altantic Ridge | depth 2194 m m
ACCTTGATTACTCCCATTGCCATGGATGAGGGGCTGCGCTTCGCGATCAGAGAGGGCGGCCGTACAGTGGGTGCCGGGGTTATTAACGAGATTATTGAATAGTTTTAGATTGGTTTAATTTTCTTCAGGGGACAGATTTTGCAACAGCATCTGTCCCCTGCCTTTTTAGAGAAACATTGATACAGGCATAACTAATGAGAGAAATTATCACCCTTGGGTGCACACAGTGTAAGCAACGCAACTACACTACTACAAAAAATAAACGTCAGACTCCTCAGAAGCTTGAGCTAAAGAAGTATTGTCGCTTTTGTCAGACGCATACGATGCACAAGGAAACTAAATAGGCTTGATTTCACCATTCAGGGTAAATTTCTCTGAATGGTGACCCATTATTTGGTATCCTCGTTGAGTTCTTAAAATGTTATGCAGGCCAGTAGCTCTAACGGTAGAGCATCGGACTCCAAATCCGAGGGCTGAGGGTTCGAATCCTTCCTGGCCTGCCATTTTCTTCAATATGGCTATTTAATTTTTAAATTATAGCGGGTAATCGTATGGCACAGAAGGGTAAAATGAAAGTCGATTTAGCTCCAGAAACTGCTTCTAAATTCAGCGTCAGGCGGATTAAGGTGTTTTCGGCTGATGTTAAGAAAGAATTTAATAAGATTACCTGGCCGGATAAAAAACATACCATGGGTGCTGGTGGAGTAGTTGTGGTGCTGGTTATGCTGATTTCCTTCTATCTGGCATCTGTTGATTTATTTTTCGGCAAGATCATTGCTGCTGTACTTAAATAGACTATTTGAACTATTCAGCCGCAGATTTGGCGCAGTTGAATAGTTCAGCATCAGGCTGAAAAGTTACCTTCTACATAAATATAAATTTGGGATATTCAATGGCACTATGTTGGTATATTGTAAATACTTATTCCGCTTTTGAGGAGAAGGCCAAGGCTGCCTTGGAGGAACGGATTAAGCATGCTGGCCAGGAAGAGCTCTTCGGTGAAATTCTTATTCCCACCGAGCAGGTTGTGGAGATGGTTAAAGGCAAGAAAAAAACCTCTTCCGTAAAGTTTTTTCCCGGTTATATTCTCATTCATATGGAGCTGAATGAGAATACCTGGCATACGGTTATTGATACACCGAAGATCTCAGGTTTTATTGGTGATGGCCTCCATCCGCAGCCCCTGGCAGAGAAAGAGGCGGAAAAGATTATCGGCCGTATTAAGGACGGGGCCTTGAAACCTAAGCCTAAGGTCTCCTACGAGATTGGGGATACGGTACGAGTGACTGATGGCCCCTTTGCCAATTTTCAGGGAGTGGTAGATGAGGTATTTCCCGACAAGGGCAGAGTAAGGGTAATGGTAAGTATTTTTGGGCGTGATACTCCGGTAGAACTTGAATATATTCAGGTGGCCAGGGGGTGATTCTCACCAATTTTGTAACTATTCAGTGAGAACTGCAAATTACCCCAACTCGTAAGCACATCTGAACAGTTGCCCCATTTTTTTTTAAAATCTCTTTTAAAGACTTAGATTCGATATACAGGAGTATTCATAATGGCGAAAAAAATAACAGGCTATATAAAATTGCAGATTCCAGCGGGTAAGGCTAATCCCTCTCCGCCGGTTGGCCCGGCACTCGGTCAGCACGGGGTCAATATTATGGAATTTTGTAAGGCCTTTAATGCGAAAACTCAAGGGCAGGGCGATATGTTGACCCCAGTAGTAATTACTGTTTATGCTGATCGGTCATTTTCTTTTATTGTCAAAACTCCGCCCGCTTCTACCCTCTTGATGAAGTCATTAAAACTCAAGAAGTGTTCTAATAATCCCAAGCGTGAACGTGTGGCTAATATCACCAAGGCGCAGATTAAGGAAATTGCGGAAATTAAAATGCCTGATCTGAATGCCTATGATGTTGATGCGGCCATGAAGATTATTGAAGGAACCGCCAGGAGTTGTGGAATTACAATTGTTGATTAATTGATAAACTATCAGGAACCATTTGGTTTAAGTGGAGTAAATAATGTCAAAGACAGGAAAGATTCATAGGGATAATATAGCCAAGGTCAACTCGGTAAATCTATATCATTTAGATGAGGGGCTGGCTTTATCCTTGGCTTGTAAGCGCGAGAAAATGGTGGAATCTGTTGATCTGGCCATCGGTCTTGGGGTTGATCCCCGTCATGCTGACCAAATGATCCGCAGTAGTGTGGTTTTGCCCCATGGTACAGGTAAAACAGAAAGAGTTCTGGTTTTTGCCAAAGGCGACAAAGAGAAGGAGGCCTTGGAGGCCGGCGCTGATTTTGCCGGCGGGGATGACTTAGTCGCTAAAATTCAGGGAGGCTGGCTTGAATTTGATCGTACTATTGCTACCCCGGACATGATGGGTACGGTGGGTAAAATTGGCCGGGTACTTGGCCCCCGTGGTCTGATGCCCAACGCCAAATTAGGGACGGTTACCTTTGATGTGGCGCGGGTGGTGAAAGAGATTAAGTCCGGTAAGGTTGATTTCAAGGTTGACAAGGCTGGTATCGTACACGCAATGGTTGGCAAGACTGCATTTCCAGCCGAGGCTCTGCGTGAAAATATCTTAAGTTTTATCGGTAAAATTTTGCAGTTAAAACCCTCTTCTGCCAAAGGAATTTATCTTAAGGCCGTAAGCCTTTCTACCACCATGGGGCCTGGGGTCAAACTTGATCCCGTGGAGCTTAAGGCATTATTGAAGGCCGCTTGATTTCATAGAGAGTGCTTCAATAGTTAATTAATTCCGGTTCCTGTTCCCCTTAAATTAGATGCTTAAGGATGGAGGGGGGCGGTTTTTTTAATACTTCGGTAGCTTCAGCTGCAACCAATCCGGAGTCTGCGCTGACTGTGGCTGATTGCCTTCCGTTATATGGATTTATCGAAGCTACACTTCGTTTGTTATTCTGCTGATCGGTATTATTAACCATGTCTCGGTTACATCTGGAGTCAGTGCTTTCGTAATAGTTCACTATCACCTCATCTCGGAGTCTGCGCTTACCTCGTCCGTTTTGGCCGAATAGAGTTTATAGTTACACAAAAAGTTACAAAACCTCGCCTATGTGGCGAGGCTGAGCCTGTTAAGGGCTCAGTTTTTTATCAGCGAGCAGTTTTGAAGTCGAAGACAGCAGGTTCCATCCTCGTGGTTTAATTGGCGTATTTCATTAATTGCGTCAGCCTGCCGAGACAAAGGTTACAGCCCCAGTCCAAACCGTCGGCCTCGACTGTTCTTCAGTCAAACTCAACCGGAAGAAAAGGAGGTGAAAAGCATTGAACCGCGATAAAAAAGTGTCTGTTGTTGAGGAATTCAGCGACAAATTTGCCAAGGCTAAGATTGCAATTATTACTGATTATCGGGGACTTAGTGTCTCTGATTTTGAAGAATTGCGAATCTCTTTACGTCAATGCGGCTCGGAAATCAGGGTGGGGAAAAATACCTTGATGAAACGGGCGGTGGCCGGGACTACATTTGAGGGGTTGCTGGATTTTTTCAAGGGCTCTACCGCTCTGACGATTTCCTATGATGATCCTGTCGGCCCTGCCAAAGTTTTATCCGAGTACATTGGCAAACATGATCAGCTGGAGATAAAGGGTGCTGTCTTTGAGGGTAAATTACTTTCAAAAGAGGATTTGACAGCCCTGTCTAAGCTACCTACCAAGGATGTGCTCCTGGCTACCCTGCTCTCAGGTATGCAGGCTGTTCCCACTAATTTTGTTCGGGTTCTTAACGCTATTCCACAGAAGATGGTTTATCTGCTGCAGGCGGTAAAGGATCAGAAAGAACAATAAAAATTACTTACAAAGATTATAATTTTGGAGGAAGTAGAAATGGCTGTAACTAAGGATGATGTAGTTGAATTTATTGCGAATATGAGTGTTCTCGAACTTTCCGAGTTAATTAAGGAGATGGAAGAGAAATTTGGTGTTAGTGCTGCCGCGCCAGTTGCCGTTGCCGCTGCTGGTGGAGCAGGTGATGCTGGAGGAGCTGCCGCTGAGGAGCAGACTGAATTTGATGTTATTCTCACCGGCGCTGGTGAAAAGAAGATTCAGGTCATTAAAGAGGTTCGTGCTATTACCTCCCTCGGCTTGAAAGAGGCCAAGGCCCTGGTTGAGAGTACTCCTGCTCCAGTTAAAGAGGGAATCAGCAAGGACGAAGCAACTGAGATCAAGGCCAAGATTGAGGCCGCTGGCGGTTCCGCTGAAGTCAAGTAAAACTACTTCCACCTGGGCGGCCTGACTTATTGGTCTCTTGCAGGTGGTGTACAGGCACTAAAACGCTGCCCTTTCTTCGGACGCAGCGTTTTAGTGCGTTTGGTAGTCCTTTTGGTGTGATGGATAGTGTGTAACAATAACCACCAGGCTGTAACTGCTCAGCAGTATTCCAGGTTCGTCCATTTCGGCCTCCTCGAATGCGACCCATGCTTCGAAGTCCTAAATGGACGAACCTGGGGCGTTGTTGAACAGTTACGCATTGACAATTATTTTTCAATATAGAATGCGGGGGTGGTTCTCTATTGAATGAAGGGCGAGGTCTGAATAATGAAGATGAATAAAATAGTCAGGAAGAGCTTTGCGAAGATTGGTGAACTTATTGACAAGCCGCATCTCATTGAGATGCAGCGCCTGTCATATGAGGAGTTTCTGCAAAAGGACATTGATCCTGATCTGCGTAAGGATGTTGGTCTGCATGCCATCTTCAAGAATATTTTCCCCATTAACGATTTCAACGAGGTCTGCTCATTAGAGTATGTCCGCTATACCTTCGGAGAGCCGAAATACACGGTGGCTGAATGTACGCAGCGGGGCATGACCTATGAGATACCCATAAAGATTACCGTCCGCCTGATTACCTATGATATTGATCCTGATACCGAGGTTAGAAGTATTCGTGATATCAAGGAACAATCCGTCTATCTTGGTAGCCTGCCTCTGATGACCAAGGCCGGTGTCTTTATAGTTAACGGCACCGAACGGGTAATTGTCAGCCAGTTGCAGCGCTCCCCCGGCCTTTTCTTTGCTCATGACAGCGGCAAGAGCCACGCCATGGGGAAATTGCTCTATTCTGCCCGTATTATACCGGTGCGGGGTTCCTGGATTGATCTCGATTTTGATGCCAAGGATATCCTGTATGTTCGTATTGACCGGCGCCGTAAGTTCCCGGTTACTACCTTGCTCAAGGCCATGGGCACCGACTCTCCGCTTTTTGCTGATCTTGTCGAAAAATACCAGGTAAATTCAGAAATTAATCTCTCTGAGCTTCTGCTGCGTTTCTTCTATACCACAGAAACTGTTTTCTTTGATGGTGATTCGGTAAGTAAACAGTTTATTCCGGAAATCATGGTGGGTCAGCGGGCTCCAAGTGAAATAGTCCACCCGGAAAGCGGCGAGGTACTGGCCAAGAAGAATCGTAAAATCGGCAAGGCCCTGGCTAGAAAACTGCAGGAAGCCGGGGTAAATCGGATTCAGATCGAGGCTGAAAGCCTGTACGGCAGTTATACCGCCAATGATGTAGTTAATCCCGCCACCGGCGAGGTTATCATGCTCTGTAATTCAGAGGTAACCGAATCGGCTGTGGCCGCGGTTATTGAGGCTGGCATACCCTCCTTTGATATATTGCATATCGATGGCATAAAGGTCTCTGATTCCTTTCGCAAGACCCTTCATCTTGATAAGGTAAATACCCAGGAGGAGGCCCTGCTCGATATATATCGTCGTCTGCGGCCCAGCAGTCCTCCCACCATCGCGGAGGGAACTAAATTTTTTGAAAATATGTTTTTCAACCCCGACACCTATGATCTGTCAGTGGTCGGCCGCTTTAAGGTTAATGCCAAGCTCGGCCTGGACACTGACACAGAGCAGCGTACTCTGAATAAGGAGGACATTATCCTCGCTGTTCGCCAGCTTGTGCGCTTAAAAGATTCGCAGGGGCCGGTTGACGATATTGATCATCTTGGTAACCGCCGGGTGCGGACAGTTGGAGAACTGGTTGAAAATCAATATCGGGTAGGGCTGGTACGGATGGAGAGGGCCATCAAGGAGCGCATGAGTCTCCAGGAGGTGGAAACCCTCATGCCCCACGATCTTATCAACCCCAAGCCCATTACTTCGGCTATCAAGGAGTTTTACTGCTCAAGTCAGCTCTCGCAGTTTATGGATCAGACCAACCCGCTTTCAGAGGTGACCCATAAAAGGCGTTTGAGTGCCTTGGGGCCTGGCGGTCTGTCCAGGGAGAGAGCCGGTTTTGAGGTTCGCGATGTTCATCCCACTCATTATGGCCGGATTTGTCCGGTGGAGACGCCTGAGGGGCCGAATATTGGTTTGATTGTTTCTCTCGCTACCTTTGCCAAAATTAATCGATACGGTTTTATTGAGACCCCCTTCCGGAAGGTAAACCATCGCCAGGTAACTGACGAGGTTGCCTATATGAACGCCCTGGACGAGAAGGGACTGCTTATTGCACCGGCTCAGCGTGATCTCGATGAAAATGGCCGTATTGTCAACGATATGCTTCTGGCCCGTCAGGATGGTGAAGTTTACAATGTTCAGGCTGAAGATGTTACTCATATGGATGTCTCGCCCAATCAGCTGGTGAGTGTTGGTGCTTCTCTTATTCCATTCCTGGAGCACGATGATGCTAACCGCGCTCTCATGGGCTCGAATATGCAGCGCCAGGGCGTACCACTGCTGCGGACAGCAACTCCACTCGTGGGGACTGGTCTGGAAAAGATTGTGGCCCAGGACTCAGGGGTCTGTCTGCTGGCCGCTGGAGACGGGGTTATTGAGGAGGTGGATGCCAATCGGATCGTGGTGCGTTATGATGAGCCGGGAACCGATGGCTTCAGTACTGGAGTTGCCATCTATCATCTTGATAAATATCGTAAATCTAATCAAAATACCTGCTTCACTCAGAGTCCTCTGGTGTTACCGGGGCAGCGGGTGAAGAAGAATGATGTCATGGCCGACGGGCCGGCGGTAGAGAGGGGTGAACTGGCCCTTGGTAAGAATGTTACCATCGCCTTTATGCCCTGGCGGGGCTATAATTTTGAAGACTCTATCTTGATTAATGAACGTCTGATCAAGGATGATACCTATACTTCATTACATATTGAAGTCTTTGAGACCGTGGCCCGGGATACTAAACTCGGTAAAGAAGAAATTACCCGTGATATCCCCAATGTTGGCGAAGAGGCCCTGAGCAATCTCGACGACTCTGGTATTGTCAGAGTAGGGGCGGTAATTAAGTCGGGTGATACTCTGGTTGGTAAGGTTACCCCCAAGGGTGAAACTCAATTATCACCCGAGGAAAAACTGCTTCGGGCCATATTCGGCGAAAAGGCCGGTGATGTCAAGGATTCCTCTCTGCGGGTACCGCCGGGTATTGAGGGGACGGTCATTGATGCCCATGTCTTTTCCCGTAAGGGAATGGAGAAGGATGAACGTACCAAGGCTATTGAGGAAATAGAGACGCATAAACTTGAGCAGGATATGGCCGATGAACTTCGTTATATCAAAAAGGGGATTCGGGGTAATCTGGCCGACCTCCTCAGCGGCCGCACCACCGAGGAAGATATTGTTATCGGTAATTCCGAACTTCTGTTGCAGAAGGGCGGGGAAATCAGCCCTGAGGTGATAGCTAAGGTGCGCTTCAAGGCCATTGCGACCCTTAAATTTAGTGGCCGTGACAAGCTGAAAGGTGAGATAGATCTGCTTTTTGAGCGCTACGAGAGCCAGATTAAGGCCGTGAAAAAACGTTATAACAGTCGCATTGAGCGCCTCCAGAAGGGTGACGATCTGCCTCCAGGGGTCATCAAGATGGTTAAGGTCTATGTGGCCAAAAAACGAAAATTATCGGTGGGTGATAAGATGGCCGGCCGGCATGGTAATAAGGGTGTTGTTTCCCGTATTCTGCCGGAAGAGGATATGCCTTATTTCGCGGACGGAACCACGGTGGATATTGTCTTGAATCCTCTCGGCGTTCCCTCCCGGATGAATGTCGGTCAGGTTCTGGAGGTTCATCTCGGTCTGGCTGCCAAGAGACTTGGAGAGCAGCTCTATGAAATGGGGCAGCGTGAGGATATCAAAGCCCTGCGGGCCAAAATGCGGAAGATATACAGCAAAGAAGAATATCATGAAATCACTGACGGTGTGGATGATCCTGAGCTGCTGAAGATGTCCGTGAATATGCGTAAGGGTCTGCATATGATGACTCCGGTATTTGATGGCGCCAAAGAATCTGAAATTCGAGAGCTCCTCGAGGAAGCCGGAATGAGTAATATCGGGCAATGTGAGCTTTATGACGGCTTGACCGGTGAAAAGTTTGAGAATCCCATCACCGTGGGCATCATGTATTTCTTAAAACTGCATCATTTGGTAGATGATAAAATTCATACCCGTTCCACGGGCCCATATTCGCTTGTTACCCAGCAGCCTCTTGGCGGTAAGGCTCAATTCGGCGGTCAACGGCTGGGAGAGATGGAGGTCTGGGCCATGGAGGCCTATGGGGCCGCCTATACCCTGCAGGAGTTCCTGACCGTCAAATCAGATGATGTTAACGGTCGAACCAAGATGTATGAAAAGATTGTCAAGGGTAATAACTTTCTTGAGGCCGGTCTGCCGGAATCCTTTCACGTCCTGGTCAAGGAGTTGCAGGGACTTTGTCTTGATATGGAATTGATTGACGAAGAGAGTAAGTAAGCGGCCTGTCGGTTTCTTTGACTTGAGGATGTTCTGGAAACCTCAGGGGATGAGAAGCCTATATCCGGAATAATACGGATTTAAGGGTAGTTCGTAGCCCCTTCTTGAACTGTTCCACACTGTAAATGCCGCGCTTTTGGCGAGGCGGCTAAAATCAAAATACGAATTTAACTAAGGCAGGAGAAAGCCATGGATGAGTTGTTCAGTTTTTTTTCAAAGGCCAAGGCTCCAGTAAAATTTAATGCTGTACGGATATCTCTCGCTTCTCCGGAAAAAATCCTGGACTGGTCTAATGGTGAGGTGAAGAAGCCGGAAACTATTAACTATCGCACCTTTAAGCCGGAGCGGGACGGCCTTTTCTGTGCCAAGATATTTGGCCCGGTCAAAGACTATGAGTGTAATTGCGGTAAATACAAACGCATGAAACACCGGGGGGTAGTCTGTGAGAAATGTGGGGTTGAGGTTATTCAGTCCAAGGTTCGGCGTGAGCGCTTGGGACACATTAAGCTTGCCGCCCCGGTGGCCCATATATGGTTTCTGAAAAGTCTGCCCTCCAAGATTGGCAATATACTTGCTCTGACCCTTAAGGAGCTGGAACGTATACTGTATTTTGATTCCTATGTGGTTATTGAGTCAAGTGAGTCCGCGCCGCCAATCGGTACTCTCTTAAGTGAGGAATCCTACCGTCAGGCCCGGGAAGAGCATGGCGAAAAATTCCAGGTCGGTATTGGCGCCGAGGCCATTAAATATATGTTGAAGAGGGTCAATCTTGCTGCTCTCTCCGTTACCCTCCGCGAGGAGATGCGTACCACCGGTTCCGAGGCCAAACGCAAACAATACGCCAAACGCCTGACCGTGGTAGAGGCCTTTCGTGATTCCAATAATAAGCCGGAATGGATGATCCTGGATATCATCCCCGTTCTGCCTCCGGACTTGCGGCCTCTGGTGCCGCTGGAGGGTGGACGTTTTGCCACCTCTGATCTTAATGATCTCTATAGGCGGGTAATCAACCGTAATAACCGCCTAAAACGTCTGCTGGATCTTGACGCCCCTGAAATTATTATCCGCAACGAAAAGCGGATGCTGCAGGAGGCCGTGGATGTTCTTTTTGATAACGGACGTCGCGGTAAGGTGATTACCGGTTCCAACAAACGCCCCCTTAAATCTTTGAGCGACATGCTGAAAGGTAAGCAGGGACGTTTCCGCCAGAATCTGCTTGGTAAACGGGTTGATTATTCCGGTCGTACCGTTATTGTTGTCGGCCCTCATCTCCGTCTGCATCAGTGCGGTATGCCCAAGAAGATGGCCCTGGAGCTCTTCAAGCCCTTTATCTACAACAAGCTGGAGGCCCGTGGTTATGTAACCACCATTAAGAGTGCCCGGAAAATGGTGGAAAAAGGTGTCAAAGAGGTCTGGGATGTCCTGGATGAGGTGGTTAAGGAATATCCGGTTATCCTCAATCGTGCCCCGACTCTGCATCGTCTTGGTATGCAGGCCTTTGAGCCGATCTTAATCGAGGGCAAAGCCCTGCAGCTACACCCCCTGGTCTGTTCGGCCTTTAACGCCGACTTTGACGGCGATCAGATGGCCGTTCATCTGCCGCTCACCGTTGAGGCCCAGGTTGAGGCCCGGGTGCTGATGATGTCCACCAATAATATTCTGTCACCTGCCAACGGTGAGCCGATTATTATTCCTTCGCAGGATATTGTTCTTGGGCTTTATATCATGAGTCGTGTCCGGCGTCTGGCCAAGGGCGAGGGCAAGACTTTTTCCTCTCCAACTGAGGCCATTATCGCCTTTGATCATGGAGTGATCCACCTGCAGGCCGGGATTAAAGTGCGCATTGACGGTAAGCTGGTTGAGACCACAGTGGGCCGGATCATGTTTCTTGAGCTGCTGCCGCCGGCGGTACCGTTTGAGCAGGTTAACCGGGTGATGACCAAGAAGGAACTGGCCCGGTTGATTGATTATACCTACCGTCACGCTGGTACTAAAGAGACGGTTATTCTGGCGGATCGTCTGAAGGATATGGGTTATGAGATGGCCACCACCCATGCCATTTCTATCTGTATTAATGATATGACCATTGCCGAGGGCAAAGATCAACTTGTCCACAGCGCCGAGCAGGAAGTCCTGGATGTCGAGGAACAATATGTCGGCGGCTTGATTACTGCCGGAGAGAAATATAATAAGGTCATTGATATCTGGTCTCGGACTACTGATGAGGTCGCAGAGGGCATGATGAATAACCTCAGCGTTGAGCACCTCGTTGATGCCGATGGTAAGGAGTTCGACAGCCCCAGCTTCAATGCCATTTATGTCATGGCCGATTCCGGAGCTCGTGGTTCAAAGGACCAGATCCGCCAGCTTGCCGGGATGCGTGGTCTGATGGCCAAGCCATCGGGGGCCATTATTGAATCTCCCATTAAGGCCAATTTCCGGGAAGGGCTTAATGTTCTTGAGTATTTCATTTCTACCCATGGAGCCCGTAAGGGGCTGGCTGATACGGCTCTGAAGACCGCCAACTCCGGCTATCTGACCAGGCGTTTGGTGGATGTGGCTCAGGATTCCACCATTGTCGAGAGCGATTGCGGCACCCTGGATGGTATTATTGCTGAGTCTCTTCTCGAGGGCGGGGAGATTATTCAGCCGGTTGGTGAACGTATCCTGGGCCGGGTCGCCCTGGATGACATTGTTGACTCGGTAACCGACGAGGTATTGGTAGAGGCCAACGAGGAGATTGACGAGCACAAGGTGAAGATGATTGAAAAGGCGGGCCTGGATCGGGTCGCCATTCGTTCAGTGTTGACCTGTCAGTCCAAGCGCGGGGTCTGTGCCAAATGTTATGGCCGGGATCTGGGCCGTGGTCATATAGTCAACAAGGGGGAGGCGGTCGGCATTATTGCCGCCCAGTCCATTGGTGAGCCTGGTACCCAGTTGACCATGCGGACATTTCATATTGGTGGTACAGCCAGTCGGAGCGCCGAGGTGGCTGAGGTGCGCACCAAGCATGGCGGCATAATTAAATTTCAGGGTATGCACACCGTCACTGGCGCTGACGGCAAGATGGTTGTTATGAACCGTAATGGCGAGGTCAGTATTATTAATGAGCAGGGCCGTGAAGTTGAGCGTTACTTATTGATCTACGGGGCTCAATTACATTATAAAGACGGCGATAAAATTGAGGCAGGGGCCTTGATCGCTGACTGGGATCCATATACTATTCCCATTGTCTGCGAGGTGGGAGGTACGGTCAAATTTGGTGATATTATTGAGGGTGATACCATGCAGGAACGGGTTGACCCCATTACCGGTAAATCCAGTTCGGTTATTGTTCAGGGCCGCCAGGCCAATGTGAATCCGCGTATTTCTCTGAAAGATGAAAATGGCCGGGGGGTAAAACTTCCCAAGACTGGGATTCTGGCCCGTTATTCCCTCTCCGTCGCTACTATCATTACGGTGGAGGAGGGCGAACACGTCCAGGCTGGTACGGTGCTTGGTAAGATCCCCCGTGAAACCACCAAAACAAAGGACATTACCGGTGGTTTGCCCCGGGTCGCTGAACTTTTTGAGGTTCGTAAACCCAAGGAACATGCCATTATCACCGAAATTGACGGCCAGATTAGTTATGGCAAGGATACAAAGGGTAAGAAGCGGGTTATTGTTACGCCACCCATTGGTGAGGCGAAGGAATACAGTATCTCCAAGGGCAAACATATCAGTGTGCATGAGGGAGATTATGTGAAGGCTGGTGAGCCATTAATGGATGGTTCACCGGATCCCAATGATATTCTGCGGGTCAAGGGGGTTAAGGAATTAGCTAAATTCCTGGTTAATGAGATTCAGGAGGTATATCGTCTGCAGGGCGTTAAAATTAACGATAAACACATCGAGGTTATTGTCCGTCAGATGCTGCGCCGGGTTACCATAACCGGGGCGGGGGATTCAATCTTTATGCTTGGCGAGCATGTTGAGTGGTGGCGTTTCCGAGAGGAGAACGAAAAAATAATCAAAGAGGGAGGGCATCCAGCTCAGGCCCAGCCTCTGCTTCTTGGGGTAACCAAGGCCTCCTTGAGTACGGATAGCTTTATCTCAGCGGCGTCCTTTCAGGAAACGACCAAGGTGTTGACCAATGCCGCCATGGCGGGCCGGGTTGATAATCTGGTAGGCCTGAAAGAAAATGTTATCATGGGACGTCTGGTGCCGGCTGGCAGTGGTTTGGGGAATTATAAACAATTCGAGTAACTGTGATTTGCAGCAGGGGGGGGCACGGAGCGCTTACTTGCCGTGAAAGTTTAGATAACTAAAATATAAGACTTGACAATAATCATTCATTCGAGTAAAAATCTCTTTTCTCGTTAGTCGCAAGACCTGAAAATTGCTATAAATAATCAGGGCAAATAGCCCTATTGTAAAAAGGAGTAGTGTAGATGCCAACTATTAACCAATTGGTACGGCACGGTCGTAAGAAGATGCTGAGCCGGACAAATACCCCAGCCTTGAAAGGGGCTCCCCAGAAGAGGGGTGTATGCGTCAGGGTTTATACCACGACCCCGAAAAAGCCTAACTCCGCTCTCCGTAAGGTGGCCAGGGTAAGGTTGACCAATGGGATGGAGGTTACCTCCTATATTCCCGGAGTTGGCCATAACCTGCAGGAGCATTCCGTGGTTTTGATCCGCGGCGGCAGGGTAAAGGATTTACCTGGTGTTAGATATCATGTTGTTCGTGGTACTCTTGATACCCTTGGTGTTTCCGATCGGAAGCAGGGCCGTTCAAAATATGGCACTAAAAGACCTAAATAAGCACTAAGGGTAAGGATAGGAGTAAAGATAATGCCAAGAAGAAAGACAGTCGCTAAACGCCTCATTGAGTCAGATGAGCGTTATAAAAGCGTGTTAGTTTCAAAATTTATAAATTGTATCATGCTTGATGGTAAGAAGAGTGTGGCCCGTGGTATTTTTTATGGCGCCATGGATATTATTTCTGATCGGGTGAAGGAAGACAGTCCAGTTGAGGTCTTTGAAAAGGCTATGGACGGTGTTCGGCCTCGGGTTGAGGTGAAGTCACGCCGGGTTGGTGGTGCCACATATCAGGTACCCATAGAGGTACGTCCCGAAAGGCGTAATGCTCTTGCTATGCGTTGGATTTGCGGTTTTGCCAAAAAACGTTCTGGAAAATCAATGGCCGAAAAATTAGCCGCTGAAATTTTAGATGCCTATAACAGTCGCGGCTCATCGGTGAAGAAGAGGGAAGATACTCATAAGATGGCTGAAGCTAACAAGGCATTTGCCCATTATCGCTGGTAGTTCTTTTTTCTTGATTGACAAAATATTATTACTGCATTATTAATAATCTCTTTTTTACCAGTTGCCTGATGTTGGTATAAGGCACGGTGGATTTTTAAGTCAACGGGAATAGAGATTGAGCGGTGATAAGGCCTTAAAGGCGATTAGAAATATTGGTATAATGGCCCACATTGATGCGGGCAAGACCACGACTACAGAACGAATTCTGTATTATACTGGTAAGTCATATAAGATGGGTGAGGTGCATGACGGCAACGCCGTTATGGACTGGATGGAGCAGGAGCAGGAACGCGGCATTACAATCACTTCCGCTGCTACCACCTGCTACTGGCATGACTATCAGATAAATATAATTGATACCCCGGGGCATGTTGACTTCACAATAGAAGTTGAGCGTTGTCTGCGGGTTTTAGATGGCGCGGTAGCTGTCTTCTGCGCGGTTGGAGGGGTTGAGCCCCAGTCAGAGACCGTTTGGCATCAGGCGGATCATTATGCCATCCCCCGTATTGCCTTTGTTAACAAGATGGATCGAGTCGGCGCTGATTTTGAGCGTTGCCTGAAGATGATGGAAGAGAGGCTGGAGGCTGTTCCCCTGGCCTTACAGATTCCCATTGGTAAAGAAGATTCCTTTGCGGGCGTTATTGATCTCGTTCGAGGCAAAATGCTCTACTTCGATGAAGGAACACAGGGCGCTGATATTTTAGAAGAGGATGTCAGTGCGGATTACACCGAACAATTCACGGCCGCACGTATGACCCTTATCGAGAAGCTGGCCGACTTCGATGAAGGGGTCATGGAAAAATATCTTGAAGAACAGCCCATTGGTGCTGATGAGATCAAACAGGCGATAAGGACAGTTACCATGAATCTTGACATGGTTCCGGTTCTGTGTGGTAGCGCCTTTAAAAATAAAGGCGTTCAGCCGTTACTTGACGCTGTTGTCAGTTATTTACCGTCACCTGTTGATGTCCCGCCAGTACATGGACTTGATGAAAAAGGCCTGGAGCAAATCAGGAAGGCCGATGAAAAAGAGCATTTATGTGCTCTGGCCTTCAAGATGGTGTCGGACTCATTTGTCGATAATTTGGCTTTTGTCCGGCTTTATTCTGGGGTCTTGAGGCAGGGTGAGAAAATATTTAATTCTACCCGCCGTAAGCAGGAAAAGATTGGGCGCATTCTGCGGATGCACGCCAATAAGCGTCATGAGGTTAAAGAAATTGGCGCCGGTGATATAGCTGCTCTGGTTGGACTGCGTTTTACCAAAACCGGAGATACCCTCTGCGCCAAGGGCGATAACATCCGGCTTGATAACATAGAATTTCCCGACCCGGTTATCAGTATAGCGATTGAGCCCAAGGGCAAGGGTGATGAGGAAAAACTGCTGGTCAGTCTGGATAAAATTGCCATAGAAGATCCGTCATTTAAGGTTTCGCGGGATGAGGATACCGGCCAGACGATCATCGCCGGCATGGGTGAACTGCATCTCGAAATTATTATTGACCGCCTTATCCGTGAATTTAAGGTTGCCGCCAATGTTGGACAGCCCCAGGTTGCCTATAAAGAAACGATAGGCGTTAAGGCCCAGGCCGAAGGTAAGTTCGAGCAATTAACTACTGGTAAACATCTATTTGCTCATGTGCAAATAGAACTTTCTCCCTTGGATAGAGGCGCGGGATGGATTTTTGAGAATCGGCTGGTGGAAGATTCGATTCCAGCGGAATTTGTTGATGCCATCAGGCGTGGAATTGAATCGGGCCTGGATTCAGGTGCCTTGCTGGGATATCCGGTTGTTGATGTGCAGACAACTCTGGTGGATGGTTCGTATCATGAAGAGGATTCCACTCCTCAGGCCTTTGGAGTAGCAGCGAATATTGCTTTGCGCCAGGCCCTTATTGATGGTGGATCAATGTTGCTGGAGCCAGTGATGGCCGTTGAAGTTGTGCTGCCGGATGAGTACCTTGGCGATGTGATTAATAATTTGAATAGCAGAAGGGCGCAGATTCAAGGAGTGGGGCATCGGGGAAATACGGTGCAGGTTGTTGAGGCCCAAGTGCCATTGGCGGAGATGTTTGGTTATTCCACTGATCTGCGCTCAGTCACTCAGGGACGGGCCAATTTTTCTATGCAGTTTAATTCATACGAGATTGTCCCGGAAAAAATTGCGGCTCGAATTATTAAAAAGGTTAGAGGACTTTAAGTAAAATTTTATATGAAATTTTGTATGTGATGGCCTCAGGCTGACGCATAAAGATTTTCATGTTTAGTCGCGACTGGGAAACCAGCATGACTGTTATTAAGAATAATTGAGGAAGAACAATGGCTAAGGAAAAATACGAGAGAACAAAACCGCATGTAAATATTGGTACCATTGGTCACATTGATCATGGCAAGACGACCTTAACTTCCGCCATTACCCG
>VAPG01043816.1_pt1 | contig 16425 bp, 16 predicted proteins | sample 3393851 | NCBI WGS metagenome assembly VAPG01 (sample SAMN08290438, study PRJNA428436) | hydrothermal vent metagenome | isolation source: Deep-sea hydrothermal vent chimney | place: Atlantic Ocean: South-mid Altantic Ridge | depth 2194 m m
AAAATATCAAGTGGATTGTAAGAACGGGGGAAGATGACTTCAAACACGAAATTAAAGTGATTGCCGAAGATATATTATTTGGCAGAGTCAATTCCCTGTGTTCTGGGTCCTGATTCGCAACAATACCCAGAACCAAAAAACCAGGCACAAAGAACGAAGAACCATGCCAGTAATACAAATCGAAAACCTCTGGAAGGAATACCGCCTTGGCGTTATAGGGCACGGCACGCTTGTCAATGACCTGCAGTCCTGGTGGGCGAGGGTGCGCGGCAGGGAAGATCCCAATGCCAAGGTAGTACCCATGCTCAAGGGCCAGGAAAAACAGATCGAGGGTGATCGCTTCTGGGCTCTGCGGGATATCAATCTTGAAGTAAAGGAAGGTGAAGTTTTAGGAATAATCGGCAAGAACGGGGCAGGCAAATCAACTCTTCTCAAAATTCTCTCCCGGGTTACTGCTCCCACCAGGGGAAGTATTAAAGTCAAAGGCCGTATCGCAAGCCTGCTCGAGGTTGGTACCGGGTTTCATCCGGAGCTTACCGGTCGGGAAAATATCTGTTTGAATGGTGCGATATTGGGAATGACGAAGCTTGAGGTAAAGCGAAAACTTGAAGAAATAATAGAGTTTTCCGGAGTTGATCAATACATTGATACGCCGGTTAAGAGATATTCTTCAGGAATGAGAGTCAGGCTTGCTTTCTCCGTGGCGGCCCACCTTGACCCGGAAATTTTGGTAATCGACGAGGTGCTTGCCGTTGGGGATGTCGAATTCCAGAAAAAATGTCTTGGCCGCATGAGCAAAGTCAGCCAGGAGGGAAGGACTATCCTCTTTGTAAGTCATAACCTTGGGGCTATAAATAGAATCTGCAGCAAATCCATTGTGATCAAAAATGGCGAAGTTGCGTTTACAGGGAGTTCCGAGGACGGTGTGGCATATTATCTTGACCAAGCTAAAAATGATACTTTGGGGATAGGGGATGAATACGATGGAAGTGCTCCAATAGTTTTTCCGGAGAATCAGGACAGTCCGGCACAGATAAGACAACTCAGCCTGTATGGAAAGAGTGGTCATGGGGGCAATGTCTTTCAATTTAATGAAGAGATAGCTTTACATATAGATCTTTCAGTAAAAATAATGAAAAAAGACTATTACGTCCTTTTCTCTATTAGGGATCTGTACGATAATATTATATATGTTTCAGCGGATAATGATTTACATGATTCCCCCCTTTGTTCCGAGAAACCTGGGGATTACCACTACAAAGTACTATTGCCAGATAGTCTCCTTAAACCTGGTTATTACAGCATTACTGTCAGTTTTACTCAAAAAAATAAAATCGGTGGCCCTATTGATCGTCATGACTCTGTATTGAACTTTACGATAGTAGATAATGATTCATATAGAGCTGCAAGCGGTGGTTATAGGAAAGCCGCAATTGTCGCCCCTGCGGTTGAATGGCATTTGAAACAGGTATCTTCCAATTAAAACATTTTTTGTAACTGTAGATCGTTGAGTTGAACATGAAGAATATCCTAATAGGGAAAAAAAACGTTGGTTTAGGCTCTCCAGTTTTTGTTATTGCTGAAGCAGGAGTAAACCACAATGGTGATATTGCAGTTGCCAGGAAGATTATTTCTGAGGCAAAACGATGCGGGGCAGACTGCGTTAAATTTCAGACGTTCAAGGCAGAACGAATTGTAACGGTCAACTCTCCAAAAGCTAATTACCAGTTGAAAACCACCAATCCAGCACAGTCTCAGATGGAGATGCTCAAAGAGTTAGAATTATCTGAACAAGATTATATAGAACTGGTACGTACCTGCGCTGAGGAAAATATTCTCTTTCTTTCAACACCTTATAATGTCGAGGATGTTGATTTTCTTGACAACCTGGGCGTGAAAGCTTTCAAGGTTGCATCAGGTCAGGCTGTGGAGCACCATTTTCTTGATTATGTTGCCCGGAAAAAGAAACCTGTTTTATTATCGACCGGTATGTGCACTTTGGCAGAGGTTGCAGATGCTGTTAATGTTATCAGATCTGCGGGTAATGACCAGGTAGTTGTTTTACAATGTACAACCAATTATCCAACCGCTGTTGAGGATGCAAATCTCCGGGCAATGATTACCATGCGTGACGCGATGCAAGTTGTCGCCGGATACTCCGATCACACAGAAGGTCTGAACTGCGCAACTGCGGCTGTGGCGCTCGGTGCGTCCGTTATTGAACGGCATTTTACCCTTGATAAGTCTCTTGCCGGCCCGGATCACACCAGTTCTTCAACTCCTGATGAATTTACCAGGCTCGTGCATGATATACGAGAAGTTGAACACTGTCTGGGAAGCGGAGAAAAAATACCCTGTGCTTCGGAATTAGAGAATGCTTCGGTCATGCGTCGGAGTATTGTAGCTGCAGCGGATATTCCTGCCGGGACAGTCTTTAGCCAGGAAAATATTACCTTGAAGCGTCCTGCTTCCGGTCTTCTTGGCAACCGGCTTAATGAGATTCTTGGTAAGAAATCCGCCTGTGATATCAGAGGCGAAACGGTTATTAATTACAGTATGATTCAATAATGGGACGACTAGTAGCTGTGATGGGTGCCGGGGGGCATGCCCGGGTAATTTCTTCGATCCTTAAAGCAAACCAAATGGAAATCATGGGTTTCTTCGATGATTCCTGTAATGATGAACTGGAACTGATACAAGGAGCCCCTATCCTCGGCCCTTTTGAAGATATTGTCCAGGATGGTGATTCACTGGAGGCTGTTTACCTCGCACTGGGAGGTAATCTGGAACGTCGGAAATGGTTCACCTTTCTTGTTCAAAATAATTTTGCACTCCCGTCATTAATTCATCCTTCAGCTCGCATTGAGCAAGATGCGGTTGTTGATAGAGCGACGGTAATTTGCATTGGGGCTATAGTGTGTACGGAAGTGAAAATTGGAAAGGGCTGTATTCTTAATACCGGATGTTATGTAGACCATGAGTCATCAGTCGGTGATTTTTCACATCTTGCTCCCGGTGTAACCGTTGCCGGCAGAACACACATCGGCAGTAATACTTTTGTAGGATTGAACGCCGCGATTGCGGATGGACTTAAAATCGGAAGGAATGTCGTTATTGGTGCGGGTTCTGTTATCCTGGCGGATATTCCAGACGGGGCCAGAGTAGTCGGTGTCCATAAATGAATATTCCGAAACATAATATTTTTGTCTCTACGGGCGCGTTTCAGGAAAAAAGTCTGGCAGGCATTTTGGGCTGCCGCACTACGGATGGCTGTCATTGTATAGAATTGAGCTCCGGCGTTGAGTATGGGGCACGGGACCAGATGCTTTTAAAAAAAGCCTTGGATTCCGGGAGCTACCAGTTTTTGATTCACAACTATTTTCCGGTTCCTGAAGATCCTTTTGTCTTGAATCTTGCATCTAATGACCAAGGGGTACTTGCCGGGAGCAGGGAACATTGTAAGGCTGCTATCCGGTTAACTGCCGAGCTTGGAGCTCCATTTTACAGTGTTCACTGCGGTTTTTGTTTTCATGCGGGGCCTGAACATCTGGGGATGGACCAGACAAAATTGGAGCGTTTTCCCCGGGAAGTGGCCTATAACATTTTTGTGGAAAGTCTGGAATTGTTAGCCGATTATGCGACACAATATGGAGTCGGCCTTTTGATTGAAAATAATATTCTGGCCCCCTTCAATCTGATTGATGGCTGTAATGAACTGCTCCTTGGAGTAACGTCTGGAGATCTCGCCACGATACTGCAGACTGTTTCCTCCGATAATTGTGGCCTGCTACTGGATGTTGGTCATCTGAGGGTCTCTGCAAATACATTGGGGTTCTCACCTGAATTATTTCTTCAAGAGCTGGGGCCTGCTGTTCAAGCTATTCACTTAAGTGAGAATGATGGACTCTGTGATTCCAACCAGGAGGTGAGTGAGGATTCGTGGTTCTGGGATCCCCTCGGCAAGACGGTGACACAGGAAATCGTGTGGGTACTGGAGGCTTATAACTTGTCGTTATCTTCCATAAGAAGCCAGCTTGCACTGATTGAAAAAAAACTTTACGAGTTGGCCGGATCATAGGCAATGAACAAAGATATTTCGTTAAATTTACTTGCAGCTCATGCGTGCCTTAAAGACGTCCTGAATGCCCTTAACAGGGGTGTGTTTGGGGTGGTTTTTATCACCGGTCAACATGGAGAAGTCAAGGGGTTGTTTACGGACGGAGATGTGCGCCGAGCCCTTCTTAATGGTGCGAATTTAGAGGCGCCGGCTTCACAATTTATGAAGAAAGAATTCATTTTCGGCAGATCGGCCAGTAAACGAGAAGAAAATATCAGGCTGCTCAGCGAAAGAGTACGTCATCTCCCGATTCTGGATGAAAAAGGATGCCTTGTTGATTTTCTGTCATGGGCCGAAATGTGGCGTTTACCCGTGATGGAACCAACTTTGGGAGGAAATGAACTTAAATATGTTAGTGATTGTATCACCTCCAACTGGATTTCATCGCAGGGAAGCTATGTTCGTGCTTTTGAAAATGAATTTGCCAATTACTCCGGAAGTAAATGTGCATTAACAACGACCAGCGGAACGACTGCGCTTCATCTGGCCCTCGTGGCGCTTGGCATAGGTGCTGGAGATGAAGTTATCGTTCCGGATCTTACATTTGGAGCCAGTGCCAATGTTGTCCTGCATACAGGTGCAAAACCTGTTTTTGTTGATGTGCATCCAGGCCACTGGACACTCGATCCGGACCTGCTTAAAGCGGCTCTGACTCCCCGGACCAAGGCTGTTATGCCTGTGCATCTTTATGGGCACCCCTGTGACATGGATCCGATTATGGATTTTGCCCATAAGCATGGTCTTTTTGTTGTTGAAGATTGTGCCGAGGCTCTTGGCGCCAGATATATGGGGCAACTGGTCGGGACCTTTGGTGATGTCGGATGTTTTAGTTTTTTTTCCAATAAGGTCATCACGACCGGAGAGGGTGGAATGGTGACAACCCGTGATCAACAGCTCTATGAAAAAATGATGCTGCTCCGTGATCACGGAATGAGAAAAAACAGGAGGTATTGGCACGAACTTGCAGGATTTAATTATCGGATGACCAATCTTCAGGCCGCTGTCGGTCTGGCCCAGTTGGAACAGATCGATTCCTTTCTTACCGCACGCCGCAAAGTTGCCGAGCAGTACTCCCGATGTCTGTCAGGTGTTGACGGTATAACCCTGTCACCGGAAATGGACTGGGCCAAGAACATTTATTGGCTTTATTCAATATTGATTGATGAGGCCGTAACCGGGGTGACACGTGATGAATTAATCCATCTGTTGGAAGCAGAAGGTGTTGAGACAAGGCCTTTTTTCTATCCACTGCATAGCCAGCCGCCTTTTCCTGACTGTGATGCTGAATTCCCGGTTGCCGATCGACTTGCTGTGAAAGGAATAAGCCTTCCCTCAAGCATTACGCTGAATTCAGATGAGATTGAGCGGGTATGTGGCTGTATTCGCAAGCTGATTGACAATCACAGAATCATGGCCAATTTTATTTCTTAAAAGAACTTTACATGAACGAAAGAACAGTTTGCCTGATTCCGGCCCGTGGCGGTTCTAAACGGATTTCCGGGAAGAATATTCGGCTGTTGGCAGGAAAACCATTAATCCAATATACCCTTGACGCGACGCTTAATTCCGTTTGTTTTTCAGATGTCATTGTTTCTTCAGATGATAATGCTATCTTGGAGCTAGCTGAATTCTGCGGGGCGCGGGTAGACAAACGCCCTGTTGAACTTAGCGGTGATCTTGTCAAGGCCGTGGAAGTGGTTGATGAGTTTCTTAACCGTCCGGAGCATAAAGAAAAATGGGAAAACGTGGCTATGTGCATGCCGACATGCCCGTTTCGGAAAACTGAGGATATTATTCAGGCAATGGACCTCTTTTTACGGAAAACTCCTCGATGCCCCAGGCTTATTGGTGTGACAAAGTGTGATTTTCCACCACAACTGGCCCTGACAAAAGAAGACCGCGGCGTATTGGTCGACATGAGGGAGCCGGAAGCATATCAGTTTTCAACCAGGAGTCAGGATTGTCAGGTGCTGTATTTCCCCAACGGTTCAATATACGTTTCAACGGTTGAGGAGTTTCTTGCAACAGGGACCTTTTTTGGGAGACCTATGCTGGCCTACGAAATGCCCCCTGAAAGATCTTTTGACATAGATTATCCGTATCAGTTTGATATAGCTCAGTGCCTGATGGAAAGAATGAACCGCGAGAAAAAATAATGCTTTCAAAACTGAAGCGGCGATTTCTGGAAGAGGTCAAAGGACCGGTTTTCCCCATTCCTACGCCATTTAAAGAAAACGGCGATGTCGATTACGACGGATTGCGCCGGTATGTTGGTTTCCTGCTCGAACAGGGAGCTAAGACGATTATGGTAACGGTGGGAACAAGCCGCTTTAATATTCTTGCTGTGGAAGAAATGCAGGAGGTCAACCGAGTCGTTGCCAAGTCCGTAGGAAATAGTGGCATTGTTATTGTGACGACACCAACTACAGGTTCAACTTTCCAGGCAAAGGAGTTCGCACGTCATGCTGCAGCAGATGGAGCTGATGGAATTCTCCTTGTCTTCCCTGAGAGGTATTATTCCGATGAGCAGGTGTTACAGTATTTTGAAGATGTTGCATCTTCCTGCCCTATCGGTATTTTGGTGCATCTTGCCCCGATTCCTGCGGGGCGGGCGGGGCTGGGGCCGAAGATACAGTATCCACCTAATCTCCTATGGCAAATTTTCGAAATTGAAAACGTCGTTGGAATAAAGGAGGAAAGTTTGGATCCAGGGCTAAGTTATCAGTACAGCCGTTCATGCGCTGGGCTCGGGGTCGTTATAGGCGGCGCTGGAGGAATGCGCGACTTTTTGACTAAATATCAGTGGGGACAACAGAGCTATCTGGTTGGTATCGGAAACTTGGTCCCTGTTTTGGAGATTGAATTTTACCAAGCAATTGTCCGTGGAGACTACGAGGCCGCAAGAAGGATTATTTTTGAATTTGAAGAGCCTTTCTTCAGTATTGCCGTAAAGGTCGGCTGGCACCTGGCCTTGAAGGAGGCGATGGCATTTCTTGGATTGATTGGCAGATGGGAAAGAGAGCCTTTACCGCAATTGTCGGAACAGAATGTAGAGAATATTATCCAATTGTTAAAGGGAAAGGATTGGCAGAAGTATTTACCTGGAAGTCATGATATGCGGCCTGAGAAGCAAGCATGAAGTTTATCTCCCGTTTTTTTGCAAAAAAGCATGAGCAAAAGGAAATAAGAAGGCCCAACCTTAAAACTCGTATTCCTTTGCCGTTACATGAGATTGCCGAAAAAGGTGTATATCGAAGGCTGAACCCTTACTCTCTGGATGCAATAACCAGAGAATTTAAGGGGGCACAATTTGTTACGAAGGAAACAAAAATCGTTACAATGGGAAGCTGCTTTGCCCAAGAATTAAAAAAATGGCTTCAAAATAATAATTTTATCTGTTTGCCTCATGAGTGGGGAGTCATCTATTCACCTCAGAGCATCCGACAGATTATTCAGTATTCCTTTGATCGTGCTTCATGGAAGCCGGTTGAGCCATTTTGGATTTTGAATGATAAATATTATGACCCCTATATTAAATCCAGTGATCATTCCGGTCCACGTTATCTCGGTGAGAATGCGGACGAAGCCCGCAGAGCTTTAGAAATTCATTACAAACAAAGTGCCAAACTTTTACGTGATGCAGATCTTGTGGTTTGGACCCTTGGTTTGACCGAATTGTGGAGAAATCGGGAAGACCATTCAGCGTATTTTGCGGTACCATACCCTCAGAATTATGACGAAAAAAAGCATGAGTTTTATACCCTGACCTTCCAGGATGTATTGGATGAACTTCGATATGCAATCAACAATTTGAGGAGGTATAATCCTGCTGTTAGCATCATCCTGTCGGTTTCACCTGTCCCCTTGAGTATTTCTTTCAGACCAGAACTTGGTCCTTATGTGGCAACCCAGTATTCAAAATCATTGCTGGTCACCACCGCGATGACTTTAGTCAAAGAATTTGACGAAGTCTATTACATGCCCAGTTATGAAGTTACTCGCAATGATCCACATGCTAATTATTCGCCGGATGGACGACATGTTACGAAAGAATGTGTGGGATCTATAATGGAACTGTTTCGGGCCTTATATGTATCTGAAGAGTAGTGAGATCGAGTAGAATGGTTGGTTCATGTATGATAGAAAAATAAAAAAATGGGATGAACCTCATTCTCCCGAAAAGTTGGATTCGTGTCTAAAGAATGGCGTGTTGAATAAAGGCAAGTTTTTAACGGTTGGCCATTTTTTTTCATACTATCTGCAGATGAAAACTATTCATGATCTTGATGTGCGATCAGTTCTGGAAATTGGCCCAGGGGAAGCTTTTGTAGCTGATTATATGAAGAGTTTAGATATTCATTATGACACAATGGATATTTCTGCGTCCCCTCCTCCAACTTTTCATAGCAGGTTGGAAGATTTTGACGAATTTTGTTTTGTTGATAAATATAATCTTGTTTGTGTCTTTCAGATGTTAGAACATACCCCATATGAGCAGTTTGTTTCAAACTTGGAGAAGATGCAAGCTATGTCTAATCGTTATGTGTTTATCAGCTTGCCATATTCCTGTTTTGGAGTGAAATTCGATTTTAAGTTTCATTTTGGTCAAGGAAAAACATTTAGGAAAAAGCTTTCGTTTTTCTTTCCTTCTATGTAGCAAAATAGAAGGTACCGTAGTGCATATAAGCAGGAATTCCCTTGGGCAGTCCATTATTGGGAGATCGGTCGACGACCGTTTATGCTAAGAAAGATATTAAAAGATATTGAATCGGTAGGCCTGGAAATTATAGATAGGTTTCATTCTGATAACCCCTTCCATTATTTTATTGTAGCTGAAAAATGATTTTTTTAGTCACTTAATTTCTCAATTATAGATATCACATATGAACGATATAGTCACAATTAAGGGCCGAAAAATAGGAAGAAGTGGAAAACTTTATATCATAGCTGAAATGGCCTGTGCCCATGACGGTGATGTGGATAAGGCAAAAAGACTTGTAGATTCAGCTGTTGATGCTCAGGCTGATGCAGTTCAATTGCAGTTTTTTTCACCAGACGACTTAGTGACTCCTGACCATGACGTGTACAGTTTGTTGCATCAGATTTGTTTTACTGCGCAAGAGTGGAAGGAGATTTATGAATATGCACGCAAAAACGGGATTCATGTCTTCGCCTGTACCTATGATGTACCCAGCGCAAAGATGGCAATTGATTTAGGAGTTGATGGTATTAAGTTGAATTCTTCGGACCTGTCAAATCCGGAACTCCTTCAAATAGTAGCCCCATCCGGGATTCCTTATACCTTGGGTACTGGGGCTTCAACTTTTGAGGAAATTGCCCAGGCTGTGCAGACCTCGCTTGCATGTGGTGGGAATCAGATCATCATCATGCATGGTGTTCAGAATTTTCCGACAGATATTGAGAATGCGCATATCGCAAAAATAAAATTATTACAGGCTGCTTTTCCGTTCCCAGTGGGCTACCAGGACCATACGGATGCGTCACATCCTTTCTGTAAGGTTGTTGATCTGTTGGCCATTGGGGCTGGTGCTTGTGTTATTGAAAAACATATAACCCTGGATCGTTCAGAAAAGGGAACTGACTACCAGGCAGCCTTGGAGCCGGAAGAATTTAAAGAGTTCGTAACGCTTATGCGCACCGCGGGAGATGCCTTGGGGCCGGGTATGCTGCAACCGCTTAAAGAAAATGACCTAACGTACAGGGAGTTTCAAAAAAAAAGTATTGTTGCTCGGCATGATTTGGAGATTGGGCATGTTGTCACGGCAGATGATGTTTTGTATCTCCGTGCATCAACTAAAGGTCTTTCTCCTACTGAACTGTACAGGATAGAAGGGCTGGCCATCTCACGAAAGATTTCTGTTTTCGAACTCGTAACTTTAAATGATGTCGAGCATGAATCTGCAGAGCGCCTGTGAACTCTTGCTCAGAATCGAGCAGGAGGTTGATGTCAATGCTATGCTCTATGAGGATGCCCATTTATGGCCATTGGTGAGACAGTATCTCTGGGTCACCAGTATTCGGGGAGATGTTGAACGTTTCGAGAAAGTTTCTGCAAAATCGGTAAAGGCAGGTCAAAAATCAAAGCAAAAAACAACGCTCCTTGATCATTTTCACCACATTGTAACTAGCAGAAAAACACACAGAAATTTAAAGGGCACTTTGAGGCGTGCCCGGCAATTTTGTACTTTCTCCAGAATGGCGCCTGATATTTGTTTTTTATCACAGCCAATATATTATTCTGAAATATTAAATGGCAGATCGTATAGTAGAATAATAGATCCCATTTATGAATTACTTAGCCCTCGGTTCCGTTGCCTTAAACTTGAAGAAGCAGGGGGGGGGAAGAGTCTGCTACGCCATGCATACTCCTGTCGATTGTTTGATGCCTTGCCCTTGAAGGCAGAGGTGGACAGAGATGTGCTGGAAAACATACGTAGAAGCGGCAAAATATTAAGGGACATAAGCCGTATTGCCGAGATAGAGGAATCGGAGTTGATGCAGGGCGTGTCAGTGCGGCTTCAGCGAGCCATTAAGTATCGGGATACCTATGCTATGCTCTTGAAAAAGTTTCAGCCAAAGTTGTTGTTTCTTGCCAGCTATTACTTCCCTCGCTTTATGGGGCTGAACTGGGCGGCCAGCATGAATGGCATCCCGACTATCGATATACAGCATGGTAAGCAGGGCAAATTTCAAGGAATGTATTCGCACTGGACTACGATTCCTGAAGATGGCTATGCCCTGTTGCCAACCTGGTTTTGGTCTTGGGGCAAGCCTTCGGCAGAGAATATTATGAAGTGGCAGGTCGATCGTAAGGTACACCGTTGCGTGGTAGGCGGGTATCCGTGGATTTCCCGTTGGAATGGAAAGGAGTTCTCAAGTAAGCAATTTAAACGGCCGGATGCCGAAAAAGTTATTTTGATTAGCACTCAGGCACCAGTTGGCGGATTAGACGACTTTTTCCCCGAGATGTTAGTTAATGCAATACAACAGTCACCGGTGAGCTGGTGTTGGATTATAAGAGAGCATCCTAATTATAAACGAGGTAATAGCGTTATAAAAAAGAAATTAAAAAATGTTGATGATGGGCGTTATATAATGGATGCCTATAATAACGTTCCGTTGTATACCCTGCTCTCTGTATGTGATTTTCATGTTACGGCATATTCGTCCGTGTGCTATGAGGCTGAGGTTTTCTCTGTCCCGACTGCTATCTTTAGTGAAGTTGGGAGGAAGATGTATTCACGGGAAATTGAAGATAGATGTTTTACATATTGTGACAGTGAGAATGGTCTGATTGAGGCAGTTTTATGCTTTAAAGTAAAGCGTAATAAGGAGAAATATATCGAGTCGGATATCCACTTGGTGTCTTCAGCGCTACAAGTCGTTAGTCAGGGAAGTGGTCTCAATTTGTGCTTGAACTAAAGGTATCTGGTATATGCAGTTAACTAAAAAATCGTTCGCACCTATAGTTCTGTTTGTCTACAATAGGCCGGAACATCTCCGTCGGACAGTGCAGGTATTGCAAAAGAATGATCTTGCCTGTGAATGTGAATTGTTCGTCTACTCCGATGGCCCCAAAGATGATGCTCATTCGCACGCCAAGGTGGCTGAAGTTCGAGCATTCATAAAGACCGTTACTGGTTTTAAGAATATCACCATCATTGAACACGAACAGAACCGGGGACTTGCCGATTCCATTATAGAGGGAGTTGCGGATGTCGTTAATCGATACGGCAAAGTCATTGTCCTGGAAGATGACTTGGAAACCTCGCCTGATTTTCTAAGGTTTATGAATGAAGCACTGGACGCGTATGAAGATAAGCAGCAGGTAATGCAGATTTCAGGACATATGTTTGATGTAAAGATCGAGGCCGAAACTGACGCTGTCTTTCTACCTTTTATAACTTCTTGGGGCTGGGCAACTTGGAAGAGGGCTTGGGATCATTTTGACCCCTCTATGTCCGGTTACGAAAAGATTAAAAATAATAGTAAGTTAAAGTCTCAGTTTAATTTAGAAGACGCATACAATTATTTTAACATGTTGGAACGTCAGTTACACGGCAAGATTAATTCTTGGGCAATTCGCTGGTATCTGAGTGTTTTTTTGAAAAATGGGTTCACTCTGTTTCCTATCAGATCTCTGGTACATAATATCGGCTTTGATGGCAGTGGAACACATTGCGGGGATTCTACTAGGATAAGAGAAAAGTCTCTGTTTTTTTTCTTTAAAAGGAATGCTTTTCGTTTTCCAGAGGTTTGTATTGATCATGAGGCGTACTCGAACGTTAAGGCATTTCTTTCATCAGGGAGTGCACTCAGCAGTAAAAGGGAGTCTGTCTTGAGACGTAAAATATTTTTGACAAGGCTTAGTAACTTTTTTAAATCATGATCTTGCAATTTTTTAAAAGAATTTTTTGCAGAAAAAATTCCAACGGTCAATTGATGATTGTTGACTTGAAGCTCGGGGATGGCAGCATATTTAATGCTGCTCAAATACGGCAGAAAAAAAAATGTAAGGTGACAATCGGACCCCATTCAATGGTTAATGGAAAAATCATATTTGAGTGTGAAGGTGCATCTGTACAAATAGGGGAGAATACATTTATAGGCGGCTCTGATTTGATCTGTTCAACTCGGATTATAGTTGGTACAGATGTTTTGATCGCTTGGGGTTGCACAATTGTTGATCATAATTCTCATGCAATTCAATTTTCACTGAGAAGCAATGATGTCTCAGAATGGATGGCGGGAAGAAAAGATTGGACTCATGTCGAACAAAAAGAAATAATGATCTGCGATAAAGCATGGATAGGATTTAATTCAATCATACTTAAAGGTGTAACGATCGGTGAAGGCGCCATTGTCGGTGCCGGATCTGTTGTAACAAAAGATGTCCCACCATGGACAATTGTAGGTGGCAATCCTGCCAGGATCATCCGTGAAATTCCTGAAAATGAACGATAGGGTACTGAGTTGGGAGGAGGCGGTGCTGTGGCTGAAAAAGCAGCCGGATCAGCAGGAGCTTGTCCGGGCTTGTTTTTATGATGACCCGCCGAGCAAAAGTGCTGAAAGGTTTTATCGTTCTACTGAATGGCAAGCGGTTCGGCAATTGTTAGCTTCTGTGTCTTGTGGCAGGGTGCTTGATATCGGCGCTGGGAGAGGGATATCTTCTTATGCTTTCGCCCGTGACGGCTGGAGCGTGACCGCTCTGGAACCTGATCCCAGTGATGTGGTGGGCGCCGGAGCAATTCGGCAGGTAATCCGGCCCGGGCTGGATATTACTATTGTGGGGGAACGTGGAGAACAGCTTCCTTTTGCCGAAAATTCCTTTGAACTGGTCTATGGTCGGGCCGTACTCCATCATGCCGACGATTTGCCGGCCTTCTGCCGCGAGGCGTCCAGAGTGTTGAAGCCTTGTGGAGTGTTCCTGTTTACCCGGGAACATGTATTGTCTAAGAAAGAGGATTTACAACTGTTTTTTGATACCCATGCCCTGCACCATTTGTACGGGGGGGAGTATGCATACCTGTTGACAGATTATGTTGAGGCAATCACCAGTGCCGGGCTTAAGGTCGATCAGGTATTAGAACCGCTTGGTTCAGATATTAATTTGTTCCCTTCCTGCCAGGATGAGCTGGTCAGGGGATTACAGGGAAGGTTTCGTTTCCCTGTCCCTGGGTGGTTTGTTCAAAGGGTCATTGTCCGAAAGATGAATCGGAACGATAATACCCCGGGGAGACTGTTTTCTTTTTTTGGGAGCAAGATGTGAAAAGGGTGCTCGTGACGGGTGCACATGGGTTTCTTGGGCGTCACACAGCGGCCCATTTTAAGAAGCATGGTTATGAAGTCATTGGAATCGGCCACGGTTTTTGGAAAAATGAGGATCCTGAAAATTTTGGGATCGATCAATGGATTGAAGCTGATGTAGATATTTGCAGCCTTGCGAAAATAACCAAAAAAATAGACTGTGTTGTTCATTGCGCTGGAGGTAGTTCGGTTGGTTATTCTGTAGCCGCTCCTATGTTGGAATTTCAAAAGACAGTTACGTCTACCATAAATGTTCTTGAATATATCCGAATCAGTCAACCTGCTGCGAAGTTGATTGTTCCTTCAAGTGCCGCTGTCTACGGGGAGAAAAATGACGAACCTATACGGGAATCAGAGAGCTTGAGCCCAGTTTCTCCGTATGGATTTTATAAGAAAATAACAGAAGAACTTTGTGAGGCGTATGCCGGGAATTTCAATCTTTCTATAGTGGTAATCCGTTTTTTTTCTATCTATGGCAATGGCTTGAAAAAACAATTGTTATGGGATGCCTGCACGAAATTGTCATCCAATAGCAGGAAGGTGATTTTTTATGGAACCGGGGAAGAAACAAGAGATTGGTTGCATGTCGAGGATGCCGTTGCCCTGCTTTATTTGATGGCGCAGGTTGGTGACAGGTATACCATTGTAAATGGTGGCGGGGGTAAGCGGGAGACAGTGTTGGATATCCTTGTACAGATAAAAAAGTTACTCGGGACCCGGACGGAAATTGTCATGAATGGGAGCCGGAAAGAAGGTGATCCCTTGCATTATTGGGCAGATATTGCAAAGCTGCTCCATTATGGGTGGCGGCCGCAGAAAAACATAGGAAATGGTTTGGAGGAATATGTTAATTGGTTTCAGGAGGATAAGAAAAATGATGACCTGGCAGCCCCTGTCAGCGGTAATGAGTAATAAGGCCGGTTCTGTTTTGCAGTGTTACCGGGCGTTTTTTTGTCTATTATGAAGACGGAACAAAATTCGGGACAAATTAATGTCGCTTTTTCTCATATTCCGAGTAAGGGTTGGTCGGCTGGAGAATATTATCTGAAAAATATATTTATTGCGTTGAAATCGTTAGGTGAGAATGATAGGCCTACCATTACTTTGCTTGTGCAAAGAGGAGATTATCAGTCGCTGCTACCATTTGTGGATTGCGTGTTAACGCGTCCTGTATTTAAACCGGATTCTTTCTGGTTGAGGCAGTTCTCTCGTGTTGCCGGATACCTCGGCTGCAAAATAAAGAGAAAAAACCAGATCAGTTCTTTTCTTCGCAAGTCTGGGGTCAGTGCTCTTTTTACCATTGGCGAATTAGGAGCAAATTTTTCACTGCCATTGTTATCTTGGATTCCAGATTTTCAGCATTTGCATTTTCCGGAGTTTTTTTCAGAGGAAGAAATCGCTCGTCGTAACAGAACGTTTGCTCGATCAGCTCGCCATGCAAAGAGAGTTATTGTAAGTAGCAAAAGTTGTTATAACGATTTAAGATCTTTTGCCCCTTGGGCCTTGGATAAGGCGCGAATATTGCCTTTTGTCGCTCAAATACCAAGTGAAGTTTATAACAGCCCTCCAAAAAATATATGCTCTAAATATAATATACCGGAGCGATACATATTTTTGCCTAACCAGTTTTGGAAACACAAGAATCATAAGGTAGTCGTTGACGCTCTAAAAAAAGCCTTGCCGAAATGTCCCCGTTTAACAATAGTCTGCACTGGGAATACCAATGAAGACAGAGAGTTGGGCTATTTTGGCCATTTCTTGGGGATAATTTCAAGAGCTGGTGTTCGTGAGCAGATGGTTCTGTTGGGTTTAGTGCCTCGAGACGATCTGTTTTCTCTGATGAGGCAAAGTATGGCAGTCTTGCAGCCGTCATTGTTTGAAGGCTGGAGTACCACTGTTGAAGAAGTGAAGTCTTTGGGGAAGCCTTTGATTGTTTCAGATATACCTGTTCATCGTGAGCAAGACGCTCCTGGCGCACATTATTTTGATCCTCTCGACGCTGACAGCTTGGCAGATTGTCTGGTGAGGATTTCTTTGAGCTTGCAACCAGGGCCGAATTTGAAAATGGAGGAGCAGGCAAGGGCATCGTTAAGGAATCGTACCTGTGCGTTTGGTCATAAATTTGTCGAAATCGTAAAAGAGGTGATGTGAAATATAATGTAACTGCCCAGCTTTGGGCATACATATAACCACGATTTTTTTCTGTTACTGTTGATTGGAAAACAAATTGTATGCTTATTTCGGAGAGTCATAACTTTATATTTATTCATATTTATAAGAATGCTGGAACCAGTATCGAGGCGGCATTAAGACCATTTGCTACAAGTATGTTCCGGCAAAGGCTGAGCGGCGTCGCCCACTATCCTGTTTTGGGAAATCTGGCCTCGTGGTTAATGCGTTTTGATCGGTTTGATCCCTCCCCATACCCTTCACATGTACCCGCCCGGCGGATTGTCTCCGGGCTGGGGGGTGATGCTTAC
>VAPG01003938.1_pt1 | contig 16382 bp, 14 predicted proteins | sample 3393851 | NCBI WGS metagenome assembly VAPG01 (sample SAMN08290438, study PRJNA428436) | hydrothermal vent metagenome | isolation source: Deep-sea hydrothermal vent chimney | place: Atlantic Ocean: South-mid Altantic Ridge | depth 2194 m m
CAGCACGGCGCCCGGATTCATTCCCGGAACGCCGGTCTTCATATCCTACCCGACACCCATCTGAACAAATCCGGCCGGGAGAGCCGGGCCGCGTGACGGCTTGAGGTGATACTCCAAGCAATATGTGGAACTTATTGCGTTATTGCTGAATAAAATCATTTTATGATCTTCACCGCGCCGCCCTGCGGGGCGCCCGATAACGGCGCATCTGCTGCGTGGGCAACAAAGTTGATATCACACCAGGATAATCAACCTCGTTGCCGCCTTGCATCTGCACAGTTCTCGAACGCTCACGGATTCAGATTTTACTCTTCATACTTAACAATTCACACAACTCACACTATTTATAGAAGGATTACCGATATTATGGATTTCAATGACTTTAAATTTCATCCCCAGGTCCACGCCGGAATAACGGCGGCCGGCTATCTCACCCCCACCCCGATCCAGATCCAGGCGATCCCCAGGGTCATGCAAGGCGGCGACGTCATGGGACTGGCCCAGACCGGCACCGGCAAGACCGCCGTCTTCGTCCTGCCCATGCTGCACCGGCTGCTTACCGGCAGTCGCAGCCACGTCCGCGGCCTGATTATCGCCCCCACCCGCGAGCTGGCCGAACAGATCAATGAGTCGATCATCGAGCTGGGCAAGGAAACCGGCATCCGCAGCCTTACTATTTACGGCGGGGTGAACGCCAAGCCCCAGGTGACAAAACTGAAGCAGGGGGTGGATATCGTGGTGGCCTGCCCCGGCCGGCTCCTCGATCACCTGAACCAGGGCAACATCGACCTCTCCCGTCTTGAGACCCTGGTCCTGGACGAGGCTGACCATATGTTCGACATGGGTTTTCTCCCGGATATCCGCCGGATCATCAAGTATGTCCCGAAAAAACGGCAGACGCTTCTTTTCTCCGCCACCATGCCCGACGGAATCAGGGGGTTGGCCCAGGAGGTACTGGAAGACCCGACAACGGTCCAGGTGGACACGGTGGCCCCGGCCAAGACTGTGAGCCACGCCCTGTACCCGGTGGAACCGCACCTGAAGACCTCCATCCTCCTGGAACTGTTGCAACTCACCAAAACCGAATCAGTACTGATATTCACCCGCACCAAGCACCGGGCCAAGCGGCTGGGTGAAAAACTGATCAAGTCCGGCTACCGGGCGGCCTCGCTCCAGGGTAACCTGTCCCAGAACAGGCGGCAGGCGGCACTCAGCGGCTTCCGCGACGGCAGCTTCCAGATACTGGTGGCGACCGATATCGCGGCCCGGGGCATCGATGTGAGCCTGATCTCCCACGTGATCAACTATGATATCCCCGACACCGCCGACGCCTACATCCACCGGATCGGCCGCACCGGCCGTGCCGCCAGAAACGGCGATGCTTATACCCTGGTCTCCGGAGAAGATCGGCTCATGATCCGCGCCATTGAGCAGATGCTGGGCAGCCCGCTGGAACGACGCACCGTGGACGGCTTTGACTACAGTATCGCCCCGCCCCGGAAGAACACCGAGTTCGCCCGGCCGCCCCGGCAACCCCAGCCACGCCGCAAACCGGCCAGGCAGAGTCAAACAAATCCGCAGGGCGACCGGCCGCAGAGTTCGGTCCGGGCCGGCAAAACCGGCAAACAGAACCCCAACCGCTCCGGTGTGCGGCGCGGCCGGGGCGCGGCCCCGCTGGGCGTCAATCTGCAGACCGGCAGAGGCGGCGGCCAGAAACGCGGCGGCCGCTAAAAACCCGGTGCCGGCAGGACATGCAGCCCATTTTCAAACCCGGATCCGTGAGCGTTCGAGAACGGTGCAGATGCAAGGCGGCAACAATGTTGATTATCCTGGCGTGATATCAAGGAGTTGCCAACGCAGCAGATGCGCCGTTATTGGGCGGCGCGGTGAAGACCAGAAAATACGTTCGTTCAGCAATAAGGCAATAAATTCCACATATTGCTTGGAGTATCACCTCAAGCCGTCACGGATGCAGGTTAAAGCCGTCCCCGACATTGACATCAGGTGAGCAAACCCATAGTATACATTCATCGGCAGTCACCTGAATCCGTGACGGTCCGAGGCAACTAACATTCCATGTAACATATGGATGTTTATTGTATTATTGCGAGATAAGCGCATCTTCTGCGGGCAGCATAGGAGACCGCGAAGGTGTCCGGCGATCAACATACAGAGCAAACAGGATATGCATGAATAAAATACAGGACCTCCTTGAACATATCAAAAGGCTGGAGAAAGAACTGACTATCGAGGTCCAGAAGAAGGAAGAAGAATTCTTCTATAAGATAGAAGGCAAAAAAATATATTTTAATCGTGAGGTCAAAAAATACCATAAAACCATCAGCACCAAGCTCCACACCTACCTCTTCAACGCCAATCTTCTCAACATCATCACCGCGCCGGTAACCTGGTCCTGCCTTTTCCCGGCCGTACTGCTGGATATTGCCGCCTCGCTGTACCAGGCGGTCTGTTTCCCGGTCTACGGCATTCCCAAGATCAAACGTAACGAATATATAGTGATTGATCGCTATGCCCTCAGCTATCTCAACCTGATAGAGAAGGTCAATTGCGTCTACTGCGGTTACTTCAACGGCCTGCTCGCATACGTTCAGGAACTAGCCGCCCTGACTGAACAATATTGGTGTCCCATTAAACATGCCCGTAAAATCAGCACCATTCACAGTCGTTACAATAAATTCATCGAATATGGGGACTCCAAGGACATCTACGAACGAATCGAAAAGATACGCAGAGATTTCGACCAGTCCGAGTCTGCGTAAATAAAACAACCTGGCGGAGAGAGAACCATCAAAAGATACCTGATCATCGGTAACGGGGTCGCCGGCACCACTGCCGCAGAACATATCCGGAAACGGGACGACACCGGCCGCATCATTATTCTCACCGACGAGAAACTGCCTTTTTATTACCGGATACGGCTGGGCGAGTATATCGGCGGCGCCGTGCAGGAACAGGACCTCGTTGCCAGGAAAGCCGACTGGTATGCGGAAAAAAGGATCGAGCTGATCACCGGCACCAGGGTCATTGACGCTGACCCGGAGCAACGGACGGTCCGCACTGCAAATAAACAACAGTTTTCCTATGACCGCCTGTTGCTCGCCACCGGCAGCCACTCATTCCTGCCGCCGATCCGGGGCGTGGACAAGCAGGGCGTCTTTACCCTGAGGACCGTCGATGACGCGCGAAAGATTATTTCATTCGCCGAGACGCGGGAGAAAGTCGTGCTTATCGGCGGCGGTTTGCTGGGGCTTGAAAGCGGCAGCGCCCTGCTGGGCAAAGGGAAGAAAGTGACGGTGGTGGAATTTTTTCCCCGCCTCCTGCCGCGGCAATTGGATACAAAGGGCGCGGCAAGACTCATGCAGATCATGGAAGGCCGGGGATTTTCCTTTCGTCTCGGCACAAGTGTCAGGGAAATAGCGGGCCACCCGGCCGTTGAGAGTGTTCACCTGCAAAATGACGAAATCCTGCCGGCGGAGATGGTCATCGTCTCCGCCGGGGTCCGGCCGAACCTCGAACCGGCGCAACGTCTCGGCCTGGCCACCGACAAGGGGATCATCGTGGATTCCACCTTAAGGACGAGCCGCCCGGAAATTTTCGCGGCCGGTGATGCGGCCCAGTTCGGAGACCACGTTTACGGCATCTGGCCGGCCGCGATGGAGCAAGGCCGGGCGGCCGGCACGAATATGGCGGGCGGCGGCGTGATATACGAAGGCTCCACGCCGGCAAACAAACTGAAAGTCGCCGGCATCGACCTGGCCTCGGCCGGCGAAATTGATGCCGAAGACCGCTTTGCATCGCGGCTCGAAGAGACGGATACCGTATACCGGAAATTCGTAATAGACGGCAATCACCTTATCGGCTGCATCATGCTGGGCGATACCGCCGACTTTGCCCGGACGGTCAGGGCAATAAAAGAACAAACGGACATCGCCCGAATCAAGCTGCCGCAGGCATGAAGCCGGCCGGCCGCCCCTATTCGTTCACCGTCAGCCTGATCCTGGAAATAACTCCTTTGTCGCGATTATTCAGGACCTCCATGGTCCAGCCGTGCGCATCGACGATTTTTTTCACTATGGGCAGCCCCAGGCCGGTCCCTTCTTTTTTCGTGGTAAAAAAAGGATCAAAGATCCTCCCCCGTTGATCCTCCCGTATACCGCAACCACGGTCAATCACCTCGACAATAACGTCTTCTCCCTGCCGGTCGGTTCGGACCGTCACGGTCCCCCCCGCCGGGGAGGCCTGAACGGCATTCAAAATCAGGTTGACGATCACCTGCACCATACGCATCTCATCAAATGAAATAGCCGGTAACCCCTCACCAAGTTCGGGGACGATCCTGACGTGTTTATCTTTCGCCGCATCCGCGACCAGGGCCAGGCTGTCCCGCACCGTTTTATTGATGTCCGCATAGGTCCGGTGCAGCTTCAAGGGGCGGGAGAAGTCGAGCATATCCTTGGTCATCTCCTCCATCCTGGTGGCTTCCCTGATGACCAGGGCAAGTTTTTCCCGCGCCGGGTCATCAGCGGCCATTTTTTCCCATACCCGCCGGGTGAGCCCGCCGATAACCACAAGAGGTGTTTTCATATCATGAGCCACGGCGGCCAGGGACCGGCCCACCGAGGCCAGGTGCCTGGTCTGCAGCAGCCGTTCGGAAGCCGCCATTTCCCGGTTTCTCAGGATGCCGACCAGTACGGCCAGTCCGTTATACAGCCCGACCGACACCAACTTGTCAAGATCATACGGGGTGCCCCCCTGCCAGTGCCGGAAGACATAGGGCAGGTAGAATACGGTAATGGCGGCCGAGACCGTCAGGGCGCCGCGCAGACCAAACCATAATCCGGCCAGCACAATGGGCAGGTAATAGAATTCGCTGTAAAATGGATGATAGTGCAGATGGCTCCGGTCAATACCGTAATGCAGGAGGCTGATGGCGATCACCAGCATGGCCAGCAATATTTTCTTGCGGATGATCTCGTTTCTATTGTTATTCTTCATCGCATGCTACCGGAATCATCGAAACCGATTTTCGCCCCTGGTAAATAATGACCGGTTCCCTATTGGAGACAAAAAACCTGGGACAATGAAAAAAATATGTTACAGCTATCCAATGAAATCGAAAGGGATAAAGATAGCTCGCATATGGCAAACAACATCCCGGCTCCGTGAGCGTTCGAGAATGGTGCAGATGCAAGGCGGCAACGATGTTAATTATCCTAGTGTGATATCAACGAGTTGCCAACGCAGCAGATGCGCCGTTATCGGACGCCCCGCAAGGCGGCGCGGTGCAGACCAGCAAATACGTTTATTCGACAATAATACAACAAATTACACGTATTGCCCGAAATGACACCTCAAGCCGTCACGGATCCAGGAGCATGATACACCCTTTACCTGTCACCGGACATTCTCTGCCTGCATCGTTTTGCATCCACGCCGGCATTGCCCCGATGCCCGCCCGGCACCACCGGAGCCGGTGAAATGAACGTCCCGGAAACAAGCTGGCTGAGCGCCATCGTTATTCTACTGGACCTGGCGATCGTTTCGGTCCTGGTGCCGAAAGTTATCCTGCAACGGCGTGAATCAGGAGCAACGCTGGCGTGGATTCTGGCCATTGTCTTCGTGCCCTATCTCGGGCTGCTGAGTTTCTGGATTTTCGGCACTACACGAATACGGATGCGGCGGCGTAAACGGCGGCGGGCCGAACAGCATCTCCAGATGTCGGTGGCAAAATTCCGGGCGCAGCAACAGTTGTCGGTCGCGGATGAAATCGTGGCGTCCTCGCTCTTCACCCTGGCCGGCAAGCTGGGTGGAGCCGGCCCCCAGCCGGGCTGCAAGGCAACTCTGTACCGTGACGGCAGCAAGGCGTTTGACGCCCTTGAACAGGCCATCGACAAGGCCGGTCACCATATTCACCTGGTGTATTACATCTGGGAGCCGGACCATACCGGCGCCCGCCTGCGTGATGCCTTGGCCAGGGCGGCCGGCCGCAAGGTGGAAGTGCGGCTGCTGCTTGACGACGTTGGTTCGCGCAAGGCCAAAAACAAATTCTTCGCCCCACTGGCGGCGGCGGGAGGAGAGATCGCCCGTTTTTTACCTGTCAATCCCCTGAACCGCCAGTTGGCGCTCAACAACCGGAACCACCGCAAATTGGTGGTAATTGACGGTATCAGCGGTTTTACCGGCAGCATGAATGTCGGCGACATCTATGCAGGTCTGGCGGAATCGTGGCAGGACCTGCATGTCCACATTCATGGTCCGGTGGTGCATGAACTGCAGGAGGTCTTCTGCCAGGACTGGTATCACGCCACGGCCAGGGAACTGGCCAGCGCCCGATATTTTCCCGCAATCCCCCCGGCCGGCGACATCTGTGCCCAGTTCCTTGCCAGCGGCCCGGCTGATGAACGCTGGCTCGCTATCCACACCCTGCTGTTTGCAGCGATCAACCTGGCCCGGGAGCGGGTCTGGATCGAGACCCCTTATTTCGTGCCGGACGCGGCCGTTGCCATGGCCCTGCAGACGGCAGCGTTGCGAGGCATTGATGTCCGGCTGCTGTTACCCGGCTACTCCGACCATCCATTGGTGCTGCTGGCCGGCCGTTCGTTTTACAAAGAACTCCTGGACGCCGGAGTTCGTATTTTCGAACTGAACAAGACCATTCCCCATGCCAAGACCGCCGTGGTTGACAAAATTTTCGCCACCACCGGTTCAGCCAATATGGATCAGCGCAGTTTCCGGCTTAATTTCGAAGCAAACCTCTTCTTCTTCGGCAGCGAGATCGCCTCTGAACTGGAACGGGATTTTCTCCTGCTGTACAGGGAGGCGAACGAAATCACGGCCGCCGACCGGGCAAACCTGACCCGGAGCCAACGGCTCGCCGAGGGATTTGCCCGTATCCTGGCGCCTCTGCTCTAAGCCGGGGAACACACGGGCACACGAATCAGGCTCAGCCGCAACTGCATCCCGGGCCGCACTCGCTCTGGTCCGTCGAGCCGCAAGAACATCCGCCGGCCTCCTCCTGCTGCTGCGCCTGCTCCGCCTGCGACAACTCTTCGGCGCTCGGCTCCCTGACTTCCACGATATTGACATCAAAAAAAAGCTGCTGGCCGGCCAGGGGATGATTCAGGTCAACGACAACCACGTCGTTATCCTTCAACTCCGCCACACTCATCACGATCTGGCCATGAGGCCCCTGAGCGTGGAAGGTCATGCCCGGCTCGACCGTGACATCATCCGGGAACTGGCTCCTCGGTATTTCATGGAACATATCCTTGCTGACCGGGCCGTAAGCATCTTCAGGCTCCACGGTGATCCGGCTGCCGTCACCGGCCGACATGCCCATAAGTGCCTGTTCCAGGCCGGGAATGATCTGACCGGTGCCGGCAATAAAGCCCAGCGGCTCACCAGCAGGGGAGCCGTCAACCTCCTCGCCCGAAGCGAGGGAAAGCTTGTAATCCATAGCTACATACAATTTATCCGTGATTTTCATAAATTACCTCTTCAGATGAATTAAGATACGATGAGGACGGACCTGCTGATATCATCGCCTTTCAAATACCGATTAATACAAACCTGAATCCGTGACGGCTTGAGGTAATATTCCATGCAATCTACAGAATTCATTGCATTATCTCTGAATAAACTCATTTGCCGGTCTTCACCGCGCCGCCCGGCGGGGCGCCAGGTAACGGTGCATCTGCTGCGTTCTCGAACGCTCACGGATTCAGGACAAACTTATTTTTGAGAAACCCTAAGGGCAATGGCCGGAAAAGTCAACTCCGGAAAACCGGCTAGCCCGGCCGGCAGCAACTCCGGAGCAACAGTCAAGGACAAGCGATTGACTCAACACCGAGGACCCCGGTTGTCACGATAGTGCCGTCCGGCCGGATAAATATCTCCAGGCCGGGCAGATCTGCGAAATCAAAGATGGTATACCGGTCCGTCAGAAACAGGATATTCTGGTTGGCCGAAGCGGGCCAGGCGCCATTGACATTTGCCAGCCGGTAATCATACGGGCCGTCAACGAGGACATCGGTGGCGGCAAGGAGGCGTGAACCGCCGGCCATTGATCTGATCCGGGAGATGGTCCGGCCGGAAAAGAGCAGCACGGAAAGATCCGTCTGCTGCCGCACCGCCTCCAGCAGCAGAGCCAGCACCGCCGCCTGCCCGGTAGGCTCGCCGCCGCTGACGGTCAGTCCCTCGATATCCGGCAGCGCCGTCAGCCGGCTGATTAATGATGCGATCCCGACCGCCCGGCCGCCGCCGGGGTCCTGCAGGGCGGGATTGCAGCACCGGGGGCAGTCCAGCGGACAGCCCTGCACCCAGAGCACGGCCCGCTTACCCGGGCCGTTGGCATAACTTGCCGCCAGGAAACCATGCACGCGCAAGACCGGTCCGGTCTTTTTTGCCGCTGACGCAACAGGCATCAGTCGTCCAGTTCCAGGTCCGGGGCCGCCGCAAAACCGGGGACACGGACCTGCTCCTTCAGGGCGGAATTGACTTCGGGGAACGAGGCCGACCGCGCCCGGCCCTCGATCAACCATTGGCGCAGGCGCTCGATATTATCCTTCTGGCTGCTGCTCAGGGGCACGATCTCGACCGGGGGAGTGATCACCTGCAGGATATCCGCCGTGTTAAATTCCCGGGCGCCGTCGTTGAACGCCCGCACCATCGCCGCCACTATGGTCTGCTCGATCTCGGAGCCCACATAGCCGGAGCTGGCCTCGGCCAGGGCATCCAGATCGAACTGGTCGATCACCGGCCGCCGTTTCAGCAGGTGGACCCCGAAAATTTCCCGGCGCTCTCTCCGGGTGGGAAGATCAAGAAAGAAAATAGCGTCAAAGCGGCCGGCCCTGGAGAACTCCGGGGGAATCCGGGCAATATCATTGGCAGTGCAGACCACGAAAACCGGCTTCTGTTTGTCCTCCATCCATGACAGCAAGGTGCCGAACACCCGGGAGCCGGTCCCGGAATCACCGCCGGTGTCGGCTATGCCCTTTTCCACCTCGTCGATCCACAACACACAGGGGCTGACCGTCTCGGCCAGGCGCAGCGCCCGGCGGATATTCTCCTCGCTCTGCCCCACCAGGCTGCCGAACACGGCCCCCATGTCCAGGCGGATAAGGGGCTGGCGCCACAGGCCGGAGACCACCTTGGCGGTCAGGCTCTTCCCCGTGCCCGGGATCCCCACCAGCAAAAGGCCCTTGGGCGGCTGCAGGCCGTAATCCACGGCCTGCCGGGAAAAACAGTTTTCACGGGACCGGAGCCATTGCTTCAGCACATCGAGCCCCCCCACCTGTTCGATGGTCTCGGTTGCCGCGAAAAATTCCAGGGCACCGCTTGCCCGGATAATGTTCTTTTTTTCCCCGGTTACCAGGTCAATGTCCTGTTCATCCAGGCTGCCTTTGGTGACGATTGCCTTGGAGAAAACCCGCTGGGCCTGGTTTGCCGTCAAACCCAGGGCGCTGCGGGCCAGCTTTTCCCTGCCCAGCTCGGTAAGATTGATCCGAACATTGGGAATCCTGGTAAAGGTGTCCAGGATCTGCTTCATCCCCTCGAAGTCCGGCGGCTCGAAATCGATCACATAGACCTGGTCGGCCAGCTCTTCCGGGATGTAATTCCGGCAGGAGGTCACGATGATATTCTTGCGGGTCTGCTTGAGCGTCTGGACGACATTCTTGAGCTTGCGGACGACCTGGGGGTTCCGCTCCCACATGCGATGAAAATCCTTAAGAACAAAAACCGCGTCCTGCTCGAGCTTAACTATGATTTCCAGGGCCGTGACCGGGTCCTTGGCCGGACGGCCCACCGGACCGGTGGCCTCGGTCAGGGGCACAAAACCGTCGGCGATATCCCACGAATAAACCGGCCGGCCGCTGCTGAAGCACGCGTCGGCGACCTCTTTCAAGACGCGCTCTTCTTCCACGGTCACCACGTTAATCAGTGAAAAACGGGCCTTGAAGTACAGGTTGAGTTCATCCTGGAACGGTGAGCCTTGTCTGGTCATGGCACCCCCTTATACACAACGCCTGAGTGTGAGATGAATCGTGTGATCCTGGAGCGATTCGTCCTCCACGATTTCAAAGCCCCGGGCCTGCACCCGGGCGCTGACGGCATGGTAGGCGTAGCGCTGCAGGAGCTGCGCCATAAACGACTTGGCCCGGATATCGGTAATCCCGTACCAGTCGGCCACCAGCTCATAGGTTTTGCCGACTTTGCGAAAACCCAGGTCATAGTCCGGATTCCCGGTCGGGACCTTGACTTCCACCTCGGTTTCCCGCCCCCCGTAGCCCCGGATCATGACCTGGCCCTCTTGCGGCTGAAACCCGAGGTCCTTGAGCGCCGCCACCAGGTACTTCCTGTTCACCAACTGGGTCTTCATCGTCGTAAAATGCGACATCTTTATCCTCCGCATTAACATCCTTGTCCGTAACCGCAAGGTCCGGACCGGAGACCGGACGGCAGGCATGACCACGGCAGGCGATAGCGGGCGCGCGGCATGTTCGCTCCTCTACCGGAGCTTGACCACCGGGTAGTCATCAAATACCAGCCGCCTGGTCAGCAGGTCCCGCACCGTGACCCGGAGATTTTTGTTAGCGCCGACCCGGAAGCTTAGGGAAAAGCGCTTGTCGCCGCGTTTCGCTACCGGCTCCGCCTCGATAAACGTGGGGTTGTTTTCATTCATCCAGAATTCGGTGCCGGTAAAGGCGCCGGCCGCGCCGCTGTCAAACACCACGCTGCCGTTTAAATCAAAAATAATTTCCCCCCGGCCGCTGCCCGATGTCCCCTTTTCCGCCACCTCGTAGATGTCAACACCGAAAAACCGCTGGCCCTCCCGGGTGGGCCTGAGGCTCAGTTTCTTGAAATCCGGGGCGGTCGGATACCTGGTTCCACGCGGCACCAGGGAAATAAAGCCATGGGTTCCGGTCCTGGTGTCGTAGCTCCTGATGGCGTAATCGTGCTGAATATGATCGTAGAGGGTCTCGATATCGCTGGTCAGGTAGCGGCAGGCGCCCCGGGCCACCGCGTCAAACGGGCGGTAGGACCGGACGTTTCTATAAACGGCGCTCACCATGCGCCGCACGCTGGGGATCAGGCTGGTGCCGCCCACCAGCAGGACATCCTTGATGTGCTCGCGGGCCGCCCCCCGTTCGTATGCCCTTTTTTCCGCCCGCTCCATGGTTTCCCGCACGTTACGGTAAAGCCCTTTTTCTTCCAGGAGATCTTCCAGATCGCCCCGGTGATAGACCCCGGAAAGCCGCAGGCCGCTCGGCTGGTGGACAATATCATATTCCCGGCTCTCGTGGTCCGACAGCCGCTCCTTGAGGATCTCCACCTGCTGGATGAACAGGGCGCTGGCCGGCCGCGCGTCCACCGCCTGGATGCCGGCCCGTTGCAGCAGATCGGCATAGAGCCAGCCGTCGATACTGCGGCCGCCGACCCGGCAGCCGGCCTTGCCCAGAACCCGGCAGCCCCGGCCCCGGTCCACCTGTTCCTCGATCCTGACGATGGAGATATCCAGGGTGCCGCCCCCGAAATCAAAGATCATGAACATGTCCCCGGGCTGCAAATGGGTATCGTAGCCGAAAATGCAGGCCGTGGACTCGTCGATGAAACGGTAGCGCCGTATCCCGAGGCTGCGGCAGGTCTCGGACAGCCAGTCTGTGTAGTTTTCAAAGGCCTCCACCGGCACGGTAAAGGCGATCTCGGCGCTTTCCAGGTCCACCTGGCCCGAAGCCGCCGCAAACAGCAGCACCTTTTCAAGAAAATCCCGGCCGGCATCAAAAAAATCCACCCGGCTGCCGTCGGCCAGTTCATACTGTATCCGCCGGCCCTCCTGGATATAGGCCTTCATCCAGCGGAACGTCCCCCGGCTGTTTTCCAGCATCCGGTCAAGCACCTGGCTGCCGATAAAACTGATGTTGCGGTCCCGGTAACTGATCATGGACGGGATGCAGGGGATCTCGTGCCGCCGGCCGTTGTGCCGGTAGAAAAACGGCCGGGTCACATCTTTAACCGGATGAAGGACCACGTCCTTTTTTTCCGCGTCCCAGAAGGCCACAATGGTGTTGGAAGTGCCGAAATCCACGGCCATCTGCCGGGGCCGGGCTCCCCCCTTATCCATCAATCCCGCGCCTGTTGTTTTTGCGTAATGGTTGCAGTGACTTCCGAGCTGACCATCTCCGAGGTTTCTTCCCGCTCCAGGATCTCGCCGCCCAGGTCCTGCTCCAGTTCCCGGGTCAGGTCCAGACATTTTTTGCCAGGCACCCCGCGCACTCCAAAGGAAATCTTACCTCCGGGGCTGATAAAAACTTCCAGTTCCTGTATTTGCACGATACGATCCTCCCGTGGGTAGCATACCTGGTTTCCGGATATATTTACCTGAATCCGTGACGGCTTGAGGTGTTATTCCATGCAATATCTGGAATTTATTGCATTATTGCGGGACAAACGTATTTTTCGATTTTCACCGCGCCGCCCTGCGGGGCACCCGATAACGGATCCAGGATTTAGTTTACTCCCTTTTCAGTTTTGCCACAAAAGGTAACCGGGCCGGCGCCACGAAATCCGCCGCCATCATTCATCCTCAATTTCCACTTCCACGTCGGCGGCCCCGGCCTCAACCGACATATCTTCGCTGACCGAGACATCCATACCCAGGAACTCGGCCAGGGTCAGCAGATATTCCCGTTCCTGTAACGACAGCAGGGACTGGACGCGGTCGAGGAAATTGTCCGGCTGATCCGGTTTTTGCTCCGGACCGGACGGCATCGTCCCCGTCTGCAGGGCGTCGACACCGGCCGGTCCCAGGTCACACAGCCGCCCGCCGGCAGGCAGTCTGAGCAGTGCCTGTACCCAGTAGACATGATCCTGCGAAAGCCGCGCCCGGTTGGCCGGGGTCAGTGTGCCGGGGTGCAGCAGTTCTGCCTCTGCCGCTGCCATGCGTACCTGCCAGTAGTCATCGCCGCAGGCGATGTCGGCCGCCTCGGCCAGGGCCGGGGACCCGGCTTCCGCCAGGACGATCAAGGCCGCGCTCCGGCGCCGGAAATGTTCCCGGTCCCGGGTCCAGGCCAAGACATCACTTTCGTTTTCCGGCGGCGTTTCCGCACCGAAGAACATGGGCCTGAAATCCCGGAAAATCGCCTGGGCACATAAGCCCGGCGCCCTGTCCCGCCATTTTTTTTGAAAAGTCTTTTCCAGCCGCTGCCGGAGCTCGGCAGTACGGGCATCCCGGCATTGCCAGCCGGCGGCATTCAATTCGGCAATAATTTGCCGCCCCTGCGCACAGGTGGCAAAGGCCAGCAGGTCGAACAAGCCGTCATAGTCTTTGTTTTTCGTCATGATGGCGATCTGCAGGTCCACCTCTCCGGCGGCCGGCATAGTCTTTCTGCTCCCCCGTTCGGTCCTGAACACGGCCAGCAGCCGGGCATCGCCGGTTTTCCGAATCCGGCCGGCAATGGCCTCCTTTAACCCCGGCTCCGCGGTTTCATACCAGATGCGGAGTATGGACTGTTCAAAATCAAGGTCACGGTAGGCGGCCATATCTCCGGCCAGGAAATAAAACAGGGCCCGCTCGGCAACATCGACCGGGTAGCGACCCTGTTGCCGCAGGACTATCGGCAGGATGCTCTCCGGATATTCCTTGGCCAGTGCCCAGATCCGGTCAACGCCGGAGTCGCCTTCAGTGTCGAGAATATGGGCGGCCGCGCGCGTCACAATCGTCTCTTCCGGGTCCAGGAGACAGGAGCGGGCGGCTTCCCCGCCGAGCCGGCCGGCGGGCCGCAAACCCTGGAGCAGGGTGGTCTTAAGCCGGAGTAGTGCCGGGGTTTGCGCCACATAACGGCCTTGCAGCAGAAGCTGTTTTATCTCTGCCGCCCGATTTTCATGCCAGAAGGCACACAGCCGGTCAATGCCGGCAGGATTGGTCAATGACAGCAACGCCTTCCCGGCCCGGACTCGGACGTCTTCGTCCTTATCGTTTAATAAGCCAAGCAGGGCTTCCACGCCCTGCCCGTCCGCACCGCTCACCTCTTTTATGCGGCCCTGCCGCAGACAGGTCAGGTATTTCAGCTCAAGCGGCCCGGTTGCCGTATAACCGGCTGTCGTTATCAAGCCGGCCAGACGTGACTCCCGGTTCTCACTCCACAGGGCGCACAACCGGTCGGCGGCTGCGGACTGCAGGCTGGTCAAGGCCCGATACGCGGTCTGCCTGGTTTGTTCTTTTTTATCAGACCACGCCCGCAGCAACGGCCCGACCGCTTCGGCGGCATCGGTGCCGACTAGTTCCCCGACCGCTCGTCTTCGCAAAAACGCCAACCGGCTGGATAACCGCTTGACGGCTTTTGCCGTTTTCCTGTCCATGCGTCACACTCCTGCTTGTTCAGAGGCTGTATTGAATCATTTTTAACTATTCAGCTGCACCCCATCTTCGGGCGATCAGGCCGCCTCACATAGGCAATACTATAGATTCGTTGGCCTGCTTCCCCGAATATGGAGCACATCTGAACAGTTACAGGCCGAGATTATAGAAGTTTCTTACTTACACCTGAATATAGTTACATTTTATTTTAACCTGAATCCGCACCATTCTCGAACGCTCACGGACCCAGGTTTAAAGGCAGGCAGAAACAACGGCCTTGGCTGACCGAAACCCGCGGAGGCCGACCCTGTAGCCCTGGTAGTCGTTGCGCCGGTTGCCGGCGCGGAAATCGACCTGTTCGCCGGTGCTCCAGGACCCGCCCCGCAAAACGACCCGCCCGGCCTCCGGCAGTGAAAAATCACCATGAGCATAACGTTTGTAGGCATTGCCGTCAAACCGGTCCGCACACCATTCCCAGAGATTGCCAGACTGCTGGAAGGTGCCCATGGGACTTGCGCCTTCCGGATGGTCATACACCGGCACCGTGCTGCCGGCGGCACCTTTCTGATCGACCCGGCAGACCCGGCGGCCGCCTTCAAAGTCGTCCCCCCAGGGATAGACCAGGCCGGCGTAACCCCGGGCGCAGTACTCCCACTCCGGTTCCGTCGGCAGGTAAAGCCCGGCCCATTCGCAGTAGGCCGTGGCATCTTCCCAGTTCACATACCGCACAGGGTGATCCGGGGCGTCATTTTGCCAGTATCCCCAGCGTTCACTCCAATCATCGTCGGTCCCGGGATACCTGCCGCCTGTATAACCGGTCTCGGCAACAAATTTTGCAAACTGCTTCACGGTCACGCAGGTGATCCCCATGTAAAACGGGGCCAGGTAATGCAGGTGCCCCGGTTTTTCACGATATCCCGCCATTGTGTCCTTGTCCACGGCCCCCATCCGGAACCAGCCGCCCGGCATGAGTACCAGCTCCGTGCCGTCGGTGTCATTGACCAGGTACCATGGCGGTGTTGTATTGCTTCGCGTATTTTTCATAATTTTCCCTGTCAATTCTCATCTGCCGCCCAAGCGGCAAAAGATAAAAATTCAAAAGATAACTGTCCCGGCAGGACGGAAGCCGTTGAAATTGCTCCTGAGGTTCGGATAGTTGTAGTCCCGGCAGCCGGCGCGAAAGACGGCCAGGTCTTCGTCGTACCAGGACCCGCCCCGCAAAACCCGCCCCCCGGAGTCCGCAGACCTTGAGACCCCGCCCTCGGCATAGCGTTTGTACGCATCGCCGTCATACCCGTCCGCGCACCACTCCCAGAGATTGCCAGACTGCTGGAAGGTGCCCGTGGGGCTTGCGCCCCCGGGATGGGCATAGACCGGCGCGGTACTGCCATCAGGGCCTTGCTGCCGGCTCCGGCAGACCCGGCGGCCGTCTTCCCAGTCATCCCCCCAGGGATAGATCAGGCCCGCGTAACCCCGGGAGCAGTACTCCCATTCCGGTTCCGTTGGCAGCCGCAGGCCCGCCCAGCGGCAGTAGGCAACGGCATCATACCAGTTTACATCCCGCACCGGGTAGCCGTCCGGGTCTTTTTCCCAACCTTTTCCCGCCTCGTAGGCGGTCTCCCGGACAAATAGCCTGAACCGGGCAACTGTGACGCAGGTAATTCCCATGTAAAACGGGTCCAGGTAATGCAGATGCCCCGGCTCTTCACGATCTTCCGCCTCTTCGTCCTTGGCCACGGCCCCCATCCGGAACCAGCCGCCCGGCATGAGTACCAGCTCACTGCCGTCGATTTTATTCACCAGATACCATGGGAGATTACCGGCCATACCTGCTTCCTTTTTGAACCGCTGCGAATCATGTGCTACATGAATACCTGAATCCGTGACGGCTTGAGGTTATATTCCATGTAATATTTGGAATTTATTGTATTATATTCCAAATAAATGTACTTCCTGGTCTGCACCGCGCCGCCCTGCGGGGCGCCCGATAACGGCGCATCTGCTG
>VAPG01016349.1_pt1 | contig 16337 bp, 11 predicted proteins | sample 3393851 | NCBI WGS metagenome assembly VAPG01 (sample SAMN08290438, study PRJNA428436) | hydrothermal vent metagenome | isolation source: Deep-sea hydrothermal vent chimney | place: Atlantic Ocean: South-mid Altantic Ridge | depth 2194 m m
CCGTTTTACCTGACCTCCAAGGCCCGGGAATTCGATATCCCGACCAAATTCATTGAACTGGCCGGCGAAATAAACACCTCCATGCCATATTTTGTTGTGCAACGCGTCATGGAGGCACTCAATGAACACGGCAAGTCACTTAAGGGAGCAAATATTCTCATCCTGGGAGTCGCCTATAAAAAAGAAATAGACGACGACCGGGAGTCCCCGTCCTACAAGCTCATGGAACTGCTTGCCAATAAGGGCGCTGCAATAAAATATAACGATCCTTACATACCAAAACTAAAGACAGTGCGTAAATATAACCTTCGTCTGACCAGCACCCCACTCACTGCTGAAAACCTGGCAGCAACCGACTGCGTGCTTGTCGCCACCGGTCATGCCGCCTATGACTATGATTTTATCCTGAAGCATGCCCGCCTGATCGTGGATACGAGAAATGTCTTTGCCGGCTGTAGTAAAACCGCAGGGAAAGTATTTATGGCCTGAGCAGGATCTCTACCAGGCAAGGTATTCTGTATTACCCCTCCGCTCTCTGCTTGCCCGCCGGAGCTTTGGCAAAAGCAGGCATGGCCGCCGTCCGCGCTCACCCGTATTAATTTTATTTAAGAGCGCAGTTCCGAATCTCCCTCTCCCAAGAATGGGAGAGGGCCGGGGTGAGGGTTGAAAATTCATGTTTCGCGACTTTTTCTTTTCCAGGGGATGAGCATGGGCACGGTCCGGCAGTAGGCAATGTAGGGTGCGCCCAGTTCTTTCTGTAAACGTTTTTCTTCCAGGAAGGTGCCGATCACCAGATAGGCGGAGAGGATCACCTTGCCGAGCAGGGAAACATCGCTGTTGGGACCAGCCCCCCAGAGGAAGGCGATGCCGCCGCTGTACCAGGGATGGCGGACATAACCGAGAATGCCGTCACTGTGAAACGGCAGCGGTGCCGGCGCGCCGGCGCTTCGGCTTCGGTATTGCCGCCATTGCGAGATGCCTAAGAAGTAGCTCATATCGTAGACCCGGTAACCGAGATAGAAAAGAACTGCTGCGTAAACAAGCAGGCCGGCCGGCAACAGCCGCCAGGGTCCGTGCCAGTCAAAAATGACGTGCTGCGGCAGGGAGTACTGGTAATAGAGAAGCGGCACCAGGCTGACGATGCTGAACAGGACATAGCCAAAGCGGTATAAACCGAAATATCGGCCAAGCAGGGGCCGGGCCGTTTTGTGCGCGTAACTGCTGATGAGCAGACTGTGCAGAGCGCACCAGGCAATCCATAAAGAGGCAAGAATCAGCATATTTTCACGACAGACGGGCCAGGCTGAAGATGGTCATGCCGGTTAACCGGGTAATCAGGAGCCGGGCGGGGAGAATTCAATACATTTTTCCGGACAGTATGCCGCCGCCTCGTCCACCGCCCCGGTGATTTGCGGATCAACGGTAATCAGTTCGGCCTTGCCCGTCATCTCGCCGAGGCGGAAGACCTCGGGACAGAGTTCCACGCAGGTCCCGCAACCGCTGCACAGATAGGTGTCTATAATAATTTCTCTCATTAACTGAAGGTAGCACGAAACTGTGCGTCTGTCGAAAAGAAAGAAAAAGCGGCGAAAACTTACCTATACCCCGTTAAAGGCGCAACAGCCCAGGGCGTTCTTTTTGAATGAGAGATCGGGCGTAATGGGATACTTGCCGGTGAAACAGGCCAGGCAGAAGGAATCCCGGGGCAGGCCGGTCGCCTCGACCAATCCTTCCAGGCTCAGATAGGTCAACGAGTCGAGTCCCAGGTGTTCACGAATTCCGTCGACGGAATGTTTGCCGGCTATCAGCTCATTATTCGACGGAAAATCGATGCCGTAGTAGCAGGGATGGCAGGTGGGCGGACAGCTGACGAGCATGTGCACCTCCTTGGCCCCGGCATTGCGCAGCGACCGGACCCGGCTGCGGCCGGTGGTACCGCGGATGATGGAATCCTCGACAATAATTACCCGTTTGCCTTTTAACAGCGAGCGCACCGGATTGAGCTTCACCCGGACGGAAAAATCACGCATGGACTGGGTGGGCTGAATAAAGGTGCGGCCCACATAATGATTACGGATCATGCCCATCTCCAGCGGAATGCCGGATTCCTGGGAAACGCCGATCGCCGCATAGTTGCCGGAGTCGGGAAAGGGCATGACGAAATCGCCGTCTATTTTCGCCTCTCTGGCCAGGGTCTGGCCCATGCGCTTGCGCGCCGCATAGACGTTGATCCCGAAGATATCGCTGTCGGGCCGGGCGAAATAGACCTGCTCGAAGATACAGAAGCTTTTGCGCTGCGGCGGCCAGGGAAAAATGGATTCAATCCCGTCCTTGTTGATGATCAGCACCTCGCCCGGTTCCACCTCGCGGATATATTCGGCCTCCACCAGGTCCAGGGCGCAGGTCTCCGAGGCCACGATATGGGCGCCGTTGTCCTTCCGGCCGAGACAGAGGGGCCGGAAGCCGTTGGGGTCGCGCACCGCGATCAAGGTGTCGGCCGTCATCAGCAGGAGAGAGTAGGCACCGCGAATGCAGGCAAAGGTTTCCTTGACCGCTTTAGCCAGCCCCAGGTGCAGGGTCCGGGCCATCAGGTGGACCACGATCTCGCTGTCCATGGTGGTCTGAAAAATCGCCCCCTTGTCTTCAAGATGTCGGCGCAGGTCAACGGAATTGACCAGGTTGCCGTTATGGGCAACGGCCAGCGGGGTCCCATGGTGCGTAACCAGGAAAGGCTGTGTGTTGATGATGTTGGAGTCGCCGGTGGTGGAGTAGCGGACGTGCCCCATCGCCAGGTGGCCTGGCAGCCGTTGCAGGGTCTGCTCGTTGAAGACCTCGGAGACCAGCCCCATGTTCTTGTGGATGTGCACCCGGCCGCCGTCGGCGACCACGATGCCGGCGCTCTCCTGGCCCCGGTGCTGCAGGGCGTAAAGGCCGAAGTAGGTTAACTTGGCGGCATCCTCATGGCCAAAAATACCATAGATGCCGCACTCGTGTTGCGGTCTGTCCGATCGGCGGCCGCCGTTTTTCATTGTTGGCTGCCGCTGCGAAATCGGTTTTCCTTTTCCATGTCCCTGAAGCGGAAGCTGCTGGGCGCTCATGTAACTCGGGCCTCTAAAAAATGTGAAGGCACAAAGAACCGTTCCTTTGTGCCTGTTGTTTTGGTACTGTTTTATTCGTTAACCGTAGTTCTGTTAGAAACAGATTACGACATTTTTTTCAACAAAATACGCCGTCTTTTGCAGAATAGTTGCATCGGCAATCTATTTTTCCGCCAAAGGCGTGATTACACCTGAATTCGTGAGCGTTCGAGAACGGTGCAGATGCAAGGCGGCACGGATTCAGGTTACAGGGTAATGAGAGCAACGAGCAACCTGGTCAGGCCGGTCAGATCCCGGAGACTGATCTGTTCGTCCGTGGAATGGACATGGGTCATGCCGGTGGCGATTATGGCGGTCTGCCGGCCGTAGCCGTTAAAAATATTGGCATCACTGCCGCCGCCGGCGCTTTCGTATTGCAGGTCCAGGCCGACAAAACCGGCGGCCTCGGCGACCCGCCTGATCACCCGGTCATCCGGCCGGAGTTTCATAACCGGAAAATCGAGCCGGGCCTCAAAGATCAGCTCGGGCCTCCCCCGGGCCTCGCCGCCGGGGTCCTGCCAGTTGTCGACCACCTGCCGGAAGGCCTCCCGGACCCGGCCGGTCAGCTCGTCCAGCTCCCGGCTTGAGTGACTGCGGATTTCACCGTCAATAACGACCCGGGCCGGCACAATATTACTGGCTTCGCCGCCCCGGATAGTGCCGAAATTGATCGAGCTGTCCCTGTTGATCCGCCCGCTTGGCGCGGCGGCTATGGCCAGAGCGGCCAGCTTGATGGCGCTGATGCCCCGCTCGGGATGCAGGCCCGCGTGAGCGGCGACGCCGCAGATGGTTATGTGCAGCCGGTTCGCGGCCGGCGCCCCGAGGATGACGCGGCCAAAGCCGCTGCTGTCCAGGGCGTAACCGCTGCCGGCCTTGATCATTGCCGGGTCGAGCGCCTTGGCGCCCAGCAGGCCTATTTCTTCGCAGGTGGTAAAAATAAATTCCAGCGGCCCGTGTTCAAGCCGGTGGGCGCGGACAAGGCGCATGGCCTCGATGAGCGCGGCTATGCCTGATTTGTCATCGCTGCCGAGAATGGTGTCGCCGGCGCTGAAAAAGGTACCGCCCTCGCGGCGTACCCGAACCCCGGTGCCCGGCTCCACGGTATCCATGTGACAGTTAAAAAATACGGCTTCCCGCTCCAGGGTCCCGTTAAAGCGGATGAACAGGTTGCCGGAATCCGAGCCGGTCGTTCGGGCCGAGTCGTCTTCAACGATTTCGTCCGCGCCGAGTTCGGCAAAAATCTCCTTGAGCAGCGCCGCGACCCTGCCTTCCCGGCGGGAGGGGCTGTCGATTTCGCATAACGTGGTAAAATTCGCCGCCAGGCGTTCGCTGTCAATCTTCACCACAGGTGGCCTCTTCAGCGCGCAACAGGACGACCGCGTGGGCGGCAATGCCTTCGCCGCGGCCGGTATAGCCCATCTGCTCGGTGGTGGTGGCCTTGATATTGACGGCGTCCGGACCGACGGCGCAGACCGCGGCCAGCCGGTCCTGCATGGCCCCGAGAAAGGGGGCGAGCTTCGGCTGTTGACAGATCACCGTGATGTCGGCGTTACTGAGGACGAGCCCCCTGCCGGCGACGCGTTCCATGACCCGGCCCAGCAGTTTCAGGCTGCTGATGCCTTGCCATCGTTGGTCGCTGTCCGGAAAATGGCGGCCGATATCGCCATCGCCCAGGGCGCCGAGGATGGCGTCAACCAGGGCATGGGTCAGGACATCGGCGTCCGAGTGGCCCAACAGGCCGAGCTCAAAGGGGATCGTGACCCCGCCGAGGATGAGCGGCCGATTTGCAGTCAGCCGATGGGCGTCGAAACCGTGACCGATTTTCATGACTGCGGGCTCCCGGCACAGCCCGGCGGCCATTCCCAGGTCTCCGGGCCGGGTAATTTTAAAGTTTTCCTCGCCGCCGGCCACGACGGTTACGGCAATACCTGCGTGTTCCAGCAGCGAGGCCTCGTCGGTGCCGGCAAAGCCGTCCCGCTCCGCCCGGGCAAAGGCCTGTTTCAGCAAATCCGTGCGGACGGCCTGCGGGGTCTGGGCCTGCCAGAGGCCGGTGCGGTCCACGGATTTCAGAATTTCGCCGTCCGCGGCCACCTGTTTCAGCGTATCCTTGACCGGGATCGCGGCAATGGCGGCTCCTGATTTCATGGCCCCCCGCAGGCAGCGCCTGATGATCTCCCCGCTGACCAGGGGACGGGCGCCGTCATGGACCAGGACCAGGTCAATTTCCGGGGGCAGGACGTTCAGCCCCGCCCGCACCGAGTCCTGCCGGGTAGCGCCGCCGGGGGTCAGGATAAGCCGGGCCGCCTGGCCGGGAGAGAGGTAACGGCGAAGCAGCTCTGCCGTCTCCTGTTCATGGCCCGGCGGCACGACCACGACGACCTCCTTGATTTCAGGGAGGGAGAGAAAGGCCCGCAACGTGTGGACCAGGAGGGGCGTCCCGGCGATTTCGCAGAACTGCTTGGGCCGGGCGGCGCCCATGCGGGTACCCAGGCCAGCGGCCGGGATAACGGCAGCGGCCATGGCCGGGGACGGGTCCGGCCGCTGCCGGCTGTCCATCGCTCTCTGTTTCCTCTCTTCCGGCATCTGAATTGGGGTGGGCTGTAAGCCGAATTTTGTCTCCGCTTACAGCGGATCATGATCATTTATCTTGGATGCCGGTCACCCGGCACCTCGCGCAACCTACCCGGAAACTTCGGACGGGCCGTCCTCAAACGTTTCCCTATTTGGTCTTGCACCCGGTGGGGTTTGCCCTGCCTTCCGTGTCGCCACGAAAGCGGTGAGCTCTTACCTCGCCATTTCAACCTTACCTGTGTCTGCACGGGGCAGACCATCGGCGGTGTATTTTCTGTGGCACTTTCCCCCGGTTACCCGGAGTTCGCGTTACGAACCACCGTGCCCTGCGGTGTTCGGACTTTCCTCTCCGGCTGTGATACCGGAGCGATCATGCGCCCACCCCAAACTTGTTGTATTGTCTCTCACAGAGGCACAGAGATCACAGAGAGAGCTTTTTTGTTTTGTCTTTATTATTTGGCCCTCTGTGTACTCTGCGAGCTCTGTGAGAGCCTTTTTTGTTTTGTCTTTATTATTGGCCCTCTGTGAACTCTGCGAGCTCTGTGAGAGCCTTTTTTGTTTTGTCTTTATTATTTGGCCCTCTGTGAACTCTGCGAGCTCTGTGAGAGCCTTTACTTTCATCGTGCTTGCACACACTTCTCGGTTTGCCCGTCAGACGTCACAGACCTCGGTCTCCTCTTCCTTGAAGTAGAGAACCCGCTGGCAGGTGGGACAGCAATGAAGCTTGTCGCCCTTGCGGACTTCGTTGAACTGCTGCGGGGGAATGGCCATGAAACAACCCTGGCAGATGCCGTTTCTCGTTTCAACAACCGCGCTGCCGTTTCGTTTTTTCAGCAGCATATCGTAACGATGGAGCGTACCGGGCAGGAGGTCGGGGGCGATCTTTCCCCGCTCGCTCTCCACCTTTTTCTTGCGGTTGGCGATTCTCTTGACGGCCTTGTCGGCCTTGTCGATTTCTTCCGCCAGCAATGTCTTCTCGCCGGCGCAGAGATTTTCCAGCTCTTCGGCCTTGATCTGCAACTGTTCAATCTGCTCCATGTACAGAATCGCCTGGTCCTCGGACTCCTTGATCAGCCGCTTGTTGTCCTCGATTTCCTTGAGCAGGGCCTGGTGTTCGCGGCTGGTCTGGATGTGCATCATCTTGTTCTGCCGGTCCTTGATGTGCGCCCGGGCATCTTCGCATTCCGCTTTTATATCGCGCTGCTCCTGTTCGAGTGCCGCCGATTTTTTCCGGCATTGTGCGGCCTCCTCCTCTTTGTCGGCAATGTCTTGCTCCCTGGCCGCGATCTCCTGCTGTTTGGCCTTGATTTCCTGGTCAAATCCGGCGATTTCGGAATCGATTTCCTGCAGATTGATAAGTTTACTGATTTCTTCGTTCAATGGTCTGCTCCTGTTCAGATGACTGAAATGTTTCAACCGGGCCAATTTTCCGGAGATTTATTCGCCCGGCGCTACCTCGATATATTATGATTTCCTATCAGCTTCATAGCAACTGTAGCGGGGATGCCTGCCGCTCCGTGACATGGATGTCGATATGGCCGAGCGGTCTCGCGGCCCGGGCCAGCTGGAGGGCGAATTGATGCATGGCGGGACTTTCCGTGGCATAATGCCCGGCATCAATGATCCACAGTCCGGCCTGCTCGGCCCAGCGCGCAACACTGTGTTTGACCTCGGCGGTCACGAAAACCTGCGCCCCGGCCTGCAGGGCGATTTCGGCGTATTCGGAGCATGAGCCTCCGCAGACCGCCGCCCGGCTGATTTTTTCCGGCCGTGGCCCTGCCGTCAGCAACCAGGGGGGGTGGCAAATTTCTTTGAGACGGCGGACAAATTCATCGGCGGCGACGGGCGAGGCATAGTCTCCGACCCGTCCCAGGCCGCAGGTTTTGTCCGTTTTCCCGTCGGCAGCAAGCACCGCAATATCGTCCAGGCCGAGCTGCCGGGCCAGGGTATCGCTCACCCCGTTCACCGTGGCATCCAGGTTGGTGTGGCAGCTGATAACATTGATTTGCCGGGCAAGGGCCTGCTGGATGAACCGGCCGTCCGGCCGTTCCAGGCACACTGATTTCAGAGGGTGAAAAATGACCGGGTGGTGGGTTATGGCCAGGTCGGCGTTGAGCGAGCCGGCCTCGCCAAGAAGAGCTATGGTCGGGTCCAGGCCCAGTAGAACAGACGTTACCGGGCTGGCCGGGCTGCCGACCATCAGGCCGACATTGTCCCATGGTTCGGCCAAGTTCGCCGGGGCGAGGGTTTCAATAATGTTGAGAATATCCTGAACAGTCGCTGGCATCTATCCTGTATATAAATCCTGGATCCGTGACGGCTTGAGGTGATATGTCAGGCAATATGTGGACTTTATTGTATTATCTCCGAATAAAATGCATTTGCCGGTCTTCACCGCGCCGCCCTGCGGCCCGCCCGGTAACGGCGCATCTGCTGCGTGGGCAACAAAGTTGATATCACACCAGGATAATCAACCTCGTTGCCGCCTTGCATCCGCACCGTTCTCGAACGCTCACGGATCCAGGTAAATAAAAAAGAGGTACATCCAGGGGGAGGTACCTCTTCATTGCTGACGTATTGCTTTTGCACTGCCTGTTTATATAAAATAAATTTACTGCGACCGAAAATAGTATTCAAGGCTCTGAGATATACGACGCTGTGGAAATCAACCGGACAAAAGCATTTGCCGAATTTCCATTGTTCTTTATGGTGGGCCTACCTGGACTCGAACCAGGGACCGACCGGTTATGAGCCGGTGGCTCTAGCCAGCTGAGCTATAGGCCCATTTCTACTACAATAAACATTATATACTACCAAAAAACTACATTCGGTCAATAGTTTTTTGTCAAAATGGTGTGGAAAAAACAACAGGCCGGTGCCTGGCAGCGGCAGTCTTGCTGAAAAACCGCACGGCCGCGAAGCGCCACGCCATAATATGTTGAACTTTTGACTGATTCTCAGTATGCATTCACTTCATCCCTACCTGAATCCGTAACGGCTTGAGGTAATCCTCCATGCAATATCCTGGATCCGTGACGGCGTGAGGTGATATTCCATGCAATATTTGGAATTTATTGCATTATCTCCGAATAAACGTATTTGCCGGTCTTCACCGCGCCGCCCTGCGGGGCGCCCGATAACGGCGCATCTGCTGCGTTGGCAACTCGTTGATATCACACTAGGATAATCAACCTAGTTGTCGCCTTGCATCCGCACCGTTCTCGAACGCTCACGGGTCCAGGTCCTAGACACCGAACGTGAGAATTCATGATATATAATAATCTCATCTATTTCCTGGTGGTAATTTTTCTCTTTGCCGCCAACACGGCACCGGCCCGCCCCAGTATCCCGCCGCTCTACGGCCTGCCTCTTTTTGCCCTGGTGCTTTTTTTTTATTTCCTGACCTGCGCCAGGCACTACCAACGCCTGCCGCCCGGTTCCGCCGCGCGCTACTTTGCGGCCGAAAAAAAACTCTCCATCCTGGCGGTCCTGCTCTTTATCTTCAGCCTCTATGTTTTTGATCTGAAATTTTATCTCCAGCCCCTGTCCTTCGGCGGTCGCCTGCCGGTGCTGGAAGATGTCGGCGGCATCGGCATTTTTTTCATTTTTCTCGCCCTGATGTGGACACGAGCCCGGGATGCCTACAAGTCGGTGTTTCAGCGCTCCTACAGCCTGGCTTCCTTTGTCGCCGCTCACGTCAAGATCAACCTGCCCATTATCCTGCCCTGGCTGGTCGTCTCCCTGGCCTTTGACCTGCTGGCGCTGCTGCCCCTGCCCGGCTTGCAAGCGGGCCTGAATTCCCCCTGGGGGGATTTGTTTGTCTTCGTGGTCTTTGTTTTTTTTCTGCTGCTCTTTTTCCCGCCGCTGGTGCGCCGGCTCTGGGACTGCACGCCCATGCCGCCCGGACGGCTGCGCAGCGAAATCGAAACTTTCTGCCGTCAACAGAATTTTTCTTCGGAAATCCTTCTCTGGCCACTTTTCGAGGGACAGGTGCTGACCGCCGGCATCATGGGCATCGTGCCCCGGCTCAGGTATCTCCTGATAACCCCGGCCCTGCTCGACGCCATGTCCACCGATGAACTTAAGGCTGTCCTGGCCCATGAAATCGGCCATGTCAAAAAGAAACACCTGCTACTGTATCTCTGCCTTTTTCTGGGCTTCAGCGTGCTTGCCGGCGCCGTCAGCCAGGTCCTGCCCGCCGTCATTATCGGCTCGGACCTGTTCTACGTCCTGATCGGCCATTTCGATGTTGCGCCGGAGACGCTGCTGACCGCCCTGGTCGCCATTTCTCTCCTGGTCATACTGCTTGTTTATTTTCGTTTCATTTTCGGTTACTTCCTCCGCAACTTCGAGCGACAGGCCGACCTGTATGCCTTCAGGATCCAGGGCGGCAGCACGGCGCTCAAGAGTTCCTTTGAGAAGATAGCGCTTTTGAGCGGCAATATCCGGGACCGGAAAAGCTGGCACCATTTCGGCATCGGCGAACGCATCGATTTCATCGAACAGTGCGAGAGGGACCGGGGCAAGATCCAGGCGCATGACCGCAAACTTCATGCCGGCCTGTTGGTCTATTTCCTCGTCCTTGCCCTGGCCGTGGGACTGCTCCACCAGGTGAAGCCGGAAAAACCGGCGGCCGGCTACGAGTCCCGTTACCTGGAGGCGGTGCTTGACCGGAAATTACGCCGGGAGCCGGACAACGGTCTGTGGCCCCTGCTGCTCGGCAACCTGATGCAGGAGCAAAAGATGGAGGGGCGGGCCATGCAGGCCTATGAAAAGGCCCGGCAACTTGAGCCGATGAACCCGGAAATAAATAACAATCTTGCCTGGCTGCTCCTGACCGCTCACAACAAGTCTCTCCGGGACCCGGCCCGGGCCCTGCAACTGGCCCGAACCGCAGCGGCCATGAAAAAACAGGGGTATATCCTGGATACGCTGGCGGTCGCCTACTGGGCCAACGGCCGACGTGAGGAAGCCGTTCTCGTCGAGACGGAAGCCATGCGGCTCGATCCGGAAAACCGGGATTTTTATCGCCGGCAGATAGAAAAATTCAGGTATCGGGACTGGGGCCGGTCGAGCCCCTGACCTGAATCCGTGACGGCTTGAGATGGTATTCCCCGCAAGATATGGAATTTATTGCATCATTGCTGAATAAACGTATTTCCGGTCTGCACCGCGACGCCCTGCGGGGCGCCCGATAACGGCGCATCTGCTGCGTTGGCAACAAGTTGATATCACACCAGGATAATCAACATCGTTGCCGCCTTGCATCCGCACCGTTCTCGAACGCTCACGGATCCAGGCCTGACCCCGGGTCGTTCGCAGTTGGGTACCGGTTAACAGGCCGGACTGAGCGCCGGCTGCCGCCGGTTGGCCGGCAAACCGGGAGAGGTGCCGTTTTTGATTGCCCGGGCAGCCGCCATCAGGTCACGGTCCAGGCAGTTCATAATCACTGCGTCCAGGCCGGCTTCCGCCAGCAGCGGGAGCAACCGGCAGTGCAGGGCTGAACGGCTGTCCCTTGCCAACCCCTGCGAACCGCTGCCGATGCCGACAATGGTCCTGACGAGATCATTGCTCAGCTCCTTGATCAGGGCGATGGCCTCAAGCACCGGGCCGATTTCCGGCAGGCCGTGGCTGACTTCCCAGGCCGCCGGGTCGGGGCGGCAGCCGATGACCGGGTCAAGGTAGAGCTGCTCAAGGGGCAGGTCGTTTTTGACGGCCTGGTCCAGCACCTCCATGGTCAGCTGGTCCCGGCCGTCAATACCGGCCGGCACCAGCCCCGGCCTGACCAGGAGGACCACCAGGCCCGCTCCATACTGCCTGGCCGTGGTCATGGCCTGCGGCAGGAACTCCGGGTCGGCAGTTACCGCGTTGATTGTCAACCCGCCCCGGTAGCCTTCCATGATCTGCGGCAGGGACAGAACCCCGGCCGAGAGAAACAGCGGCAGGTCCGTAACCTGCCGGATGGCCGACAGGACCCAGGGAGTCAGGCTGCCCATGGCCTTGCCCGGGCCGAGGTTCACATCCAGGGCCTGGGCGCCGGCGCTTACCTGTTTCCGGACCAGGTCCAGCAGCCGGTCCTGATCGCGGCTTTCGATGGCCTGGTAAACTGCGGGATTGAGAACGTGCAGCCCCTCGGCGATGAGGAGCAGGTCGCGGCCGGTGCCGGGACGCGGCCGGCAGCCTGTCGCCGGTTGGTCTTGATCTTTTGTGGGTATCATCTTGTACTCCTTGTAACAGGGTGTTTGAGATGGCCCGGGCAAAAAAAATCCCGGACCGACAAGTGCCGATCCGGGATATCCCTGTTACCCACAGATACAGTCCGATTTTCCCTGATCCGCGAGGAAAACCTGGTCCTTTCGTAAGAGTTCAGCAGCACCTCATCCGCACACGCTCAGAACGTACTGCATAGATAGAGAACTGTTACGTACTTTCAGGCAGGTCTTCTGACTTTCCCGTTCTGCCGGCGGCCTTCCCACCCCGTTTTTTCCGGAGCAGTGGCATGTATAGCTGACAAAATTGTTCCCCTGCTCTCGGCAAGGGGGGGGGATTACAGCGGCGGGCCCGTCCCCGATTCACACGGAGTTCCCTTTTCATCCGCATCGGCGGAACCTGAAATGATTCTACCTCGTTTATAGCGAAAAAAAGTATCGCCGTCAAGAAGCGGAGCGGGACAACCTCGGGGGTTCTTACAGAGACCTGGATCCGTGACGGCTTGAGGTGATATTCCATGCAATATTTAAAATTTATTGCATTATCTCCGAATAAACGTATTTGCCGGTCTTCACCGCGCCGCCCTGCGGCCCGCCCGGTAACGGCGCATCTGCTGCGTTGGCAACTCGTTGATATCACACTAGGATAATCAACCGCGTTGTCGCCTTGCATCTGCACCATTCTCGAACGCTCACGGATCCAGGAGAGACACAGAGCTAAACAGAGAGAGCCTTCTTTTTTTCTCTTTGTTGTTGGACCTCTGTGAACTCTGGTTATAACAAAAACTCTGCCGGTTGTATGCCATAGGCCGCAGGATGCAGACTTTCGACGATCGGACGGTCGAAGGTGCCGGACACGGGGTTCCACTGTCCCAGGTTAATCTCCCTGTCTTTTTGAAATCCTCCACTGCCGTCCGCTGTCAACAACTGTACAATGAGTTCCCTGTTTTTCTCTGATTCTCCGCTATAGCGCGCGACCAGGCCGATTTCATCATGATCCAGGCGCAGCAGGGTGCCGACAGGATAAACGCCGATCATATTGATAAAGACCTTGAGCAGCAGGGGATCGAAATCCTTTCCCGAGCCGGCCAGCATAAACCCCAGGGCCCGGTCGGGGCTCAGGGTAACGGGGCGGTACACCCTCGCGGCGGTTATGGCGTCAAAAACATCAGCAATGGTAATAATCCGGCCCATGAGACTGATCGGTTTTTTCCTCGGCGTTTTCGGATAGCCGCTCAGGTCGTATTTCAAATGATGCTCAAAGGGCGGCAGCAGGATTTTCGCCTTCAACTCCGCAGAGGCCTTGAGACGCACGATCCGCCGGACGCTGTTGAGAGAATGTCTTTTCATCAGTTCAAATTCGTTATCGGTCAATCTCCAGGGCTTGTTAAGAATCTCCTTGGGAATATCGATCTTGCCGAGATCATGAAACAGGGCGCTCAACCCTAATACCTCCAGGGATGATTTTGCAAGACCGATCTGGAAGCCGAGACAGATGGAGAGGATGGCGACATTGATCGAGTGGGTAAAGGTATAGTCGTCATAATCCCTGATTGTACTCAAACCCATAAATATGCTGCTGTCATCGACGACCATGTCGATCATATTCTGGACCATGCGCAGGGGTTTATTGATGCTGGCCTGCCTATCCACCGACACCTTGTGCGCCACTTCCTGGAGAGAGAGCATGGCATAGGTATACGTCTTGATGGCATCCTTCTTCCGCTGCCGGCGTTGAGCCTCGGCCGCGGAAATATCCCGCCCCTCCCCGGCATCAGGCTTGACCTCGACCTTGGCCTCGTTTTTTTGTCCGGCCTGCTCCCCCGGAGCCGGGATCTCCGTCGCCAAGGCCTCCGCAAACGACACGCCCTGGACATCAACCAGTTTCACCCAGGAAAAATGGTGCTTTTCCAGCTGCGCCATCAGCCAGGAACGAGGGTCCTCGTTTTCTTCCGCCCGGCCCAGGAGCCGGGCAAACGTTGTGATATGGTTCAACGGCGCATCGGCAATGGTTGGATAGAAACGCAGGCCGTTCAGCCCCCGCCGGTCAAAGAAAAGAAGCATGGTCTGAACCAGGCCGGTGGCATCGCGCCGGTAAACAAGTTTGTCCTGCTGCAGGTAAAAACTGCCGGCCGTGCAGAGAATGGTGACCTCGGACTCCTCCCGGGTGAACCGCTTGATCGTGGCAATAAAGTGTTGCACACTCGCCGCCAGCAGCCGGTTATTGTCCTGATAAAGCCTGGCCGAACTGAGCAGGACATGGAAGGCCTGCAGGAACTGTTGCGGCAGGGGCGGTTCACTCTTTTGCCGCACGGCATTGGACGGCGGCGGCTCGGTCCCGGTTTCTTTCATTTCACTTCTCAAGGGCTCTCTGACAGGCAAGCCGGACATCGGGCCACAGGCCGTGGGCGCCTTCGCTCAGGATTTTTTCCGCCTCCGGCATGGCCAGGGCCTTCAAGGCAAAGGCCGCACCCTGCTTGTGGGCGTCGTTAATATGGCGGAAGACGCCGGTCCTTTTTTTCCCCAGCAGAACTTGTTGCAGCAACGGAATAGAGCGCCCGGAGCCGCATCGGCCGAGGGTTTCGTAGCATTGCAGGATATATTCCCGGTCATCCTGCGTCGCCTGGTTTTTTTCCAGATAATCCAGGAGCAGGGTCTCGGCCGGTTGACTCCTGTCCTGCGCCAGGGAGGCCAGGACCTTTTCCCTGATCTGTTTACTCCGGTCATTCAGCAAATGCGCAAGCCTGTCCGGCCAGCACCCTTCCCCGGCCTGGAGATAAGCGCCCAAGGCCTTCCGGCGCACCGATACGGCAGGATGGTAAGTCAGCCGCAGGTAGATTCCGGCCGCCATGGTTGCCGCCGTCTGCCGGATAAGCGGGAAAAGCAGAAGCGTGACATCTTCAGCGGCGCCGGCCAGCAGATCGGCAAAAGCCTCCGGATTCCCCTTGGCCTTATCGGCGATAATTTCTAAAATTTCATGACGAATCCGATCATTGATAAGGGTATTCTCCGAATGCGTCTGCGCCGCCATGGTCCCCAGGGTAAAGATGACCTCGGACGGCAGCAGGCGAAAGACCGGCCACAGGTACTCTATATTTTCCGTGTGGAGCGACAAGCCGTCTTTGCCCTTCATCCAGGACAACCCGGCAAGGCGTTCCCGTTTTGCCAGGGCAACAAAAAAATGATCAATCAGCGGCGCGATCCATGGCCTCTTGTTTTTGTTGTGGCGGCGGATATTCTTGACATTGCGGCACAGCTTGTAGGCAAGATGGAAATCGCCCTTGGTCATGGTGACAAAAAATTCTTCCGCAAGGAATTCAAGAATGGCGCTGAAATCAATTTCCCGTTGCTGGATAACCAGGCTGATCAGCAAGACCTCGATAATATCTTCGCTGAAGTTCCGCTTTTCCTCCTGTTCGATGAGAGCCTTCAAGGCTGCTTTTTCGCGCGGATCTGGGGAGGACAGGGTAATCCCCTCCGTGGCCAGGATCTGGCTCAGCGGCAAGGCCGTCGACACCTTCGGCCGGTCGTGTATTTGCAAGTCAACGGCGCCGGGGACATCCGGGGAAGCGCTATCCGGTGTCCCCGCATGAGAAAAGGCCTGGTCGCGGGGAACTTTGAACATCGAGAGATCAAGCTGAACCGCCTCCATGGCAAAGATATCCGCCGCTTCATGGAGGATGTGGGGAAAGTGAGCCTGCCACAGCGAGGTGACGATATCACCGCTTGCGACCTCCGGGGCGTTTTTGTGTTGATTGAGAATGGAAAAAAAAGTTTTGATCTCGGAGAGTTCGACACCCCTGAAGAATTCCAGCCATAAGACACCGTCGCGGTTGAGGAGATAGGCAGGATTGCTTTCCCGGGCCGCCCCGTCGCAGAGGGAGACGCCGTTACAGCAAAAGGCATTCTGATTGATATCAAGCCGCAACGAGTTGTAAGCGGCCAGGAACCGCGTCAGGTTATCTTTGAATTTCAGGAGATTGTTACGGGAAGAGCTATGAGCTTCAGGGTACAGCGAATAGAACTTGAATGCCGAATTCAAAGAGAGGACCACCCTGCCGGCGGCCTGCACCTCTTTACCGTTCACGTCGCCCGGCTTGGTATTTTTCTGCAATTCCGTCATAATGTGCTTCGTAGCGGCCCTGCCTGGCCGATCCCGGGAAGAGCCGCCGGGATTGCGCCGGAGAAAGTTCTTTGGCCCGTTATCATAATCCTGAATCCGTGAGCGTTCGCGAGCGGTGCAGATGCAAGGCGGCAACGATGTTGATTATCCTAGCGTGATATCAACGAGTTGTCAACGCAACAGCTGCGCCGTGCTCGGACGCCCCGCAGGGCGGCGCGGTGCAGACCGGCCAATACGTTTCGTTTATTCGGAGACAATGCAACAAATTCCAGATATTGCATGAAATATCATCTCAAG